>Ga0209603_1003787_pt1 | contig 12957 bp, 20 predicted proteins | sample COGITO_mtgs_1206_FD_184812 | JGI IMG/M metagenome (GOLD analysis project Ga0209603, IMG submission 184812) | Pelagic marine microbial communities from North Sea - COGITO_mtgs_120607 (SPAdes) (version 2) | ecosystem: Environmental > Aquatic > Marine > Epipelagic ... | reverse complement strand
TTAAAAACTAAATCTTTAGGGTTTTGATCCCATCCCATGCTTACTTCTAACCAATCCGCTAAAGTATTTAGTCCGATATCGTATATCTTACTCCAATCATTAGCTTGACTGTAAGTTGCAAGATCAGCTACCATAACTTCAATAGACGGAGAATTTTCTCTTCTAGGTATGCCTTGTTCGACTAGTAAGTCGTCAATGCCTTTAAGTGCTTGTACAGCTCCCAGAGTAGTTTTTTTACCTGAAATAATTACATCTCCATGATGTCCGTCTGCAGCATTTAAAATTCTAGTCTCATCAGCTGCACTAAGAGTCATACTGCCTATAAGTGCTTTTATTAAGTCTCTTTTGGCTTGTGTAATAGCTTTTGATATTGTGCCACCTTGCTCAAAACCCGCGACTCGTGGTAAGTTTGTAATTACTAAACTATTTTTTTCAATATTAATTGCGTGAGCTGCACCACCTTTACCACCACCTGATGTACCTCTTATATAGTTTCTAATACCTTTTGTAAATGCTCTGTACCCTCTTGCTGTTGATACAGTGGAACCTGTTATATGCTTTACTTCATTTACGTATTCTATAACTAATTCTCTTCTAAAAATTATTTGTTCTACTTTATTTTTACTTAGCTCTCTTCTAGATAATTTTGTAATTCTATCCCCGATTAACTGATTAAGCTTATCTTGTACATCCGTCTTCATTAAATAACAACTCTATATAAATCCAGTACTCTTTTTATATGGTCTGGAAAATCTGAACTTTCTCTAATTCCTGAAGTTCCTTGGTTTTGTGTTGTAGCACCGCCTAATGTTCTTCTTTCTTTATGTTCGTCTCTTATATAGTAGTTTACTAAGTCAAATAATGCTAGTTGTAAATCTTTTGGAGTAGAAGCATATCCAGCATTATATGTTATTTTTACTGCTCCTAAACCTTTTGGCCACGCTATACGTGCGCCTTGTTCATTAGTTCTTACTATTGCATCTCCTTCTGTATCAACATAGTACTGGTACTTAGCTGTTGTTAAAGTCTGGTATGCTTCTGAATAAGTTGTTCTTTCTTCTACACTATCAACTGTGACTAACGGACTTTCACTCAGAATTATGGTGCTTGTGTGCGTGTCGTCAATGTTAAAAGTTTCTACTTTATTTGTAGTGAAGTAATCTATAAATGATATTCCACAATACTTTTTAACTAAATCAGATACCTGTGGTACTATAACAGCAAGACGATCATCATCCTTCTCCCCACGAAGGCCTTCTGCGTCTTTATATTCGTTTACTGTTATTAAGTCTGCCATAGTTAAAAAGGGTGGGTTATAGGTAACCCACCAAAAACCGTATTTTAGGTATTAAGCACCTTTGTAAGCAAATGCCCACTTAGAAGTTGCACTGTCAATTAAGTCAGTGAATCCTAATCTCTGAGAAGCCACTAGGACTCTTCTTTGATTAGCTACTTCGTAGTCAGATTCTATAGTAACGCCTCTTAATCTTGGCATTACATAGTTTCTTGGGTATACTGCGATAGCACCGTATTTGCCAGCTGCTTTAGTAGCAAATTCGTCACACATGATTACTCTTGATCCAAATACTTGTCCAATTTCACCACTTAGCTTAGTAGCCATGTCGCCAACTAGGTTAGCGTCTTGGAACTCAGCATCTTCTAGTAAGTTATAATACACATCTTGTGATACGATATATACAACTTCTGAAGGGTTGATTCCATATTTACCCATATTCTTTCTCATTCCGAGTAAGTCTGCTGCAGTAACTGCGTCACTTGCTGCGAAACCTGATGCACCGTCTGAAGTTTCGTGATTGTCTGAATCAGCTGCTGCTAATAGACCTTCAAAAGCACCTGAACCGTAAACACCATTGTCATGGTTTCCAGCTAAGATAGCATTTTCAATACTTCTTGCGTGTGATCTTACCATTGACTCTCTAATTAAAGGAAGGATTGGCATGATCGCATCTTCTTCAGTTTCATTACCTAAGTATGATTGTGAAATAAGCTTGACTGTATTTAAAGTTCTTTCAGTCAAATTAACACCAGTATACGGTGAGCCTAAAGTATCGCCTCTAGTCTCTAAGTTACCGTGAGGTGATGAACCTGATGCTGTTTGAGCTGAAGCAAATTCAGCATAACCAGCGTCTGGTAAGATTGGGATAATCATGTTAGCAGAAGTCATAGCGATTTCTCTAAATAGAGGTGCTAAGACTAATTCATTTTGAATATCTCTTTCTATGTTTGTTGAAACGATTTGCTCGAAATCAGCTGAAGATACTTGAGTACCTGAGTGCTCGTTCACTTTTTGCATAATTGATTTTGAGTAGTCATTGTCCCATCCTTTACCAGTAGCTAAACCAGCAAATTTTGCGTCAATAATATCGTTTTCGAAGTCTTTCTTCCAGTCGCCGCCGTTACCTTTAGCAAAAGTTCTTTTGGACTCACGAATGCTCATGATTTCCTCTGATTTTTCTGCTAGTTGTTTTTCTAGGCTGTCGACTACTGTTTTCAAGTCTTCATTTTTTTCGTTAACTCTAGCTTCTAGGTCGTTCATTAGCTTTTCAGCTCCTGTCAAACCAGCTTCCACTATAGTTCTTGTTTCTTCCTGTTTAGCTTCTTGAACAGCTTTTTCTTCAGCCTCAACTTGAATTGCTTCTTGTTGTGCTTTTTCTTCTGCTGCCTTTGCTTCGGCTTGCTTCATAGCAATTTTAGTCGCAGTATCTTCTGCTACTTTTTTTGCAAATGCTTCAAGGTCGATTGAAGTTTCAGGAGATCTTTTCTCTTCTGACATATCAGTCTCCGTTGATGAGGATTTCTCCTCGCTTGGCTGCTCAATTTTAACAGCGTCTGCTGCTGCGGTTGAGTTAGCCTGTAAAATTTCTTTTTGGTACTTTCTGTACTCGTCCATACTATCAAATGACTTTGCTAGTCCAAAGGTTGCCCCCTGGTTGCAAGGTACTGATACTACAGAAACTTCAAAAAGTTCCGCGTCTTTTATTTTATATCCATCGGTTTCAGTCATATATTCAGAATCTTTGCATCTGAATCCAACTGAAAATGCTCCGAGAACACCGTCTTTTACTAATTGAGTAATATCGCCGGCTGCTTTTGATATCTTTGCAGATATTTCTAAGCCTTTATCCGTTACTTCTAAACCAGTGGCTCTGCCAATTGGTTTATTATAGTCATGGTTAAAAAGAATAATTGGATTACCTTTAAAGTTTTCCAATCCACCTTTCATCCATGCTTCCGTTTCGATAATATCTCCAGCTCTATCTAGTCCGTTTGTACTTGCAGAACCTTTTATATTAATTCCACCATCTTCAGTTTCACCTAAAGATTTAAAAGTGCTAGTCCATTGATATACTCTTTCGTTATTTTTTGACATCTTTAACTTCCTTTTTAACAGTTACTTTCTTAGGAGCTACCTTTTTAGGAGTTACCTTCTTAGGTGCTTCTTTTACTGCTACTTGGACAGGATATCTCTTTTTTACAACTGCACATACTCTATTCCAAGATCCAAATGCTCTTCTAAGCATAAAGTCTTTAACAGGTACGTCGTTGCCAAAACTTTTATATGTTACTAAGTCCATTGTTTCAACGCCTTTGCTGGCTATAAAATCGGACAAAGCCTTTACCATCATGTCTTTTGTCATAATTATTCTTCCTCGCTTGGCGCGGCCTCTTGAGGTCTGCCGCCTTCTTCTGGATTTGAGGCTGAACCTGCGATATTCGCAGGAACTCTTGGCTGATCAAATCCTGTGATTTCTTCAAGTCTTAGTGCCTCCCTTGCTTCATTCGGTGTCATAATACCAGAATTAACTAGAGTAGCAAAATAACTTGCTTGGTCTCTTAACTCTGGCTGTAAAGCAGGAATACCTGCAATATTTTCATCAAGTTTGAAACCGAAGTATCTCTCGAAAGCATACTTAATCTTATTTGTGATTGGTAGTATGGTTTCTAAGTAATACAATCTGTGATTTGGCCTAATGTTAGCATTATTGCCACTATCCATCAAGATTGGTGGTATACCTAACGCTTCAAGAATAATCTTTTCATTAGAGGCTATGCCTTCTTGAAAGTCTAAATTCTTAAAATTAATTTCCGTTAAGTTTTCCACTTCTAAACCACCGTCTAAAAACAATGGTCTCCTTCCACCTGACTGAGGATTGTATCTAGCAACCCAAGCCTGTAACATTCTTTCTTTGATTTTCTCGGAAAGAGTGTTTGGTGACTTCAGTACCAATCCTGGTACTGCTCCGTTTTTAAAGAAGTTATCCTGAAAGTTTCTCATACTTGCTAACAACTGCATAGTTCTTAGTGCTGGTTTGAGTCTAGGTACTCCTCTATAAATAGAGTTAAAACTGTTTTCTTTAATATGTATAATTTCTGAAGGTTTGTAATCTATAGTGTTATCGTATGAAAACTTTTCAATATAAGTATTATCATCACTATGTATGGTTACATGCTCCGCTGGAAGATGATAAAGATGTCTACCATCATAATAAACAAATATATTTCCATCAATTAGTAAGTCTATTAAGAGATTTCTTTTAAATGTGCTTACATCTTGAAATGGATTTGGTTCTTTGTTTAACAGTAGGTCGACTCTAGTTCTTCTAACTTCTTTCTTAACAGGCGTTATGCCTTGAATCTTCTCACCAACATCAAAAGGTACTTCAGCAGAATCATCAACAATCATGTTGACTGCTCTATTTACTACTTCTAGTTGTTCGTAAGCGTTTCTATATGTATGGATTCTTTCGCGACTATCAATTGTTAGGCCTTGGTCGCGAGATATAACATACTGCGCAGGATTTTCTTTAACCTCTTCGCTTCTGCCTATAAATCTATCATACCATGCCATATTTGTCTCTCTGTATCTCCACCCATCTTTGTTGTCTTGTTGCTGTCATTAATTTGGGTCGTTTTCCGTATATTGTATGCAATCTCATGTGATGCATATGACATAAAGTAACAGCTTGGTTATATACTTCGTCATAATTTTCTTTTATGAAAGTTTCACGAAGTGCTAGTATTTCTTCTTCAGTTTTTATGGTGATGTTTTGTTTTTTCATCCACCATTCTAGTAACTCAGTTAATCCGTTGTAGTGATGAAAGTCCAGATTCTCTGTACTTCCACAAATGTAACAATCCGTTCCTTTTTTATATTTAGACTTGGCCTTGTCACGAACATATTTAACTAAATCTCTTCTTAAAGTCATAAACCTACTCGTATAATAGAATTATATCGTAATTTTAAACTCATGTCAAGAACTATTTTTGATAGGTATAATTAGAATGTAGTGGCGCTTGTTTCAAACGAATATATTGCATATCGTAGCGCGTCTGCCATGTGAGAAGCATAGTTATGTTTAGGTTTTTCTCTTAATAAATTAGGATTAGGATCCCACTGATATTGGTCTAAACATAATAAAGACTCTTTACATCCTTGATGCACGAATAATTGATTGTTGTCTACTACAGTAGCCACACATCCTATACCATCTAGTACTGACTTTTTGGCATTAATAGTGGAAATGTCATAGTTTTGTGCAAAATCGAATCGTGTTTGTTGAGCAGCAGAGTCAATGTAGATATAATCTATATCCCATTTTTGTATTAATTTTTGTATTTCTATTGCGTGTTGTTCTGTTGTTCTTTCAGAGTCTAAATATTCATCTACTAAGTAGAATTTTTGCGCATCCCAGTCATATGCAATAACGCAGAAGGCAGTTGGATCTTTGTACCCTACGTCCATTCCTGCAAATATGTCCATCCTTCTAGTTTCTAGTTCGGATAAGTCCATAATTTGAGTTTCATGGTCAAATGCCCATACTTGTCCTTCAAATACATTAAAGTCAGCCATATATTCTTGGTTGAACTCAGCTTCTGACATAGTTCTTTTAGCTTCTGTTATATCAGACTCTGATAATCGTGGATTTTCGTGGTAAGTTGCCCTAACAGACGCCCATTCTGGAAACTCATCACTGAATCCTCTGTGCCAAAACTCTGCAAACCAGTTATTTCTACCCCTTGGAGTAGATATAAAGATTGCTTTAGAGTTTGCTTTGTCTAATGTAGGCCTGAGCGCAACATTGAAAGCATCCTTGCCGTCAACAAGGGCTGCTTCGTCGAATATGATGAGATCATAAGACCTACCCACAACCGAATCCACTTGGTTAACAGAACCCATACGTATTGTAGAGCCGTTTGAAAGCTCAATAACTTTATCTTTTGCATTATCTCGAGTAACTTCTAAATCGAAGTGCTTTATTAATTGTCTTTGTAATTCAAAAGAAATTTGAGACAATGAATAGTTAGGGGACATCAGTAGTACATTAGAACCTGGTACTAAAGTTATTAATTGACCTATTATGTTTGCAATATAAGTTTTACCTTGTCTACGAGAAATCGCAGCACAAACGAAACGGTACTTAGGATTGTTGATAGCATTGATTAATGCTGTCTGGGAACTATTTGGATTAACTCCAAGCAACTCCATATAACTATCTATAGGTAGTTTTATGAATTTGTTTTCATCAAAAGACATTAACTCATTGCTGAGTATATCTTTTCTACTTAATGTTATCAATGTATAGTCTCATTAAAAAATGTTAATAGTTCATCGGTCTCGTCTAAAAGACCTGCATCTGCGGCTTTTTCGTAAAGATATAAAAAGGAGGCTGACATCTGTTTTAAATTCTTCTCTGCAGATGATAGTTGGCGTTGTTCTTCGACACTTAACATTTTGCTTAAAAATTTATGTGCATGGATTTGACTTTCATCTAACCATACCTTTCTTCCGTCAGTAGTGGGTATACCCATATTATCTCCTTTTTACCATTTAACTTTATTTGCCCAATAAGCTGCTGACATTTTGCCTCTAGCAATATTCCTTCTATGTCTAGCTTTAAAACTCTTACGTTTCATTTTCATTCTACGAGACTCTCCAGCTTTTGGTTTCCCTGCTGTCTTAGCTCCTTTCTGTCCAAAACGAATAGTTTTTATTTTACTTCCAACTTTTGCCACCACTATGTGTGACTTAGTTTTATGTCCAGGTGTTCGTTTGGGCTTATTGAATCCTCTTACACCTGCTCTTTTTAGCCGGGGGTCACGTTTACGTGGCATGATTATCTCCTTCTAGGTAATATTCTTCCCGCTGTTCGTTTGCCAAATCTTGCTGACTTAGGTTTGACTGTTTTGCCAAATCTTGGTCCGATTGCTTTTGGGGCTGCACCATAAAAACCTGCTGCACTAGACATAGGGCTTTTTGTATTAACAAAAGTTCCTGCTGCTGAGTTTAAGTCTCTGGTGAGTCCTCTTTTTAGTTTATGTTTACGAATCTTCTGAGTACCATGTACACCAGTAGGTCCGCTTAAAAATGATCCTGTTCTAGCCATTTCTATCTCCTATAAGCTTTTTTAATTGCTTATCTCGAAAAACACACTCCTGCATAGTTGCGTAATTTTTCAGTTTTATTAGATTAGTAAGTGTTCGACGTCTTTTTATTATAAGAGCCGCTACTGATATCTCAATCTGTGCTAACCTTTGTGTCATCTCAAACTTTTGGTCAAGTGCACGATTGGTCATCTTACTTTCTCCTTATTAATTTTTGTCCTATGAAAAGCTCCAAGATACTAGTGAATATCTTGTCCCTTTTGTTATTTTTGTAACACCATGAACTGGACTAGTCTCTGGTGAAAAAGGATCGCAATGTAATTCAATTGCAGTCCCAACTTCTTGAGGTATTGTATTGCCATCTGCAATAAAATCTCCTCCTTCGTAATCATCATTTAGTGGTATTACTACTACTTTCTCTGACTTTAAATTTGTGTTTGGTTTCCAGTAATTGCTCAGACACATCCATTGGGAGTCTCTGTGCGCCGAAACGTGATCTCCAGCTTCATACTTAATAAGTTTACATGTGTACACAGGGTTACCTTCCCATGTATCAAATACAGGGTCGATCTCTGAAAATTTAATCTTACGAAACTTTTCTAATACTCCTCTACCTTCTGTTCTACTGAGTATTGTTTCTTTGTCTGAAAACTGGTCTTGTTTTTGTAAGTCTCTTCTTAACTCATCTACTATATAATTCGTACCAGATGCTATAATTTTTTCACACTCTTCTTTTGTTAGTACATTTGGTACTATTCTAGGTGGTGTTGTTACTTGGTAATACTTCATCGTTTTTTCCTTCTAGTGGTTCTTTTTCTTTTTACAAAAGTAGATACATTTCTTGGTTTGCCTCCAGGATTACCTGCTCTTCTCTTTCTAGTAACTGCTGATCTTTTTTGTGCTGCAGTCATTCTTCGTGCTTTACTTGCTGGTACACACTTGGGATATCCTCCCTTACTTCGTGCAGATTTTCTTCCACATGGTGGGTGTCCTCCACCTTTTCTTTTACGAGAAATGTCTACCCATCCCTCTTTAAACCATTTAGTTAGTCCGCCTTTAGGTTTCGCCATGGTCATGCTCTACATCACCACTTACTAAATAATTGGCTGCTTGAACAAGTTCATGTTCAGATACTGCTATCTTATTTGTCCACCATGTTTCTAGAGACATTTCTTCTTTTCCTTCAAGACCGTCTAGAATCATTTGGCAATGACTAATTATAACCTTGCAACTTGTTATTGCAGAGGCAGCATCAGTATGTCCGCCTTTAATTATAATTTTTCCATCTCTTAATATTGCTTTCATTACTTTCTCTTTCTCCCAGTACCCATTCGATACCTTCCGCCTTTGGCTTTGTAAGTTTTTACTAACCATCCATTGGCATACGCTGATGGATATACCTTAAACTTTCTCTTTGCTTGTGCTTTTACTCTAGCATAAAGAGTTGGGTTTGTAGGTACTGGTCTTTTCTTAGCCTTTTTTCTTTTTCTTGCCATTGAATCTCCTCAATGCATAGTGGGCGTTTCAGCCCACTATACCCCCGAAATGTTATTTGTCTTTAGCTTTACCAACATTTAAGGCAAACCAGTCTACTAACTTGTAGACTTTCTTCATCCAACCGTCGTCTATAGGGGTTGGAGTCAAAGCTGCTATTAGAGAACAGATCATTACCACTGTAGGTAAGACTGCTATCCAAGCTGTTAACCATTCAAAGAATCCTAACATACTTATCTCCTATCGTACTATAAAGTACTCCTTGCGATTTATACGCGGTTTATCCTAGTAGCCTTGGCCACTACGATTATCGTTTAGCGTATTTAAAGTTCCTCGCCAAAACGACTGCTTATCAACTTTATTGCCGTGGCTAAAAAACCATGGAAGTCCAGTTACATAAGTATTTAAGATCCTCTCAAGTCTTGTTTTATTATTTATTTTTACAGTGTATCTATAAAGGTTTTTAGTACTGAAATCTACACAGTATAAACCTCCAAAGAGTGCGTTATTATTTTCTAGTTTTCTTGCTTCGTTTAAATCTTTTACGCATATAGTATTAAAAGTATCTAATCCATATTGGAATTTGCGTACACTATTAGTGGTGTCTCGAGTGATCGTTATTACTTCATCTTGAACGCTAATTGTGTGTGCATCTGCCCAAATACAGAATGGTTGTAATCCTATAGAACTAAAAGTAGCTCTGCCTTCTTCTTCTAGTCTATCCCAAGTTTCTTTTTTAAATAATCTAGTATTGCCTCTTCGAGAAAATATATCCCCATAGTAAACAGGCACTTCCCTATCAGTTGGAACTGCGTTATCGTTTTCCCAGGCTCTATGTATTTCGTATGGTGTTTTTTGCATAATTCTTTGTTAAAGGGCGGACTGGAGACCCCTCGATATTTTTCCGTGTCATGATATAATATCATGCTCTTTAGCTTAGTATAAGGTCATCCAGTCCTAAATTGTTGATCACCTCCTCAGGTTAAAACTTTGGTTACTTTTTCTTCTTTCCGCCTTTTTTCTTCTTCTTCTTCTTCTTGCCCATTCCATAATGTCCTGGCATACTTTTTCTCCTAAGTCCAACGAGGTGGCTCGTCTGGACACTCAGCCCATCTTAATTTAGTCTTGAGGGGCATAAAACAATGACATATTGTACAGGTTTTCCAAAACTTGTTATAGTATGGACACTCCTGACATATCTTTAGTCGTTCTTCGTGTGTCTTCTTATTCGTTGAAGTCTGCGTGGTAATTCGTTCCATATTCATTTAACTTGTTTATCCACCAGTCTTTCTCATGCAGACTAACATGAAAGTTAGTTCCGTCTTTAAATTTTTTAATTGCAGGTTTAGTATCTATGTGAAAATACACAAAGTTTCCTAAAAAGAATAACTGGTACAATACTTCATCAATTTCTTCTGCCAGTACATGTTCCATCACATCTACACATAGTACTAGATCGAAGTACTTGCTACCATATCCTGCTAGTTTACTGTACTCTTTTACGTAAGGGTCATATAGTGTTGGCATATTAATACCCCACTCATGATGTACACTATCGTGAGTATAGTGCCATGCTTTACCACATCCGTAATCTAAGGTAGTAATAGGTTTTACTTTATCTATTACTTGTTTAATACTTTCTTTATTCTTAATGGTTGTTTTACCCGCCATTGTAGTAGTATTCTCATGAACCCAAATATATTCTTTTTCTAGTTGTTTTTTACTTATCACGTCTAATACGCTTTGGGTTGTGTGATTTTCTTCTTAAGTTCTTTTTTCTTGCTAAGAGTTTTTTTACTCTTGCTGAGAGTTCTGGAGACTCATTATCTTTCTCCACAGCCTCTTCTAGTGCTTTCTTTATTTCGTTAGCCATTCTATTGCCTTCTGTTTTGTTGTAAATATTTCATGTGTAGCTCCTACAAGATGCCACATTCCTCTTTTTTCATAAAGTTCCCATCCTTCTGGTACTTCTTTCTTAACCACCTTTTTCATCTTAGGTGCTTTTGTTATATCTTTTTTACTGTAATTCATTTCCATAATTATCTCCTAATGCATTGAAAGCATAGTGCCTACAATACCTGCTAAAGTAACAATCAGAAACCCTGCACTTGATAATATTATAGTTTCTATTTTAGAGTTTTGGTCATCGATTCCATTAAATCTTTTCTCTGCTCCTCTCTCCATATGTTCTAAATTATTAAATACCGTTTTCCATCGTTCAGCACAAATAGCTTCGTGTTTTGCGAGTTCTGCAGCTACCTGCTCTACTTCCATGTTATTCCCCTTTATTGCTTGTGGAACTTTCCACATCTTTATCCAAATTATATCAAAAATTATACCTGGTGTCAAGTACTATTTTCGTATGGTATAGATTTTAACTGGTTCCGACTTGCCTTTTACAGTTACCTCGTCTAAAAACTCGTATTCATAACCGTCTACTAAACTGTGTTCAGATATAATTAAGTCTGCATCGTAATTCTTACAACTAGATTCTAGCCTAGCAGCCAGATTAACAGCATCGCCGAGAACACTGTAGTCAAAGCGTGTAGTACTACCAAAGTTACCCACCACGCACGGCCCGGAATTGATCCCAGCACCTGTATTAATTTGATCAAGGCCTTCCTCTCGAAGTGTTTCATTTAATTTCTCCAAAGCTATTCTCATTTCAATAGCCGCTTTTGTTGCATTCTCTATATGATTCTCGTCAGGAAGCGGAGCTCCCCAAAAAGCCATGATGCAATCTCCCATGTATTTATCTATTGTACCACCGTGCTTGAGAATTATCTCGGTTTGGTTATCGAGAAAACGATTTATCAGACTTGTAAGTCCTTGTGGATTTTTTTGATATTTTTCTGAAATCGGTGTAAATCCTCTGATGTCAGAAAAAAGAAAAGTTAGTTGTTCGGTCGACCCACCGAGTCTCAGTAATGTTGGGTCTTCCTGTAATTTTTTTACTAAGTCTGGACTTACGTACGTCCCAAATTGTTGTTTGATTCGGAGTTTCTGACGATACTCGGAAAGGAAACTCAGGAAAGTATGATAGCCCCAATAAAGAACCGAGATAACTACGACACCATTAAGGTTAAGTAAGTAGGAAGATTTATAGGCATATCCCATTCCATACATAGCACCTGCTATAACTAGTAGTAAAGCTAGTACAGAAAGATAGACTCTAGAGACCGTAAGAGCCAGTAAGGCGAGGCCAAGTATACTGTAGGCAAGCTGAGCAGAAAGAGTCCAGGTCGGTGCAGAAGGCGCAGTACCGTTGATAAGATTGTGTAATATATTTGCTTGAATTTCATGTGGGTATTTAGCCCCCGCAGGGGTCGGCACAGGGTTTGTTACACCCTCTGCAGTCGTGCCGATGATTACAAAAGGTGCATCAATCGGTTCTTTTAAATATTCTAGTAAGCTCTGTTTGTAAAAGTTCGTGTTCCAATTTAGAAAGATACGACCATTCGCATCTGTATTCATAAGTGGATAGTTTGGTATTCTAACCCATAAAACGCCTTCGGGTGTTGTTTTTAGCTGGTACGAAGGATCGTTTACTGCGACTCTTAAGAGTTCCAAGGCGAAACTCGGGTAGAGTTTTGACCCTACGTTTACGACTAGGGGAATACGACGAGTAACCCCGTCTATTTCCGGTGTAGCGGTTACTACTCCTATTCCCTTTATTTTTGACTCCAGCGTGGGTTCTGTAGGTATAATTCCTGGGTACTCGTATAGCCATGGTAATGGATCCTCTCCTAATTGCGCAGTTCCTACATGAGGGGCTTTTGTGTTGCGCACTTGTGTTGACGCCGCGTAGGCTAACACTGTTGGTTTTACTTCGAGTCTTCGTACAAAATAATCATCTTGCATTGGTCCTCGTAAATCTTTGTTTGGCATTAATACTGTAATGCCTGGAACTGCCTGAGTCTGCATGATAGCATCCCCGTAGACACTTCTTGGTAATGGCCATCCTCCATAAGTGTTGACTGTTTCTTCATCAATGTCAACTATGAGAATGTTCTCGTTCTGCACTACTTCTGTATTCATAATTAAGTAGTCAAATGTTTT
>Ga0209603_1003780_pt1 | contig 12974 bp, 10 predicted proteins | sample COGITO_mtgs_1206_FD_184812 | JGI IMG/M metagenome (GOLD analysis project Ga0209603, IMG submission 184812) | Pelagic marine microbial communities from North Sea - COGITO_mtgs_120607 (SPAdes) (version 2) | ecosystem: Environmental > Aquatic > Marine > Epipelagic ... | reverse complement strand
TTTATCGGCAAGGTATTGAGCTATTAGTTCTACCGTCGTATCCACTGGCATAGAGTAGACAGAAGCTTTTTCCATTGCTAACTCAAACTTACCTTGAGAAGACTCATATTTGTATGCAACTTGGCTTTGTGTTTTTGAAATAAATTCTAACTCTGATTCAGCTACTTCATCTTCATCTGTCGCCACATAAATATCTTCCCACCGTTTAGAAGCTTCTTTTTCTAAACGTGGAGATTTCATGTCATTTTCAAAGATTTGAATTTTAGAGCGATGGCCATGAGCAATACGCTGGCAGTTACCATCGTGCTTTTTTAGCCCATGCGTATAGTGATAATAGAAGCCGCTTATATCTTCCGCTCTTAATGACAACTCAACCTTTTTAACATTAGCAGGCAGTTGAGGCTTGATAACTGACGCTAAATGCTTAATCACATGAGACATTTCAATGCGGTCAGCGTCTACAAAACAGTAAGCGTCAGATGGGCTAGAAATCGCGATTTTTTCGCCGCTATTAGACTCAAACTCAACCTTTATGTAGTCTTGTCCTTCGATATGCTGAACATTAACACCACTGTATTCAGTTGGAATAGCCAACTTGTGATCAACCGTATCATCAATTATACGTTTAACTTGTTTTTTAACTTTAGAGAAGTCCAAAACCATATTTTGTTCATCAAGTTCACCGTGCAATGTCAAATCGACAATCCAGCTTTCACCCACCATGCCTCGTTGAGTACACAGATAGGAAAAATCGATAACGGTTAAATCATTAACAAACAGTTGCATATTACTCTCTCTCTTTAATTCGAGCCGGTATTATAAAGATAATTATCACGCATCGCATTAATTGTTTTAGTTAACTTGGCGAAAACTATCAGAGTAGGTCATAGTATAAAACAATACACAAAAACAGGCGGTTAAATGAAGAAAGTTTATCAATGTAGCAATAACCTAGAGCTTCAGCCTTTTATTGAAACTTTAAAGCGGTTAGATATAAAACATTTAGTAAAAAATGAGTACATCTCTGGGGCAATTGGTGAGCTTCCATTTACTGAAGCATGGCCTCAAATTTGGGTATTAAATGACAGTGATTTAGATAGCGCAAGGTCTGCGTGTCAGGCGATAGAGCAAGAATTAAAAACTGACAAACCAGATTGGAATTGTACTCATTGTGGTGAGGAAAACCACGCGAGCTTTGAATTTTGTTGGCAATGCGAACAATTAGATGTGCATCAAGTTTAGTTATATTTGCCTAATCACACTAATTGTTCATTTATCCCATTTTCACAGTATATTGCCGGGTTAATATTAGACTAATAATTTAATGCCTAACGTGTTGACCTTTTTTGCTAATAATCAAAGACTACCAGCTACCTGTGTTTTCCATTGAAACCCACGGTTCTTTTGGTGGTAATGAGCCATTTTTTTGCAATAACTCAATGCTAATTCCATCGGGTGATCGTACAAATGCCATATGGCCACATCTTGGCGGTCTATTAATCAGTACCCCACCGTCTTGTAACTTTTGACAAAGCTCATAAATATCATCAACTCTAAATGCCAAGTGCCCAAAGTTACGACCACCTGTGTACTCTTCCGGATCCCAGTTGTAGGTTAGCTCAATAGTAGGTTTCTGTGTTTCTTTTGCTTCTTCTAACTGGTCTGAAGCTGCTAGATACACAAGTGTAAACCTGCCCTTCTCACTATCTTGGCGATGAACTTCATGCAGGCCTAATAGGTCACAATAAAACTTCATTGATGCTTCAAGATTGTTGACTCGAACCATAGTGTGGACATATTCCATTGGTGTCTCCTAACTTAAAATATAAAAACGCAATTAATTTAACATGCTTAAAATTTCAAAACATTAAAAGCCTAGTGATAAAATCCTAACTGGTGACTTTTTAACAAAGCCAGTATAATGCGCGGCCTCAATTTTTAAAGATGAACTCGATGACTAAACCAAAAATAACGTTGGCGCCTATGGAAGGTGTAATTGACCACCTAATGAGGCACATGCTTACCAGCATGGGTGGCATCGACTTATGCGTTACTGAGTTTATTCGTATTGTCGATCAGAAACTGCCTGATCGCGTTTTTTATAGATACTGTCCAGAATTATACAACGGGAGTAAAACACCAAGCGGTACTCCTGTTCGGATTCAATTACTTGGACAAGAACCTAATTGGTTGGCCGAAAATGCCGTGGTTGCGACTTCTTTAGGTAGTCCGGGTATAGACCTTAACTTTGGTTGCCCAGCAAAGGCCGTTAATAAAAGTCGCGGTGGCGCAATTTTACTTAAAGACCCAAATACGCTTTATAACATAGCAAAAGCAGTGAGAAGTGCCGTCCCTGAGCATTTACCCGTTACCGCAAAAATGCGACTGGGTTTTGATGACGCCAGCCTAGCAATAGAAAACGCACAAGCTTTATCAGAAGGTGGAGCCACTGAAATTGCTATTCATGCAAGAACAAAGAGTGATGGATATAAACCACCCGCTTATTGGGAACACATTGCGCTCATTGCCAAGCACGTTAAAACACCTCTAATTGCCAATGGCGAAATATGGAACCCAGAACAAGCCAGACTATGTCAATCAAGATCAGGCTGTACAAATATTATGTTAGGAAGAGGTGCATTAGCCCTTCCCAACTTAGCAAGTTGGATTAAAGGTGACCAACAGCCATTAACTTGGTTTCAGGTATTGGCACTGTTAATTAAATATTCTGAATATGAAATTGAAGGCGATAAAGGACTTTACTATTCAAACAGAGTGAAACAATGGATGGTTTATTTAAAGATGAACTACCCAGAAGCAGAACCATTTTTTAGGTCTATCCGAACCATCAAAAAGACCAACGAAATGCTGAACGCAATCCAACAAGAACATCAACATTATGCCAATATTGCAGAAACTAGTTAGCTAGGTTATTTTATCCTGAACTTTATGATTCATAAAAATAAAATAATCAGGATCTAAAATGCAAAAACACCTTACAACTAAACGACTAATGTTAACCGCTGCTATATCTATTGCGTTAGCTGGTTGCTCAGTAGAAACAAAAACAGATAATGTAACGACTCAAAACCAGCAATTAACTGAAGCTGATGCAAAAGCTTATGTTGTCAACGCGGAACAGCGCCTTTCAGAAATTTATGAATACGCCGCTAAAGCAGAATGGGTAGCTCAAACCTATATCACTGAAGATACTCAATTTATTGCCTCGAAAGCTAATGAACAAATTAAGCTTTTGGGAATTGAACTTGCCAACGGTGCCGCAAAGTTCAAAGACTTAACATTAGATTATGATACCAAACGAAAATTAGACCTTTTAAGACTCGGTCTAACTTTGCCAGCTCCAGCAGACTCACCGGAACTAGCTTCTGAATTAGCGAAAATCGAAAGTAAACTATCTGCAATTTATGGCTCTGGCTCAACGCCTGATGGCAACAAGTATGACTTAATTGGCTTATCCAACACTATGGCAACCTCGGATGATCCAGAAGCAATGTTAAATGCCTGGATAGATTGGCGTAAAGTTTCTCCTAGCATGAAAGATAAATACGTCCGCCTTGTAGAGATTGCTAACCAAGGCGCTAAAGATTTAGGCTTTAATGATGTTGGCGCAATGTGGCGCTCTAAATACGACATGGAACCAGATGCCTTTGCAAATGAAATGGACAGGGTTTGGGGCCAAGTAAAACCCTTATACGACTCACTTCATTGTCATGTTAGAGCCAAGCTAAACGAAAAATATGGCGATGACGTAGTTCCTAACGAAGGCGAAATCCCTGCTCACCTCCTAGGTAACATGTGGGCACAGACCTGGGGCAACATTTATGACTTAGTTGCGCCTGAAGGCGGAACAGGCGTTGATGTTACAACTAAACTTAAAGAGCACAACTACACACCAATTAAGATGGTTGAGCAAGCAGAAGGTTTTTTCACCTCTCTTGGATTCGAAGAGTTACCAGGCACTTTTTGGACTCGTTCTCAGTTTGAAAAACCAGTAGGCAGAGATTCAGTATGTCATGCCAGTGCATGGGATGTTACAGATACGGATTACCGTATAAAAATGTGTATTCAGCAAACAGGTGAGGAGTTTAATGTAATACACCATGAGCTAGGCCATAATTTTTATCAACGTGCCTATAATCAAAAGCAACCTTTGTTGTATCGAGGCAGTGCTAATGATGGTTTCCACGAAGCTATTGGCGACACTGTAGCATTATCAATTACACCAAAATACTTAAAAGAAATTGGTTTGATTAAAGAAGAGCCGGATGCATCTGGCGATCTTCCATTTTTAATGCGCATGGCTATGGATAAAGTTGCCTTTTTACCATTTGGTTTAATGGTAGACAAATGGCGCTGGCAGGTGTTTAGCGGTGAGTTAAAGCCTGATCAATATAACGAAGGTTGGTGGAAATTACGTGAACAGTATCAAGGCGTGAAAGCTCCGGTAGCCCGCAGCGAAGAAAACTTTGACGCTGGTTCTAAATACCACATTCCTGCGAATACGCCTTATTCACGTTACTTCTTAGCACACATATTACAGTTCCAATTCCATAGAGAGCTTTGTGATATAGCCGGCGAAACGGGTCCTCTGCACCGTTGTTCAATTTACAACAACAAAGAAGTGGGCACTAAGTTAAATGCGATGCTTGAAATGGGCATGAGCAAACCTTGGCAAGAAGCTTTAGAGGCTATGACAGGCTCTAAAGAAATGGATGCGACAGCAGTAATTGACTATTTTGCACCATTAAAAACATGGTTAGATAAACAAAATGTAAATCGTCAGTGCGGTTGGTAATAATACCAACGCAATACTGCAAATGTACTAATAAGAAATAGTAGCTACATTTGCAGTAGATACTAAAAAACGGCAGTTAAACTGCCGTTTTTTATGACTTCATATTACCTAGTACAAAGAAGCTTATTTAACGCCTAACTCGCGCAAACGCTCATCTAAGTATTCGCCCGCAGTATAGCGGTCAGACAATACTACGTCTGGACGTGGATGTAAGAATAGAGGTAAAGAAATACGAGACTTACTTCTATCTGCACCTTCCGGGTTAATTACTCGGTGAATAGTAGATGGGAAATAACCGCCTGACGCTTCTTGCAGCATGTCACCGATATTTACCACTAAACAACCAAAGTCGCCTGGTACATCAAACCAACTACCGTCTTTTTTCTGAACCTGTAAACCACCTTGGTTTGCAGCGGGTAATACCGTTAACAAGTTAATGTCACCGTGTGCTGCTGCACGAATCGCACCTACTTCTTCATCACCTGTAATTGGTGGGTAATGAAGAATTCTTAATAACGTTTGTTCGCTATCTTTAATCATTGAAGACAGCGCAGCTTTGTAGTTTACCGCTACTTCTTCAGGAGAGTGCTTTTCTACCCAATCTAGAAGTGTAGACGCCAACTCGTTTGCTTGAACAAAGTAGTTATGAACTTCTTCGCGCAATGCTTCCGGACACTGTCCCCAAGGGTAATAGTGATAATATTCTTTGATGTCTTTTTTGTCGTGACCTTTGGCCGTTTCACTTACTGTATCTGGGAAGAATCCGTCTTGTGTGTCAACATTAAAGTGAAAGTCTTGTTTATTTTCTGCTGAGAAATAGCCAGCCCAGTTGTTATAAATAGACTCTAAAAGATCTTTCTGTAAAGGATGGTTTTTTAGTACACCAAAACCAGTTTCATGAAGAGACTTTACAAACTCTTCCGCTGCATTATCAGCTTTATAATCAACAATAGATAACATTATAATTTAACCTCTTATTTTATGCGGCGAATTATATGTGATTTTAGCGCGTAATCAAAAAATAAAGAGGAAATAACTAATTTGGATCAAACTAAATGTTTATTGAACCACTTTTTGACCGATTAAACTTACTAAACACCCTATTTCCAAACTGAAAAACACCCAGCCCCAAAACAATTAGCAAGCCACCTGTTAATAAACTTATAGAAAAACGTTCGTTGTTCAGAATAATGCCTAAGCTCATAGACACCACAGGAGTTAACATCGTTACTAAAGCGACTGTGCTTGCTTCAAGTTTTTGAAGTATATAAAAGTAAGCTAAAAAGCCAAGCAGCGAAGCGAATAATCCCATGTAAATCACGGCCCAAATGGATCGCATCTGCCAATCTTGGTAATTCACCTCTCCATCAAGGACAAACCAAGCGATTAAGTAGACAGGAAGCGAGACAAGCAAAGAACCGACGGTTGTTGATAAAGGGTGCAAATCAACTTTGACACCTTTTACTAAAACGCTACTTAAACTAAACAGTACTACGCCTATAAATATAAAACTAAATCCATAAATAGCACCGTCGTTAATTATCATATTTTCACTGCAGACAATGGCCAATCCAGCTAATGCTATTAACAAGGATATCTTTTTTGTTTTAGTAAATTTATTTTCTGATAGCCAGCGCTGTGCCAAGAGACCAGACAAAATCGGTGTTAAACCGAAACTTAGCGCCATTAACCCCGACGAAATATATTGTGCTGCAAAATAGCAAAACAGCATTCCTACAGACAAGCTAATGCTAGAGAATAAATATACCTTTAGGGCATTTCTTGACGTGTTTAATTTAATATTGAGGACTTTCATGAGCAACAGCCCAAAAGATGCCGCAATTCCCATTCGCATTAACAATGACAGTGTTGGTGATATTGATTCGCTGCTCCAAACTATACCAAGAGGCGTAGTAGACCAGACAAGTACAACAACTAAAAAGGCAAGAGATACCGGCATTTGTATTCCAATAAACAAGGCTAACGTGAATCAGCTAACATAAAGCTAGAGTATATACTTTAACCTAATTACCACGAAGTAAAAATTTCATGTGACTGTTTTATTATCCCATGCCAAAGTAGGCTAAACATGCTAACTTATAGCTTCATCGTTTTAGGAGTAAAAATGAAGAGAATCATTGCTTTAATATTAGTTTCAATTACCGCTAGTTTAATTATCGGTCTTTTATCTCTTTCTTCTTATTTAGCAAAATGGGCAGTGAAAGAAACCTTCCTAGAACAACAGTTAACTCTGCAAGATAACTTCCAATTAAGCTACGACCCATTTATAAGTGAACTGACGATTTCTGATGCAGCACTGATGTATCAAAATTCCGAAGAGTTAGTTTCCTTTAAGTCGCTAGTTGTTAATTTTGATCTGCTACCTCTGTTTAGTAAAACACTTTTGATAAATAAATTTGAATTCTCTGGTCTTAATCTAAGTGTAGATCAGCAAGCGGACCAAGCACTTATGATTGGAGGTTGGTCAATCGCTAACTTGGGCTCTAAAAGTGACAATAAAAGCACACCAGGTGAGAGCAATGAAAATATTGAAGCTAAAGATGCAGAGAGCGACCAGCCTGCTGAAAAGAGCGAGCCATTTATAAATCAAGTCCAAATTGGAAGCATTGTTTTTAAAGATTTAAATGTAAATGCAAAAGTTGTAAAGCAGGAGCATGACATCGCTATTGAGTCATTAACAATAGAAAAACTAGACTTGCAATTAGGTGAACTCTACCAACCAACTGCGCTTTCATTTTTGTTCGATACAAGCCTGCAATATAAATTAGAAGATCTCGATAGCACACTATCATTAAGCACTAACTTGTTCTTAGAAACTGCGCCAGATATTATTTTTGATAAAAACGACATTGCCAACCTCCAGTTTCAAACAGAGTCGCTCTTATTAAAATTACAACAAACTAATGTAAAATCAGGTGTTCAAGATATTGCACTTAGCTTTAAAGCGTGGCAAACCAATTTAACGGACGTTAATGCGTCTACAAATGGCGGCGTAAAAAGTGATTTGCTGTTAAATTCATTTATCGAAGGCCTAAATGTGTCCACTATAGGCTCTGAACACAAAATGTTTACCTTTGAAAAACTAACGTTAAATAACGTCGCATCCGAAATAAACATGACCGGAGCCGTTCTTGAATATGATGTGGCATTTTCAGACATTCAGCTAGTTGACTCCCAAGCCATGCCAAATAAAGAGGAAACTCTACCAGCCCTTTTAGACTTAGAATCTCTTAGTATCACCAATGGCTCTTTTACAAATCAACTCTCGTCTATAGAAAAAATTGAGATTGGTTCATTAGTAACTAACGTGGTTGTAAACAAAGACAAGTCTATAGCCAACCTAGTTTTACCAAAACCAACTGTTGATGACGAAAATTCGGCTACCAATCAAGAAAATTCACAAAACAATAGTAAACAAGTTGCGGAAGTAGCAAACAATAAAGCCAATCAAAAAAGTGCCAATAAGGCTGTTCTTGCCGCCGCTGATTTACCAAGTGAAGCCCTACCAGAACAAACAACTTTGAATAACGACGACGCTACTTCAAAGAAAATGGATATCAAACTTGTTGAATTGGTAAATGCAGGACCATTTAAATTAAATACACTTGATTTAAGTGTGGAACCTAACTTTCGCTCTCTAATAGAAGTGCAAAAATTCCGTTTAGCTGACATTGACAGCACACAGCCTCAACTTGTTACCACTTTTGATTTAGCGGCGACGAACAACACTTACGCCAAAATTAATATTTCGAATCAAAGTCAGTTATTTATCGAACAACCAACACACACTATTAAGGTGCTTCTAGATGAAATGGATTTAGCATCTTTGTCTCCATATGTAAGTTCTGCACTGGGTTATCATATAAATACCGGGCAGTTAGACAGTGAAGTAAACGCCAAAGTCATTGGTAACAAAATAGACGGAGAAGCCGATTTATTAATGCGTTCAGTCGACTTAACCGCTATTTCCAATCAAGGTGAGGAAAGTGGCTTTAGTGGTGGCGCGATTTCCTTTAATTACGCTCTGAGCATGCTAAAAGATGGTGATGGCAATGTTGATTTGAACGTACCTTTCGACGGTGATTTAAATAACCCTTCTGTTGGTTTTACTGGTTTTCTGTCACTCATAGTGCAAAGAGCAACAATGTCAGCCGCTAAAGACTACCTTATCAATACCTTTGTGCCATATGCCAACGTGGTTAACTTTGCGTTGTCGGCCAGCAAACATGTATTAAAGCTTAGGTTTAATGACCTAGCATTAACGGCTAAAAAATCGGAATTAACCGAAACCGAAACTGAACGATTGTCTCAACTTAGCTTAGTATTAAAAAAACACGATACAACCAGTATTAAAGTGTGCCCTATAGGTGTTGTCGCTGATTTAACTACAAGTGCCGAACAGATAGAAAGTCAGGATGTTGTTACTCAAAAATCAATTACCGCTACGCAAGTACAAGAGTTAATGGATTTAAACCAAGCGAGAGCCGAAAAGATAAAGGCTTATTTGGTAAATGAAGGAAATGTTGAATCGAAACGTATTCTTGGTTGCTCACCAACTATTGACTATAAAAAAGGTGCCGAGCCTAGGGTTTCTTTTAACGCGACTTAACTCTATTTAACGAACCAACAATTAGCCTAACTTTAATAAGCTGTTACAATGCCCGCTTTTTTAATATAAAGAAGTGTATTGTGCGTTTATTAAAGTTAGCAACCCACCCTCAAGTTACAGACTTAAATGGCTCTACTTTTACTAGAAAAGCAACTCGAGCTATTGTGGTTAATAACAATAATATTTTACTGCTTTACACTCAGCGCTACGACGACTTTAGCTTACCTGGCGGTGGCATAGATGAAAATGAAAGCCACCTTGATGGGCTTATACGAGAGCTAAAAGAGGAAACTGGCGCACAAGCCATATCGAACGTAAAAGAATTTGGCCTATATCGCGAATACAGACCTTGGTACAAGCCTGACTTTGATGTAGTACATATGGAATCTTATTGTTTTACATGTGACATAGACGGAGATTTACTTGAGCCGCAATTTGAAGCTCACGAAATTCAAAATGGTATGAAACCACAATGGGTGAATATTCACGACGCAATAAAGCACAATGAAAATACGATTGCGCATAGTGAAAAAAAAGGCATGTCTATTGAAAGAGAAACCTTTTTATTGAAACTTATTGTAGAAGAATTAATAAAAAAACAGGGCTAGTTTACTGTAGCCCTATTTCAATATCCGTAATAACAAAATTACCTGAGAATACCGGATCAGGAACGCCTCTAGTTTCTAATGCAAAGTAACTTTTATCTTGTTCTGGCAAACCGTGAAAACCACCAATAACCTGATAAAGCCAAACTTCAGGGTCAAAATCTAAATTCTTCGTTTTATAATAATCTAATGCCGTTTGATTTGTGCCAGAATCAATCACTGCACAAAAGAATGCGTCCACTTCACTTTTCAGTAGACTCTCTTGTAACTCTATTGCGTTTTCATCTTGCATCGTTAGAGGTGATGCATTATTCAAATTGGTTCGAGTATCTCTTTGCCTGTTCACATGTTTTATGTTGCTCATTACTTCTAGTAACGACTGCTCTTGTTCTACATTGTTTACATCAATGGCTGCGGCGGCAATGGTATTTTCCGCAACATTAAACAACGCAGGCACATTACTCAAAGTCGAATAATTTTGAGGCGCAAAGCTAGGATTTTGTTCTAGGTGCAATACAAAACCCTTGAGTAGTCGTGTGCGGCCTTTAAACTCTCTGAAGCGACCTAACAAATCAATAAGTTTAGCCTGAGCTAGGCTGAGCTCTTGCGTACAATGTGCAAAGCTACTTTGTAGAGTAACTACCAACAAATGTCGTAGCTCACGATGTGAACCAGAAATATCACTAAGTTGGTCAAACTGGAACATGCTCAATTGGTTTAGCAATTCTGATACTTGAGACTGAGCCAGTTCATTCTCTCTGATTTTGGCATCAACAGTGGCAACATAACCAAATTCATTGCTAATACGCGACCATAACAAACGTACATTAGTGGCTAACATATCCGTCAAGCTATACACGCGCTCAGTAACATCAGACAGCATAGACTCCGCTTCTTTAAAGCGTCCTGCGTTTAATGCTTCTTTGTAATGCTCAGCTTGGGTTTTAATTGACACTAAACTACTGCCAATATTGGCATCAATTTGTCTATTATTTTCGTCCTGTAAGCTTTCTTCTAATAACGTTCTAAGCGCAGGCCTTAAACGTAACTGACGTTCATTTTCAGGTCGCCAAATCACTTTTAGGTCTAACAGGTTATTAATGACTTTAGGCGTATAGTCGGCTTCGTTAATGCTGCCAGAAAAGTACGCCTCCATGACTAACTCAGAATGATTACTAAGTGCATTAAGAAGCGAAGAGCCTGCTTTTTTAAGATTGTAATTCATCTTAAACTTCCACTAAATCAAGTCTGACTGAGACATGGCATCTTCAGCCTTTTTAGCTAATGACAGTTGTTCCGTTTCATCAATAAACTTAAGAACATCGAATAGATAATCTATTTTGCCAGTAACGGTATAAATCTGTTTATCTTGGTTTGGCTTGATCAAATAACCAAGCTCAACTAAACGCTTAAATACTAACTTTAGTTGGGCATCAAGCTCTGCGGCTTTAGAGCCAAATAGTGCATAACGAGAGATTTTATTTAGCTGCTCAGCATAAGCTGGCGTATCTTCAATGACTGTTTGTAACTCATTTAATCGTAGGTTCATGCCTTGAGATAAACTTAAGTCGTTGTTTAAGCTTTCTTGCACTAACAACAACCATTCAATTAGTGGCAATAAATGATTAGATACATCTTCAAACTGTTTACCAAGTTTAACTCTCTCAGTTTCACCAATAGTCTGATACGACGCGAAAAAAACTTGTTCCTCAGCCGCATGCGTTAGTTGTCTATTAAGTACAGCAAGATGTGCTTCTACTTCCATTCGACCAGCAGACGTTTTTAAAAAGCGATAACTATCTTCATCGGTAGTTTCGCAAATGAAGTGTCCAGATAGTAATTTTTCTAACACAATTCCTTTTTGACTAATCATGCCGATACCTCGTTTGACGATTCACTTTTCATTTTTGCTTTTATACGCTCAGATATAGGGCTCACTTTAGGCTCTACCACTTGAAGTTGTTTTTTCTGCTTATCTATTAAGTATCGGTTTTTAAATAAACTTAATACTTCTGATTCAGGATTAGGAAACGCCCCAACAACATGTATTTGGTTATTTTGGCAAGCATCAAATATTTTCTTGATATTGCTTTGGTGTAAAGTGCCTAACTCATCAATTGGCCAGTGGATAATCGCACTTGAAGGCCCTCTTAACAATCTCGTAAATGCCAACAAAAACTTACATAAAATAAGATATGCCATTCCATGACTCGAGGATTCATTTAATTGACGGTCAGTTCTTATAATAAGGTCTCGGCCACTTTCTTTAATATGAAGCTCAATATCGAGTAACTTACTAATTCCACCAGCAAGCGCCGCTTTACCTAATATATCAATAACACGTCGCATGCTAGCAGCATACTCGTCCGTTGGTAGTTCATGGGCTCCAGCTTCAATCCACTTACTATACAACTCACTAAAGCGTTGAAGATCAGGCCAAAATTCCAACTCATCAATTTTCGAGCGAATTTTAACCGCTGAATCAGAGACACCATCTAAGAATAATTCTTCATCAACTTCTTTACTAATGCGTTCGCTTTGCAAACCAATGTGCTTTTCAATATCTTTAAGAATTTTGTAGTACTCAGAAAGCGCTAGGCCAAAGATACGCCCCTGCTCTCTAATACTATTTAACTTTTGTGGAATAAGCCCATTTATAAGCTGATCGAGTTCAGGAACAAGCTTAACCGGCTCAACGTGACGAACACCTTCTTCATCTATAACACTGCATAGTTCGCGACTACGCTCCCAAGCATCATAAAATCCAGTGCCACTTTGCGCCGCAATCTTTTGATCAAAACTATCGACATAGTGTTTAATTGCACTTAGCTGCTCTTCTCTTTGCGCCATTAGACTAGTAGCTTCGCTTAGGCGTTGTGAAATATTACCGCTTTCCAACTGAGGCACACTGTCTGTGAGCTTA
>Ga0209603_1003773_pt1 | contig 12991 bp, 8 predicted proteins | sample COGITO_mtgs_1206_FD_184812 | JGI IMG/M metagenome (GOLD analysis project Ga0209603, IMG submission 184812) | Pelagic marine microbial communities from North Sea - COGITO_mtgs_120607 (SPAdes) (version 2) | ecosystem: Environmental > Aquatic > Marine > Epipelagic ... | reverse complement strand
TGTCAGTTTTAAACTTGTATCGCTTGCCATGCTAGCCGGGTTGGTTGCAGGTTGCTCGACCTATACTGAACAGGTTGTCAGCCAGTCATTCCAACCGGCCGAAGCGCCAGTGACCTTGGCCAAATCCACCAATTTGAACGGGGCAATCTTTCAACCCGGGCGGAGCGGCCTGTTTGCCACTGACCAGCGTGCGCGCCGTATTGGTGACATTCTGACAGTTAGTTTTAATGAAACCTATGCTGCAACCAAGGCACAGACAGCGTCATCAAGCAAAACTGATGCTTTTGGTGTGACCCTGCCAACAGCCTTGCCAAATATGCTAACCGGCGGGTTTGACAAAGACCCAGTCGGATTGAATGCAGGCACAACGCGCAGTTTTGCCGGTGCTGGTAATGCAGTGCAATCAAACAGCTTTAGCGGTTTATTGTCGGTTACGGTCATTCGGATATTTGATAATGGTAATATGGAAGTTCAGGGACAAAAAGAACTGACCTTAAATAATGGCAATGAATATGTGCGGGTTCGCGGTGTTGTTCGCCCTGAGGATATTTCAGCCAGCAATATCGTTTCGTCTGACAGGCTTGCCGATGCGCAAATCCGTTATACGGGTTCAGGCCATCTTGCCGACTCATCCCAGCCCGGTTGGCTTAGCCAGCTAATGCGGACAATTTCTCCATTTTAATGATGCCAAAGGCCCCGCGATCATTCATGTTTAAGATTATTAAAATTGGCATTATCGCCCTTGCTGCAAGCCTTGCTGGATTGTTGCCAGTTCAGGCTGACCGCCTCAAAGATTTAACATCGATTGCCGGTGTTCGCTCGAACCAGCTCGTTGGTTATGGCCTTGTAGTCGGTCTCGCTGGCACGGGTGACGGCAATGCGGCTTTGACACAGCAATCACTGCAATCGATGATTAGCCAATTTGGTGTTGTAACAAGCGCTGCCAATATGAATGGTAAAAATGCAGCTGCGGTTATCATTACCGCCGAATTGCCGCCCTTTACCAAACCCGGGCAAAAGCTTGATATCGTTGTTTCAACGGTTGGTCAGGCAAAATCGCTTCGCGGCGGTACCTTGCTGATGACACCTTTGTTAGGCGCTGATGGCGAAACCTATGCGGTGGCGCAGGGCAATTTGATGGTTGGTGGTCTGGGTGTTGCTGGAGGTGATGGGTCATCTTTGACCGTTAATGTTCCAACTGTTGGACGGATCCCTGGTGGTGCGAGCGTTGAAAAAATGATTGAAACGCCGTTTCTGGATAATGCCAATATTTTGCTAAATTTGCATCAGGGTGATTTTAGTACAACAAACCGCGTTGCCGAGGCGATCAATGATGTTTTTGGAGTTGGCGTTGCCGTACCGCTTGACTCAACAACGGTTAAGGTTCGCGCACCAATTGATCCGGAGCAAAAAGTTTCATTTGTCAGTCTTCTTGAAAATATCCAAGTCGAGCCTGATCGCCCTCGTGCCAAGGTTGTGGTAAACGCGCGAACCGGTACCATTGTTATCGGTGGTGACGTTCGGGTGTCGGCGGCGGCAGTGACGCATGGATCGCTGACGGTGCGTGTTAAAGAAGACGTAAATGTAACGCAAACCCAAGCGATGGCATTGGCTGAAGGGGTCGCCGCAACCGCGCCTGGCGCTGCTGTGCAAACGCCAGACACGACCATAACAGCCGAAGAAGAAATAGCGCGTGCCTTTGTTTTTGATCCGGGTGTTGAACTATCGTCGATTGTCGATGCGTTAAACGCCGTTGGCGGCACACCATCTGATCTTGTTGCCATTCTTGAAGCCTTGCGTGAAGCAGGATCGCTTCGTGCCGAGCTGATTGTGATCTAGGGAGCATCTGATGGATAATATGATTCCTACAATTGCCAAGCCGATAAGCCCTGAATTGGCGCAGCTTCAACGTGCGCCTGAAGATCTGCATGCTGCGGCCGAGCAATTTGAAGCCATTTTTATCCAGACGCTTTTAAAGCAAGCCCGTCAGTCAAAGCTGGCTGATGATATTTTGGGCAGTAGCGCAGGCGATAATTACACTGAGATGCTGGAACAGGAACGTGCCAAATCTATGGCCCAAAACATGAACCTAGGTATTGCCGAGGCACTGGTCAAACAATTTGGCCATGGTGCTCGCAAACCATCGGGTAACTAGTTGATGGTGATCCTATGACCAGTTTATTTGATGTTGGCAAAAGCGCAATTCAGGCCTACCGCCAGTCTCTGGGGGTGACCGGTCAGAATATCGCAAATATTAGCACTGAAGGTTATAAACGCCGTGAGGCTAACCTCGAGGAGGTTGGCGCAAGTCAGGGCGGCATCACCAGCATTGCTAACCAGGCTGGCCTCGGTGTGCGTGTGGCCGACATAACGCGATCTTTTGACGCGTTCCTGACAGATAGCACACTCGCTGCCAATTCAAACTTTCAGCGAATGGATAGCTATGTGAAACAGCTTGAAAAAGTTGAAACTGCTTTATTACCGGCAGATGCCGATCTTGGAACGCAAATTGGCAATTTTTTTCGGGGGTTGGCGGATGTTTCGGCAGCGCCGAGTGATCTCGCGCCGCGTGTCGTTGCACTAGAGCAGGGGCGGAGCTTGGCGGCCGCCTTTAATTCAACTTTTTTACAGTTGGACAATCTCAAGACTGCTTCCACCGCGCAAATGCAAGACGCCATGGAAGGTATTAACTTGCTTACCAAGGAATTGACTTCTGTAAATGATCGAATCCTGTCGGCGGGACAAAGTGGAAAATCACCAAATTCATTTCTCGATTTAAGGGATCGGCTAGTTCAGGATATTTCTGCATTGGCCGATGTGTCAGTCAGCTACACAGATCGCGGAGTTGCAAATTTGACAATTGGTTCGTCTGGTGCTGGACCCAGCCTTGTTGAAGGTACCAACAGAACACCGCTTGGCTTCATCGAGCGATATGACCGGATTGGCGGCCTGCAAGTTGTTCTAAACCCTCTTTCGTCACATACGCCGACAAGCCAGCTATCTGGTGGCATTATTGCGGGATTGAGCGAAGTATATGGTTCGATTGACGATGTGGTTAATCAAATGAACCAATTGGCTGTTCAGATCACGACAGATTTAAACTCGCAGCATCATCGTGGCGTTACCATGGATGGCTTACGCGGTCTTGATATGTTTTCTGCGGTCAATGTTGTTGCTGAGAAAAACCCTTCTAACCCGGTAGAGGTTGAAGCTGAAATTATTATCACGGATCCAACCAAGCTGCCAAAATCGAGCATGACATTAACCTACATTCAAGCAAGAGAAGTTTGGCAGCTAACCGGACCTGACCTGGCTGAGTCTGTTGAAGGAAAGTCACTAATCTCAATGCCAGGCTTTGATATTAGGCTAACCGGTCCAGCTAAGAATGGTAACAGCTTTACAATTGTTCCTGGTAAAAATGCTGCTGCAAATATGCAGTTTCTATTAGCACGACCGCAAGATATCGCTGCGGCAAGTCCCGATCTTGTAACAGCTGATAACAAAAACTCCAGTGATGCGACGTTAGAAGTGGCGCGGGTGAACCCAAAGGGTTACCTGGAAAAAAAATCTATTGCAGAAACATTATCCAACTCTTTAACCGCAGTAGAGGCAAAAGAGTTTATCAACGATGGTCTTGTAGCCACCATCCCAGCAGGGACAAAAAATGTTGATATCGGGTCATTCACCAAGCAGGCATCGGCGAGATTCCAATTAACAGATCTTGCACTGCAAAATGTTACACAATTGAGCTTTTTGCGGACTGGATCAGGTGATGATGGGCCGCATAGCTTTGGCATATCATATGCAGCGGCATATCCGAGTGATGACTCTGGTAAGGTTTGGGACGATAGTGCGGATATTGCCAAGCTGTTAAACAGCGGTTTGTTGCGTAGCGCGGCCAATCAGTCACTTTCCGATTTGGGAATGATCGCTAGTGGCCGTGGTGGTAGCCTGACAATAACTTCAGCAGACGGCGATTTTGCAATTACAGGCTCAGGGGTGCCCTCGATTTCGACTGGTGTTGGCGTGAACACGGCTGCAGTGTCGGCAGCAGTGACCGCGTCAGATTTGCAGATATTTACCCGAGAGGGCCGGCACCTCGCTGGCGTTGCATTTTCGGATGCACAAATTACCGAGTTTATGACAACGGGTAATGGTTTTGACGACGAAGCAGTCTATAGCGCAAAATACTTGAATGATGTTGATAATGCCTATCGTAATATGTCGATGGATGTCAGCTTCTCCGGTGGCATGTATGCACTTGAAATTGGCAGTAACGGTATTGCACCGGTATTATCACAAGGAAGCTCAATTCTGCCGGCAAATACAACGCCTGCCTATGATTTGACGGTTGATCTTGCGCAAGGTGCTTCGCATATCATTTCAATTGATAGCGGTGCGTCAGCTGCTTCGGCAGCGACCGCCATAAATGCTGTTTTACAAAATACTGGCATTCGGGCCGATGCAACAACACGGGTAGAATTATTTGAATTTCAAAGCAATGGTGTGGTGACCTTTGATCTTGAAGCGGCAAACCGTTTGCCAATCGAGATATCAGCAGATGTCACCCCTACAAACTTAACTAACCTTGCCATAGCCATTAACAAAGTTGCTGCCGATACCGGCGTCTCAGCTGTTACATCGCCGGATAATCAGCGCATCATTCTTATTAGTGCTAATGGGGATGATATTTCTATCAGCAACCTTTCAAGCACTAGCCCGTTGTTTTCAGGCCGCATGGTTGATGATGATGGTGTTGCCTTGTCAACGCCAGTTGGAACCGTTTCTGCCTCTGGGGCTTTTAAAGATCCCTTGACTACAACTAGTGCTGTGACTGACGTCCTTGTTTCTGGCGCCAATGTATCAACAACTTCAGCCTCTGGTGCCGGTGCCAATCTCAGCCTTACTCGTGATACTTTGGGTGTTTATAGCGTTGCGATTACCAGTGGTGGGGCTGGGTCTGCGAGTCCGTATGTGGTTGGTGACACATTTTCTATTGATGGCACACTTGTGGGTGGCAGCAGCGCAACGCATGATGTTGCCATTACAGTGACATCAGTCGATGCCAATGGTGTCATCACCGGTGCGTCAGCAACTGGTACTGCACCCGGGCTAACGCAAGCCCAAACAACTATCATCACTACCACAACATCCGGTCTTGGCAGCGGGGCGTCGTTTGATATCGCTATAGCAGACGGCGTTGCGACTGTAGCGGTCAATGCTGTTGGTGATGGATATGATGTTAATGATACTATAACTATCCTCGGTTCAGCCCTCGGCGGCACTGATGGTGTTAATGATTTGACTTTGACCGTGGCGACACTTTTGTCGGATAGCATGGTGAATTTTGGTGGTACCGTTAGTGGAAATACTATCGATACGGCGCGGTTTTCCGGAGGCATCGCAATGGTGTCCTCGGATGACTTTAGCATCACCACATCATCTGGCACAACAAACGCAGTCCAGGACACAGCGCTTGGTGGCTTTGCCAATGTGAAATCAAACACAACAGGTGATACCAAACTGGTTACATTTGATGCTAACCCATCATTAGAGGCTGGCGGGTCGGCGCTGGATGGGCTTCGGGCCGTAGCGCCAAATGCTGCCTATGGGATTACTGTTCCAACTGGTAGTGGCAATGTCACATTTTCGGCGAATGTAAACGCAAATGAATTATCGGTGATTTCAAGTGGGTCGGTGAGCCAGGCCCTCATAAAAGAGCTCCGCGATCAGGCGCCATTGGTGTCACTATCGGCTGGCATGACTTCGTCAGCCAAACAAGTTGTCAGTTACAGTTTTCAGCGAAGCGAAACTGTTGTTCCTGCTGATGATAGTGTGAATGTAAAGATTAATGGTACGGTTATCGCCGTAGATCTAAGCAATATCGACGGTTTGGGTACTTCTGCCACCACAGCGGCGCATGTTACAACTGCTATTGTGACGGCAGTAAATAATGCGAATGTTGGTATAACCGCCGCGACGACAGCGTCCGCGCCAGACTATGGTGTTACGCTGACTGCAAATCAGGCGGGTGAAGTATTTACGGTAGAGGCGTTTCAATTTAACGATTTGAATGAGACAGTTGCCCAGACACAGTTCAGCCTTCAAAGTGAGACTGCGGCGCGCAGCTTGCCACTAGATGGCACTAGTGTTGCGATAAATTTTGGTAGCCAAGTCTATCAATTAAAGATGCAAGATGGCGAAGTTGTTGTTTCTGGCCCGGAGGCTGGACGCGTTACGGCTTACTTTGATAGTGACAACCGATTGCAGATTTATGGTGGGGGGTCACTCTCAGGTACACCACTTACATTGGTAAGTGATACTCAAATTTCTGGCAACAGTACTGGTGCGGCTAGCTTTGGCCTTTCGAGCACAACAACACGGCTTGCGGGGCAGCAGGTAACGCTTGCATCGGATATGGATGATTTGAGCCTCAAGTTTAACGACGTTGATGTTGCAGTCTCCTTAAGCTTAGCGGGGGTTATTACAACTACCCCGTCTAGTGTGTCTGGATTGACTCTGCGCTGGGAGGCCGCCACTGCAACAGCTGGCCGCCTCATTGCTGAGTATGACAGCTTGCAAAATACTCTCAGCGTGAATGGACCAATAAATGCGCTTGGTTATAAAACAGCTGATCGCCAAATTAGCCTTCAAGCTGATGCCATAAGGGTGCAGTCAATAGACAACACGCCATTTGCCATAACCGCCACTGCGACAAGCATCGCCGGCACCAGGGTTATCATGGACGACCTCCCTTATGAGGACTTGCTGGTATTTGCTACAGGTGGTGGTGCGCGTCAGGTTGCTGCCGAATATGCCCAGCCAGTCGAGGTGCAAGATATTTCAACCTATGAAATACGCAGCATAGGTGACACTGGGAATATGCTTGAGGTTTTGGATGCTGATACTGGTCATTCCATTGCGACCCGTGTAGTGAGCGGTGATCGCCAGACAACTTATGGTGAATTTTTATTCACTTTGCGTGGCCGCGCTGGAGATGGTGACAAATTCACCCTTCAACAAGATGCGTCAGGCACTGGTGATAGCCGCAACCTTGACCGTATGATCGCCATGCAGGCGGGAGATGACAATGTTGCGGGAAAAATGGGGTTCCAGGATATGTTTGGCGCAATGATTGCAGGTGTTGGGTCATCTCTGCGTTCTGGCAAGATTGCAGCTGAGGTGCACGAAGAAAATTTGATGGCGGCCAAAGAGGCTGAGTCTGAGTTCGCTGGTGTTAATTTGGATACAGAAGCGGCGGCACTTCTGGAGTACCAACAGGCTTACCAAGCATCTGCCCGTATCTTGTCAACAGCGCGTGAGTTGTTTCAATCTCTCATGGATGTGGTTTAGAGGACAGATTATGCAAGTAAGTACTAAGCTAATGAATCAGCAGCAGGTCGGCCAGTTTGGTAAATTAAATGCGAATATAGCTGATATTCAAGAGCGCATTTCAACTGGAAAGAAGATTTTGCGTGCATCGGACGATCCTGTTGCCGCAGTAAGTCTTTCTGTTGCAAAAGAACAAAGTTTGCTACTCTCTCAATTTCAACGCAATGTTGACGCCGCTGAAACCACCTTAAACATGACTGATCAGACGTTGCAGGAGTCTGTAAATGTGTTGGTGCGATTTGCTGAGCTCACCACGATGGCACGTAATGGTGCGTTGAATGCCGAGGGCCACATGGCGATTGCAATCGAGATGAAACAGTTGAAGGAAGTGTTGGTAGGCCTTGCCAATACGACTGACTCCAATGGTGTTGGTATTTTTAGTGGCTACAATGGCATGAGGCGGCCGTTTGAAGTGGCGGTTGATGGCAGTGTTGAATATCTTGGCAACCGCGGCCAAAACCATTTGCAAATTTCCGAAAACATGACGGTTGCCACCAATATTGATGGCGGCTCAGCTTTCATGCGAGTGAATACTGATGGTGGACGCCGCAGCATATTTGATATTGTCGATAGCACAATTAATACAGTTGAGTCTGCTTCTGCCATCGTTTCCCAGGCCGATGCAACTTGGAGCGCTGATATGGTATTTGAACTGCCGAGTCGCATGGAAAAATGGTCCTTTGCGCTATCCGGCAGTAAAGGAACTGTTGATATCGCTGCGTCGATTAATGAGGGCGGATTACAAAACTTAGTTGATGAGATCAATCTTGTATCCGCTCAAACCGGTATTGAAGCAACGCTTAACGATGACGGGCGGACCATATCATTGCTCGATGATATGAATGGCAGTATTACAGTCAAAAATGTAGAAATTGAGGGTATGAATTCTGCCGTCGACGAAATTGGATCCTATGTGGAGTTCACCGGCCGTGATGGCAGTGGAAAAGCTACAACCAAAACTGTGAAATTGACAGATTCTGATCAGTTGATTTCTGCAAGTGTCGGAAATCTGCAGAGCGCGATTGATAATTTTTCATTGCAGCGTGCATATGTTGGGGGACAACTGAGCATGAGCGCGACCCAATCAGATGTTATTTCATCGCGCAAGCTGGCAGTGGACAAAGATGTCTCACGGCTTGGTGATGCAGATTTGGCCGAGCTTATTACAAGCCTCCAAGCGCAGCTTACTAATCTAAACGCGTCTCAAGCGGCATTTGCAAAAATTGGCCAGCAAAGCCTTTTTGACTTTATCAGATAGCCAGTAACAGAATACCGAGAAAACAAACGGGGCTTTATGGCCTTGTTTTTTTGGGTTTTTTTAAAGGCATTTAAAATTGGCACAGTAATTGCTGGATCAAAGGAAATGTCAAACTTTTGAGGAAATTGAAATGACTGAAATGAGAACACAGTGGATGAGTGGTGACTGCGCTGCTGGTATGACTGTCGCACCGTTTGCGTCACCTTCAAGTACACCTCCTATATTTGATTTAAGGTCTAACATCACCATCAATAAAACTTGGCATGCAAATTGCAGGAACCACGACGTGTCAAAAATTTTGGATTGGCTAGTAACATGAGTAAGATCAATACTAATATGGCGGGGGTAACAACCCTCTATCATCTTCGTAACAAAGAAGACGCGATGAACCAAGCGCTTGAGCGCATTTCATCGGGGCTGCGCATCAACAATGCTGTTGATGATGCTGCTGGTGCTTCACTTGTAAACCGGATGACCTCACAAGTTAAAGGTCTCGAAGCGGCCATTAGAAACGCTGCTGACGCAGTGTCTTTGACGCAAACTGCTGAGGGTGCTCTTGATGAGGTCTCGTCGATCTTACATAGGATGCGCGAACTTGCAGTTCAGGCAGCTAACGGCGTCTACACCGGCCAAGATCGGCAGGCGATCCAGAACGAAGTCGGGCAGCTGCAACTTGAGTTGTCGCGGATTGCCGAGAACAGCACGTTTAACGCTGTCAAAATGCTAAATGGTGATTTTACAAATACTGCCTTCCAGATTGGATTTCAACCCGGTGACTCGGCGATATTGTCTATCGAAAATGTGGACCCAACAGGCCTTGGCGAGTATTTAGTAGGAACAGATCAGCTGGTGAATTCAAATTCCACGTTTTTTCCTGCAGGATTTCCATCAATAGCATCCAGTAAAGCAACCCTGAGCTCTAAGATTGCCGAGACTGAAGACCTTACTATTTATGGCAATGTCGGCAACGCAACAATCGACATCAATGGTGGGGCAACGGCCAAAGAAATTGCTGCTGCCATTACTGCACGCAAGGGTGAAACAGGCGTCTACGCCGATGCTCAAACAAGAATGAATGTAGCTTTCTCTGAGCTCGCTGCAGGGAGTGCGAAAGCCCCAGATACTATCTCGTTTAACCTCTACGGTAAGAATGGTGATGCGGTGCTGATCGCGGCTAACGTTGACTTCGGCATCGTTAGTGGCGCGGGTGCTAACCTTTCCGAGCTTGCTGGTGCCGTCAATGGAACATCAGGAAAAACTGGTATCACAGCGTCGCTGAGCATTGACAAGTCGACGATGACTCTAATTTCTGACGATGGCTATGACATTGTAGTGGAGAATTACAGCCTTGTTGCTGGAACAGGCCCTTCGATGAATATCTCAGGTGCAGATGAGAACTATGCTAATTTGACTGACTCAACCACTAAGTTCTCAGATGCGTCGACTGACTATTATAGCCCGATTGAATTAACCGCTGGCACAGATCCAGATACGGTTGGTGTTACTGGAACAATTAAATTTCACTCACCATTTGTGTTTTCTGTGGCCACCGCGTCTCAGGGGACAGATGAGGCTCCAACTGTTAGCGTAACGGACAATACAACTCTTGGTGATCTGACAGCAAGTACAACAAAGCTTATCGTTGTTCCCGAGACAGTTGGCGCGGCGGTAACGGGTAATTCCGGCGCATCTCCGTCTCCGTCTGGTATGACTATCGAATTTAGAACTGCTGTCGATGGAAGTATTCTTACTCCAGTTAGAATTTTGAACATGGGAACTGGTTTTGAGTATGGTGATACCATTCAAATCAATGAGAGCCTCCTTGGGGGTACCGGATCTGACACGATTGACCTATTGCTTGGTATTCCGTCAGGAAAATCCGACGGAAATAAGATTGCTACCCCAGGTGGTTTGTTCTCAGGAAACCCATCGGGCGCCAAGCTGAGTTCTGTCTCTGAGCTTGATGTTTTGAATGTGGCCAATTCGTTGAAAATGCTGACTGCAGTCGATGGTGCATTGGTGAGGATCGATCTTGAGCGTTCTGACCTTGGCGCAACGATGTCGCGGATGGAGCACACAATCAGCAACCTTTCGAATATCGTTATGAACACAAAGGCAGCTCGTTCGCGGATTGCGGATGCTGACATTGCTCTGGAGTCGACAGAGCTAAGTAAAGCACAAGTTTTAAACCAAGCTGCGCAAGCTATGTTGGCGCAGGCCAACAAAGCGCAGCAATCAATCCTACAGCTGTTGAATTAAAATAATAAAAGAGCGCTCTCCCTTAGAGTGTGCATGGCTATCCACCCACTTTTAATGCGGCCCTTTTGGGCCGCTTTTTTTATAGGTGGTATATACAAATTTGTTGGCATGTGGTTTGCAGCATTAACCCTTGGCACCACTGCCTAGATATTATGCCTGTCGTCACAAGGACCGCTTATACTGATGGATGAAATGAAACAGCTACATACCAACGCTGCCGGAAAAATTGACGTTTTATCAGTCAAACACTGCCTGCAAAAGGGCGATGACAAACTAGCTTTACAATATTGTCATGAATTACTGGCTGACAACCCACAACATATTCAAACCTTATTATTTGCAACCCTTGCATCGCGCAGTTTAGGCTGGCTTGATGACGCGCTAAATTTTATCAATCGCGCGCTAGAATTAGCGCCTGAGCAGCCAGCTATACACAGCCTAATGGGTGATATACTGCTGCTGCAAAAGAGGCCAGAATGTGCTCTTAACGCGCTACTACAGGCAAGAAAACTTGGTGACGGATCGTCACAAATTAGCTTTAATATCGGATCTGCCTATCTCGCCCTTGCGAGCTATGAAGACGCAAAAATCTACTTTGACCGAGCGCTGGCTATTAACTCTCAGATGGTGGTGGCCCTTGTCAATAAAGGTTTGGCAGAACATTCATTGATGAATTTGGATGCCGCGATTGCCTGTTTTGATGAAGCGCTTCGATTTGAACCTGAAAACATCGATGCAAAATGGAATAAATCGCATGTCTTGCTGACATTGGGCCGATATGAAGAGGGGTTCCGCCTGTATGAAGCAAGGTGGACGCACCCAAAAGTAAGGCTTTATAAAAGAAATTTTGATAGCAAGTCTTGGTCGGGTAAGGAAAGCCTCTCTTGCAAGAGCATTTTGTTGTTCGCCGAGGGCGGTTTTGGAGACACGCTGCAATTTGTCCGTTATGCAAATCTATTTGATGAGGATGTTGAGTTAATTATCCAGTGTCAAAAACCACTGGTCGAACTTGTTAAGGGCATGGGTATAAAGGCCAAAATCATAACTTCTTCGGATGCTCCGCCCAAGCATGATTATCATTGCTCGCTGATGAGCTTGCCTCTTGCTTTTGGTACAACTGTTGTTGATGTTCCGAGATTTGAACAATATATTTTTCCTTCCCAGGATTATTTGCGCAAATGGAAGAGCTTAACCTCTAACTCAGGTAATGCCAAAATTGGAATTGTTGCGCGGGGAAGCGTTAGTCATAAAAATGATAGAAACCGCAGCATGGACTTGGAAAGTCTTCTGCAATTTTTGCCAAAAACCGCAGACTATTTCGTCTTGCAAAGAGAAATTTCTGAAAAAGAAAAACGTGTCATAAGTAAGTCTGATAACATTATGGCCCCCGGAAAAAAACTAGAGAGTTTTTCGGATACTGCTGCAATTTGTGAGCAATTAGACTTGATTGTGAGCGTTGATACCTCGGTTGCCCATCTTGCGGCTGCTATGGGCAAGCCAACCGTTATTATTTTGCCATATCGTCCAGATTGGCGCTGGGGAGCAAGCGGCCATGAAACAGTTTGGTACCCAAATGCTACACTCATAAGGCAAGAGCATCATGGGGGCTGGGCGTCGGCATTTAATTGTTGGGGTAGCAAATTCCCCGCTATTTCCGGAATACTGCGCTTTGAGACTTAAAATATGAAATCCACAAAGAGAGGAAATGAAAAATTTGTGATCAAAATCAATTCTAATGATTAATATGTAAGCCTCTTAGGGCTCTTAAAAAGGTCTATGATTAACCCCAGAAACTTATATTCAGTGACGCAATAACGTTGCCAGTTGATGTTTTGGTAATACTGATCGATTGGCAATTTTGAAAAATGAAGATTATTTCTTTTGGCACATCAATTGCTTATTATATTGATCAGTTCAATTATGGAGTAAAATGATGTCGTTAGAAAAAGGTTTTAATATAATTGATGAAGCACTTGATTTGGCTTTACTTCATTTGGAGCGTCGAGGCATGCCCAAGGATGAAGCTCAAATTGCAATTTTAATGCGCCTTCGGAATTCTGTCTCTCCTGAAATCTTAAAGGT
>Ga0209603_1003771_pt1 | contig 12996 bp, 8 predicted proteins | sample COGITO_mtgs_1206_FD_184812 | JGI IMG/M metagenome (GOLD analysis project Ga0209603, IMG submission 184812) | Pelagic marine microbial communities from North Sea - COGITO_mtgs_120607 (SPAdes) (version 2) | ecosystem: Environmental > Aquatic > Marine > Epipelagic ... | reverse complement strand
CTTAAATTATCTCCATCTTCACTTCCTCTTATTCTAATTCTCTTTCTATATAATAAATCTAAAAACTTACCTATTCTCCATTTCTTTTTACCAAAATCATTCTCTATATCTATAAGATTATAACATTCAAATTCATATATCTTACTTATATTATTATGACTATATTCTTTATACTTCATTTTTCTAAATATTATATATTTTATTAAATATTATTAATTATATATTATACCAATATTTTTTCTAAAAGATTAAAAATCAAAGTTTATAACAAAGTCATCAAAAAAATAAAACTCAACTTATTTAAAATTTAATGTATAACACATTATCTTTTTTAAGTCACATAAATATATTAGAAATTAGAGACAATGTATTAAATCAACTAAAAAACACATTAAATCAAATATTATTAAACACTAATAATTAGTATTAATAACTATTACTTCAAAATGATTAAAATGATATTAAGATTGGAAGAAAATAAAATTAACAAACATCAAAATTATATTTTTGAATGTTGTATTTGAATAAGTAATTGAAACTATCTTTTTTAATTCTACTAATATTAAAAATTAGTTTAACATTCAAACTAAAATTACATATATAAGAATCATTATGATATATTCTATTTTTTTAATTGTTATATCAGTTTATTAATGACAAAAGTAAACAAATATTTCACTATTTAACCTTTTGTAAAATTAGTTTTAGCTATTGGTCTATCGAGCTGCTTTATGTCTAAAACAATGCCGCTGCAATTTTCTTAATGTTCGAAGATTTCCCCATGGAGTAATAATGCAACCCTGGCACTCCTGCTTGTTGTAATTCTTTCGATTGTTGAATGGCCCATTCTACACCAACCTGACGCACTTGTGCATTGTCTTTACACCCTTCAACTGCTGCTATTAGTGCTTCAGGTAGATCGATTTTAAAAACCTGAGGCAACAATTGCAAATGCTTGTGAATTGCAAATGGCTTGATTCCTGGAAGAATCGGCACGTGAATTCCTGTTTTTTTGGCAGCCGCTACAAAATCAAAATACTTTTGATTGTCAAAAAACATTTGTGTAACCACATAGTCGGCACCAGCATCCACTTTTTCTTTAAGTCGTTTCAAATCAGTTTGTAAAGAAGGTGCTTCCAGATGTTTTTCTGGATAACCAGCAACGCCAATACAGAAATCAGCGCGATCATCCACTTCCAAAACATCGTGTAAATACTTTCCTGAATTTAAATTGTTAATTTGTGTCACCAATTCTTTCGCATACAAATGTCCACCTGGAGTGGCCTCAAAATATTTTTGGTGACTCATGGTATCTCCCCGCAATGCCATTACATTATCTATGCCCAGGTATTGGCAGTCTACCAATAAATATTCTGTTTCCTCTTTGGTAAACCCTCCACATAAAACATGGGGAATCGTATCTGTTTGATATTTATGTTTTAACGCTGCACAAATCCCTAATGTTCCTGGACGCATTCGGGTAATCTTTTGCTCAAGTAATCCTTGTTTTTTCACATAAACATGCTCTTCTCTTGAGGTCGTCACGTCAATAAATGGGGGATTGAACTCCATTAACGGATCTATATTATTGTAGAGTTCCTGAATGCTTTTCCCTTTTTTTGGTGGAATAATTTCAAAGGAAAATAAGGTTTTTCCCTTGGCTTTTTTTATGTGTTCTGTAACTTTCATTTTATTCAGTTATGTTTGGACTTAGCCATTGATGCGCTTCCTCTATGGATATATTTCTTCTTGTTGCGTAGTCTGTTAGTTGGTCTTTGGTTATTTTTCCAAGGCCAAAATATTTTGCCTGTTCGTTTCCGAAATAATACCCGGAAACACTTGCAGCGGGCCACATTGCTAAACTATCGGTTAATTGCACACCAATTCTTTCCTCCACATTTAGCAAGTCCCAAAGGGTTCTTTTTTCTAAATGATCTGGACAGGCTGGATAGCCCGGTGCTGGACGAATTCCCTTGTAGCGTTCTTTGATTAAATCTTTGTTGGAAAGAGCTTCATTGAAAGCATATCCCCAATGGTTGGTTCGTACTTCTTTGTGTAAATATTCTGCAAAGGCTTCTGCCAATCGATCGGCCAATGCTTTGATCATGATGGAATTGTAATCGTCATGATCAGCTTCATAAGCCTCCGCTAATTCTTTGGTTCCAAACCCCGTAGACACACAAAAGGCGCCTATATAATCTTGAATTTTGATTTCTTTTGGAGCAATAAAATCTGCCAAAGCAAAAGAAGGAACTCCTTCTCTTTTCTTTAGTTGTTGGCGGAGTGATAAAAAGGTAAGGGTTTTTTCTTTTTCCGAAATCGATACTTCGATATCATCATCATTAATGGTGTTTGCTGGAAACAACCCAAAAACCGCGTTTGCTTTTAAGAGTTTCTCATCAAAAATTTTCGCGAGTAAAACTTTCGCATCTGCAAACAATTCGGTGGCTTGTTCTCCAACTACCTCGTCTGTTAAAATGTCTGGATATTTTCCATGCAAGTCCCAACTTCTAAAAAAGGGACTCCAATCGATAAAGTCTTCCAATTTGGTCAATTCAAAATCTTGCAATTCTTGAATTCCCAATTTTTTTGGTTTTACAATATTTGCAATTCCCCAATCGATTTTAAATTTTCGTTTTCGAGCTTCAGCGATCGAGATGTAGGTTTTGGATTTAGATCGATCTAAAAACTTTTCTCTAAAAAGGGCATACTCTTCTCGAATCTGACTTTTGTAGATACCACTATCTTCTTTTAAGAGATTACCCACCACAGTTACAGCTCTTGAAGCATCGTTTACATGCACTACAGCGTTGGAGTAATTCGGTGCAATTTTAACTGAGGTATGGGCTTTTGAAGTAGTTGCACCACCGATCAATAAGGGTACAGAAAAGTTGTTTTTTTCCATTTCTTTGGACAAATACACCATTTCATCTAAGGAGGGTGTAATTAACCCACTCAAACCAATTGCATCTACATTTTCTTTTTTTGCCGTTTCAATAATCTTTTCTGGTGGTACCATCACCCCCAAATCAATGATTTCATAATTGTTACATCCCAAGACTACTGAAACAATATTTTTACCAATATCATGGACATCCCCTTTTACAGTTGCCATTAAAATTTTTCCTGCAAATTCTTGTTTCCCATCTTTTTCTGCTTCAATAAATGGCTGTAAATAGGCCACGGCTTTTTTCATGACTCTTGCCGATTTTACTACTTGAGGCAAAAACATTTTTCCGCTCCCAAATAAGTCTCCAACCACATTCATTCCAATCATTAAATTGCCTTCAATAACTTCAATCGGTTTTGCAGATTTTTGCCTCGCTTCTTCGATATCTTCTAAAATAAAAACATCAATTCCTTTCACTAAACTATGGGTAATTCTTTCTTGAAGGGACCCATTTCGCCACTCCAAAACTTTGGTTTCACTTTCTTTTTTAGTCCCTTTTACCCGTTCTGCAATGTCCAGCAAACGCTCTGTGGCATCTTCTTTCCGATCTAACAAAACATCTTCTACGGCTTCTAGTAATTCTTTCGGAATTTGATCGTAAATTTCTAACATAGTTGGATTCACAATCCCCATATTCATTCCATGTTGAATGGCATGGTATAAAAATGCCGAGTGCATAGCTTCTCGAACAGTATTGTTGCCTCGAAAAGAAAACGAAACATTACTTACCCCACCTGACACATTTGCACAGGGTAAATTTTCTCGAATCCACTTCGTTGCTTTGAAAAAATCTAAAGCATTTTTTCGATGTTCTTCCATCCCTGTTGCCACAGGGAAGATATTGGGATCGAAGATGATATCTTCGGGTTTGAATTGTACTTTATTTACTAAAAGATGATAGGAACGTTCACAAATTTCAATTCTTCTTTGGTAGTTGTCTGCTTGCCCTTCCTCATCAAAGGCCATCACAATGACAGCTGCTCCATAGCGTTTTACCAATTTTGCCTGACGTAGGAATTCTGCTTCTCCTTCTTTTAAACTAATGGAGTTTACAACACATTTTCCTTGTGCAACTTGCAAGCCTGCTTCAATGATTTCCCATTTAGAACTGTCGATCATCAATGGAATTTTTGAAATATCCGGCTCAGACGCAATGAGATTTAAAAAGGTGGTCATGGCTTGCACACCATCCAACATTCCTTCGTCCATGTTGACGTCTAAAATTTGTGCCCCGCCTTCTACTTGATCTCTTGCTACTGCTAATGCTTCTTCATATTTCTCTTCTTTTATTAAGCGAAGAAACTTTCTAGAGCCTGTTACATTTGTACGTTCACCAACGTTTATGAAGTTGCTGTTTTCCGATAGAATTAAGGGTTCTAAACCGGATAAGCTTAAGTATTTTTTACAATCACTTTTCATTTAAGATCCCACTTTTCGAGGTTGATATTTTGCTGCAACTTCTGCGATTGCTTGGATATGTTCGGGACTAGTTCCACAACAACCGCCGATGATATTGACCAAATCATCTTTTAAATAACTTTCAATGAATGCTTGCATTTGTTTTGGCGTTTCGTCATACTCTCCGAAAGCATTCGGCAATCCTGCATTGGGATGTGCCGTTGTATAAAAATCGGTTTCTCTGGACAATCTACTTAAATAGGGCTGTAATTGCTGGGCACCTAAAGCACAATTAAACCCTACAGAAAATAGTGGTATGTGGGAAACTGAAGTTAAAAAAGCTTCGACGGTTTGTCCAGAAAGGGTTCTTCCTGAAGCATCGGTAATGGTGCCAGACACCATGATCGGAATTTTTATATTTCGTTCTTCTTTCACTTCCTCAATCGCAAACAAAGCAGCTTTTGCATTGAGCGTATCAAAAATAGTTTCTACCAGCAACATATCTACACCTCCATCTAACAAGGCCTCCACTTGTTGCTTATAGGCAATACGTAATTCGTTAAATGTAATCGCTCTGTATTCAGGTCTGTTGACATCGGGAGACAAACTTGCGGTTCTGTTGGTAGGCCCTATAGCTCCGGCTACAAAGCGTGGTTTGTGTGGTTCTTTTTCTGTGAATTCCTCTGCAATCTTTTTGGCGATTTTTGCAGATTGAAAATTAAGCTCATACACCAAGTTTTCCATTTGATAATCTGCCATGGCAATAGTAGTTCCTGAAAAAGTATTGGTTTCTACAATATCTGCACCTGCGGCAAAATACTTTGCATGGATACTTTCAATGGCTTCGGGTTGTGTGAGTGACAACAAATCATTATTTCCTTGTAATGGACTTGGATAGTCTTTAAAGCGTTCGCCTCTAAAATCTGCTTCTGTAAATTGATACTGTTGCAGCATGGTTCCCATGGCACCATCGAGCACTAAAATTCTTTTTTGCACTTCTTTATAAATATCAGGCATCTTCCAAAGCTTGTTTTAAATCCTTGATAATATCATCTATATTTTCCAATCCAACAGAAACCCTTACCAAACCATCTGTAATTCCAACTTCTAGTCGATCTTCTTCCGATAATCTTCCATGCGTAGTACTCGCAGGATGCGTAACAATAGTTCTCGTATCCCCCAGATTGGCAGAAAGCGAACACATTTTTATTTTATTCAAAAAGGTTCTTCCTGCCGTAATGCCGCCTTTCAACTCAAAGGCAACCACATTTCCTCCTAATTTCATTTGTTTTTTGGCAACATCATATTGAGGATGCGATTTTAAAAAGGGATATTTCACCAATTGAATCGATGGCTCTTGCTGGAGAAATTCGGCAACGTTCAAAGCATTTTCACAATGCTTTTCGACTCTGACTGCCAAGGTTTCTAAACTTTTAGACAAGACCCAAGCATTAAAAGGAGACATGGCAGGACCTGTATTTCTTGCGAAAAGATAAATCTCACGCATCAATTCTTTGTTTCCAACGGTAACACCTCCCAATACTCTTCCTTGCCCATCAATGAGTTTTGTTGCGGAATGAATGACCAAATCGGCTCCAAAATCGATGGGTTTTTGCACATAGGGAGTCGCAAAACAATTGTCTACGATAAAAATAAGACCGTGTTTTTTGGCCAATGCGCCTAAAACTGCTAAATCTAAAATATCAACGGCTGGGTTAGTAGGCGTTTCTATGTATAAAATCTTGGTGTTTTCTTGAATCAAACTTTCCACCAAATCAACCTCATCTACTTTAAAATAGGAAGTTTCTATATTCCATTTTGGTAAAAACTTTGTAAACATGCTGTGTGTAGAACCAAAAACAGAACGACAAGAAACCACATGATTACCAGCATTTAATAGCGCTGCAAATGTTGAAAAAATAGCAGACATGCCGGTTGCAAAAGCATATCCAGCTTCCGCGCCTTCCATCGCTACAATTTTATCTACAAATTCTGATGTGTTTGGATTGGTAAAACGACTGTATAGATTTCGTTCTTTTTCTTCTGCAAAAGAAGCTCTCATTTCTTCGGCATCTTCAAATACAAAACTCGATGTTAGGTACAAAGGCGTCGAATGTTCCTGGTATTGAGACCGTTCGGTTTGTGTTCTTATCGCGTTTGTTTCAAAATTAAACTCTTCCATTGTTTATAATGTTGCAGTTTTTAAGACTGAATTGGTCTTAAAGATAGGTTCAATAATTGTTGCCAACTGCTCAAATTCAATGAGAAAAGCATCATGCCCATGCATTGATTTTATTTCAGAATAGGCAATGTTCTTTTTCACTTTAAATAAGGCAATGAATGTGTGTAGATTTTCTTCAGCGGTGAAAAATAAATCCGAATCTACACTCACCATGTGAATGCTACTTTTAATCGTACTTAACGTGTTTATACTCGATTCGTTTTCTTTGGTGACATCGATTGATTTCAACAAATGATTCATCAATTTATAGGCAGACAATTGAAATCTTTTTTGCAATTTTTTCCCGTGATGCAACAACCAACTCTCAATATTAAAAATCTTCAAATCAGTATTCTTTGTTCTATTGAAGCGTTTGTTAAAGGATGCTGGTGTTCTGTACAATAACATAGCATGCATTCTTGCATCGTGAATTGGATTGGACGAGTTATTTAAAAATTGCTCTTGAATTTTACAATTGGCAATCAACCAATCTGTAGCTCTAAAGTCGGATGCAATCGGAATTAAATGTATACAAATGGTTGGATGTAAAACAGCCATCTGCCAAGCTATACCTCCCCCCAAAGAGCCTCCAATAATCGCAAATAGTTGGTTGATTTTTAATTTTTCGAGTCCGACTAAGAAAAGTTTCGCAATGTCTTTTGCAATAAAATTTTGATAGTTCTCAATCAAAAAACCATCATAACCATTTCCTGGGATATTGAAGGCTAAAATGGTATATTGGTTGGTATCAATCGCTTTTCCGGGACCAATTAAATCTTTCCACCATCCCTTTTCACCACACACATTTGAATTTCCAGTTAAAGCATGATTTACTAAAACAATTGGCGCTTCAAATAAAGGCTGACCAAAAAGTTGGTAAGACAATTCTATAGAAATTGCCTTACCTCTTTCTGTGATAAAATGATCAATTGGTATTTTTTGTAGTGTCGGTTTCACTTGGTGTTTATTAAACAATAAATTATACTGAAATGGTTGAAAAAGCAGCTTTTAAATCGGCTTTTAAATCTTCTACATCCTCGATACCAACAGACAAGCGAATTAAATCTTTAGTAACACCAGCACTTTCTTGTTCTACTTCTGATAACTGTTGGTGCGTGGTACTTGCTGGATGGATAATGAGTGATTTGGTATCTCCAATATTTGCTAATAATGAAAATACTTTGGTCGCATCTGCAATCGATTTTGCAGATTCATATCCGCCTTTGGTTCCAAAAGTGACGATTCCACTCTGTCCGTTTGGTAAATATTTATCTGCTAATGATTTGTACTTACTACTTTCTAAACCTGGATAGTTTACCCAAGCAACTTCTTCTTGTGCCTCCAACCATGTTGCCAATGCTAAAGCATTTTTTGAATGTTGTTGAATTCGAACGGATAATGTTTCCAATCCTTGTATAATATGAAATGCGTTGGTGGGACTTAATGCGCCTCCAAAATCACGCAACCCTTCTAAAATTAACTTAAATATGAAAGAGGAAGCTCCTAAGGTTTCATAGTATTTCAATCCATGATACCCAGCAGATGGTTCTGTAAATTCTGGAAATTTCCCACTTGACCAATCGAAGGTTCCTGCATCTACAATGGCACCTCCTAAAGAGTTTCCTTGTCCGCCAATGTATTTTGTTAAGGAATGAATTACTATATCCGCACCGTGTTTAATCGGATTTAGCAATACTGGGGTTGCAACGGTATTGTCTACAATAAAAGGAACTTTTGCTTCCTTAGCGTGCTTTGATATTTCTTCTAAATCTAAAACATCGAGTTTAGGGTTCCCTAATGATTCTACAAAGAAGGCTCTGGTGTTTTCTTGCACTGCTGCTTCAAAATTTGCTGGACTGGATGCATCTACAAACGTTGTTGTAATACCAAACCTCTGCAAAGTAACACTTAAGAGATTGTAAGTCCCTCCATATAAACTACTGGAAGCGACAATATGATCTCCTGCCTTCAAAAGGGTAAGAAGCCCGGTTGCAATTGCGGCAGTCCCTGATGCAAAAACGACAGCACCAATACCCCCTTCAATGGCTGCCAAACGGTCTTGTAGGATTTGATTTGTAGGATTGTTCAAACGGGTGTAAATAAACCCTAATTCTTTTAATGAAAAAAGATTTGCCGCATGTTCTGAATTGTTGAAAACATACGAAGTAGTTTGATAAATAGGAACAGCTCTTGCACCTCCATTTTCTTTGGTGTCGTGACCAACGTGCAACGCTTGGGTTGCTAATTTTTGTGTACTCATTTTTCTAATTTTTTTGAGTTAATAAAAGATTAAACCAAAAGCCAAATGCATCAATTATTGATGTATTAAAATAGAAAAATGTTAAAAAGAAAAAATAGAAAATTCCAGGATGAAAATTTCTCTTTTGTTATCTATCCATTGTTTTTAAGCTTGGGTAGAATTTAGCACCTTCTCTATTTCTAAAGGGTTGCTAAGGCTTCACAGGGTCTAATCCCTCCACCTTTCTTGATAACATTTCAATAAATTATTGAACTTTGTGAGTACAAATATAGGGGCATAAAAATTTAATTTCCTAATACTTTTTCATTTTTTTTTATTTTTTAACAAATTCAGAAATAAAGAATCTTCTTATTACAGAATTCCTATTTTAAGAACAAGGAATGCTTTTCTTTTATTGAAAAAAGAATTTACAAGAAAAATAAATGTTTAAAATTCGTATTGGTTTTTAAAATTTAACTGTAACTTTGCAGCTGAATTTAAGAGGAAAAATTTGAACTGATTGCAACCTCTTTGTTGAAAATTGTGAAAACAACCTCAACATAACAAAATGCTAAAGCAGTAATTCCTACTCCTTTTAGCACCCCTGCAATCCATTTTTATTTTTTTCTATCATAAAAAACAAGTTATGTCATATTTATTTACCTCAGAAAGTGTTTCTGAAGGACACCCAGACAAAGTTGCAGATCAAATTTCTGATGCTTTAATTGATAATTTTTTAGCCTTTGATCCAACTTCAAAAGTAGCTTGTGAAACCCTAGTTACAACAGGTCAGGTTTTTTTGGCAGGTGAAGTAAAATCTAAAACCTATTTGGATGTTCAGAAAATAGCAAGAGATGTCGTCAATAAAATTGGATATACAAAAAGTGCTTATATGTTCGACGGAAATTCATGTGGAGTACTTTCTGCAATTCATGAACAATCGCCAGATATCAATCAAGGTGTAGACAAAGCAAACCCAGAAGAACAAGGTGCAGGAGATCAAGGAATGATGTTTGGATATGCAACAGATGAAACCGAAAACTACATGCCGTTGGCCTTGGAACTTTCCCACAGATTGTTGATTGAATTGGCCGCATTGCGAAGAGAAAATAAAGACATTACTTACTTAAGACCCGATGCAAAGTCGCAGGTTACAATTGAATACTCTGATGATAATATTCCACAAAGAATTGATGCCATTGTGGTGTCTACTCAGCATGATGATTTTGACTCGTCTGACAAAGCAATGTTAGCAAAAATTAAAAATGATATTGTTTCCATTTTAATTCCTAGAGTGGTTGCAAAATTACCAGCACACATACAAAGACTATTTACTAACGACATTACCTATCACATCAATCCAACAGGTGTTTTTGTGATTGGAGGACCGCATGGGGATACCGGATTGACAGGTCGTAAAATTATTGTGGACACCTACGGAGGAAAAGGGGCCCATGGTGGTGGTGCTTTTTCAGGAAAAGATCCTAGTAAGGTAGATCGTTCTGGTGCCTATGCAACAAGACATATTGCTAAAAACTTAGTGGCGGCTGGATTGTGTAAAGAGGTGTTGGTACAAGTTTCCTATGCTATTGGTGTTGCAAAACCAACGAGTATTAATGTGGAAACCTATGGGACTGCCAAGGTAGATTTAACGGATGGAGCCATTAGTAAAATTGTAGAATCTATTTTTGACATGCGTCCTTATTTTATTGAGAAGCGTTTAAAGTTAAGAGCGCCTATTTATTCAGAGACGGCTGCTTATGGTCATATGGGAAGAACTCCAGAAGTAAAAACAGTTACATTTACAAACCCAATGGGCGAAACAGTTTCACAAGAAATAGAAACGTTTACCTGGGAGAAATTAGATTTTGTAGACAACATAAAAGAGGCTTTTAATATCTAATTTTGACATAAAAAATTAGTTTCATAAAACAAAAAAGGACTCCGTTAATTGAGTCCTTTTTTATTTGGTTTGTCTTCTTTTATTATAATTGGTAACGTACTCTAAAGCTAATAAACCTAGGCAAAATAAAGGTTTCTCTTACGTTAAAAGAAACAACTCCCTGGTTTACAGAAGCATTTGAACCTGTTGCAAGTAAGTTACTCCCAACGAGTTCATATTCCCATTTTGCATCTCTATCTTTTCGATACGCTATTTTTGCATTCAATATTTTGTAGGAATTTAAAACACTTCCACCTTGCCTTTGTTCATTGTATGAGAAATCGGATCTCAAGGTTACAGATTCCCAAAGATACGCGTCAAAATCAATAGAAGGTGCGTGGGTAACAGTTTTGATATCGGATGCTCTAGAACTATTCTTTTGATCTACAAAAGAAAGTCTATAATTCAAACTAAGGTTTGGTGCTTTTGTGAAATTGGTTCCAATTCTTGTATTGATTCCTTTCACAAAGCTTTCGTTCGTATTCTCTATAAAATTAATTGATTGATAGCTTTTTGCATAGGTAAAATTACCCCCTAGTCTTGCAGTAATCTTTTTAAAGGTTTTGCTAAGGTTTCCGTATGCTGTAAGACTTTCATTGTCAAAAGTAGAGTTGATAGATGAGCTGCTTGACACGACCGATCTCGGCTGAAATATAGTATTTCTATTTACTTGGTCTGCTGTTTTACGATAATTTACTCCTCCAAAAATACTGCTTCCGTCAAATAAGTTGAAACTTCTATAATTCAATCTTAAATTGTGGGTGCTAGCATTGGTTAAGTCAGAATTTCCAGCAAAAAAGGAATTGTAACTATTGGCAACAATACCGCTAGCAATTTGATTTACGTCTGTAAAATTAACTTCTTTTTTATAGGTGAAGTTCAAGCTTTCACTTCTTTTAAATTGCACCACCATATTAAATTCTGGCAATAGTTTTGCAAATTTATCTTGAAACATTTCAGAACCGTACTGAATGTTCTTTGAAGTATACGAGTGAATGGTAACTCCAGGAGTAAAGGTAAAAATCCCTGATTTTAAACGATACCTCAACCCCCCGTAGATATCTGTAAAGTTATATTCAGTGTCGTTTGTGATTCTGGTATTGTCTGCTCCTTCAATTATTGGATCTGGCTCGAATTCAGCCCCATTGTCTAAGGTTTGAAAAAAGCGAGAATTGAAATTTTGCTTACTTAAAATGGTACCCATTACAAAATTCAAATTGCTCTTCGAATTTAAAATATAATAGTAATCTAGTTTCGCATCCAATTGATTCGATTTTACTTTCCGTTCTTGTTCTAAATTGTAGAACTGATTCGATGTATTTAATCCTAAAGCTCCTGCAGCATCGTCAAAACCGTCATTATCTTCATCCTCATTGTTATTCGGATCGTTTTCTAAAGAAGCCACATAAAACGGATCTTCATCCTGTAATAAATGCTTTACTTCTAAGGCAAAAATACTGGTCTCACTTGCAGTATAGAAATAACTTAAATCTTGATTTATAGTAAATGGGGTTGCATTTTCCATTTCAGTAATATCACTCAGTACTAATGAATTTACATTATCTACTCGGAATTCATTGGTAAAACGACCCGACACATTGTAGTTCATCTGATTGTCAAAATCTTTCTTATAACTAGAACTAAATCGAAACAATCCAGTGTTACTTGTCTGATCTGTTGTATTGTCTACAAAATCATCTGGTGTATTTGGATCTACATAATCAATCGCATTAATATTTCTTTGTCCGTTACTATTACTTGAAAAAATTAAGAATCCGCTTAAATCTAATTTTGAATTTGGTGAGTAACTAAAATTTAAGGCACTTAATTTGGTCTCAATTCGATTTGCATTTCTAGCATTAGCAGTTAGAAATCCAATTCCGGCATCGGCAATGTTAATGTTGGTTCCATTGGACGGACTCTGACTTTGAAAATTTCCTCCAAAACCTCTCAAGTCTCTTCTACTAAGAACAACATCTCCCATGTTATTTAAATCTCCAATGACGTTAATTGTATATTTTGGAGTATAATAAAATAATTTCGGTTGAAAAAGATACAATGCAGTATCAGGAGAATCTCCACCACCAGCGGTAACATCTCCAAACCAAAAATTCTTTTTGCCTTCTTTTAATTTAATATTTATGGCTACTCTATCTTCGTTGTTTTGAACTCCACTTAATTGATTTACATTGGAATAATTTCGCAACACCTGAATCTTATCAACCGCATTTGAAGGAATGTTTTTT
>Ga0209603_1003768_pt1 | contig 12998 bp, 40 predicted proteins | sample COGITO_mtgs_1206_FD_184812 | JGI IMG/M metagenome (GOLD analysis project Ga0209603, IMG submission 184812) | Pelagic marine microbial communities from North Sea - COGITO_mtgs_120607 (SPAdes) (version 2) | ecosystem: Environmental > Aquatic > Marine > Epipelagic ... | reverse complement strand
GTCCTGTTGCTGGTGCTAGGAAGTATCCGTATGCTGTGTAACTTGTACTTTCTGCAACAGTGCCGAGTCTGCTGATACTGGTCTTAGCACTCTGTGCTGTAACTGTTGCTCCGCCGTTTACAATAGTTGTGGTATAAGTTGGCTGATCGTCATAAGGTCCTGCACCTAGCTGCCCAAAGTAATCATCGTATGTTCTTTCATAAACCCCTGCGGCAAGTGTAAGAGCACTTACATCAACAGCACTTACAAATGAACTCCAAGGACGTCCTACTAGTAACCCGCCATCATTGGGATTATCTATTATACTATTATCTGTGTCGTATTGTGTAGGTAGTTCAAGCACTTCGTAGTCTGTAACTGCATAGCGTCCAGGCTCAACTACATTGCGAGCAATGCGATCTGCTTTTGCTTGAGCAAGTTTTGCTTCTTGTCTTAGCTTTTTGTTTGCTAGTGTTGATATTCCGTTAGCTGCCATATTAATACTCCTGCTGATCCGGATGTTGACTAGGATCTTTTACTCTAATATCATGTGGATGCTTAGGACCGTTTACACCCCCGCCTGCGTTAGTTGTTACACTATCTACGTCTGCTACTATTTCGTTAGGCGTATTAGAATATTCGCCTTGCCCTCTATTAGATAGCATTGCAAATATTTGTTTGAATCTACTTGTTTGTTCGCCGGGCTCGTTTGGTATTTCAATAGGAGTATCTTGTTTTACTTCTACTTGATCAATTAAGTCTAATACGGATCTTATTATATCTGTTGTACGCATACATATATTTAGCTAAGTACTAATATGAATAAAATTATTAAATATTTTAAGGAATGGGCTAAAGACTTTAATGCTGTGCAGAAAGAACTCAACGAGATGGGTTTATTTACAGTATATCATCATTTTGGTGCTTGCGTCAATTATGTTGATCCGGTATTAACTAAGCACATAAATAACACTGATGATAAACAAGACACCATTCCAAAAAACAATAGATGATTTAAAAGAATCTGGAAACTACAGAGTCTTTAATGATATAATCCGTGAGAAAGGCGACTTTCCAGTTGCTATCTGGTACGGTCCGTATAATATTAAAGAAATTGTAAATTGGTGTTCAAATGATTATCTAGGTATGGGACAGCATAAGGTAGTGATAGATGCTATGCATACCGCACTTGACCAGACAGGTACTGGATCAGGTGGTACTAGAAATATTGGTGGCACAAGCCATTATCACGTAGCTTTAGAAGTAGAATTGGCAAAATTGCATAGCACCGAAGCCGCACTACTTTACACTTCAGCTTATGTTGCCAATGAATGGACACTAATCGCTCTAAGCAGAATCATTCCTAATATATGTTTTGTCTCTGATAGTAAGAACCACGCAAGTCTTATTCAGGGAATATTGCACTCGAAAGCAGAGAAACGTATATGGACGCACAATGATATGAGCGATCTAGAAGAGAAATTACAGGAAGTTACCGCATTAGGACTTACACCTTGCATAGTCTTTGAATCCGTGTATAGCATGGACGGCGATGTCTCTCCTATTACTCAAGTGTGCGATCTAGCCGAAAAATATGATGCAATAACTTATATTGATGAAGTCCACGCTGTAGGCTTGTATGGCGATACAGGAGCAGGGTATTGTGAAAAGGTGGGCGAAACTAGAATTGATATAACAAATGCAACGCTTGGAAAAGCATTCGGAGTTCAAGGAGGCTATATTGCCGGTGACGCATTGGTTATAGACGCAATACGCAGTGTAGCTAGTGGATTTATATTCACCACTTCTACAAGCCCGGTTATTTGTAGTGGCGCCTTGGCAAGTATTAAATATCTCAAAGACCATAACGAGCTCAGAGTTAAGCATCAAGAACGTGCTTCAACGTTGAAGCGTATGTTATCCGAGGTGGGCATCGAAGTTCATGCTGATGCATGTACTCACATTGTGCCTGTTATGGTCCGAGATCCAAAGGTATGTAAAAAGATGAGCGACATGTTGTTAAACGATTACAACATTTACATCCAGCCTATTAACTATCCTACAGTCGCTGAAGGGACAGAACGATTACGTATTGCTCCAACACCATGTCACACAGATGCTATGATGTCTGACTTAGTAGAAGCATTGCGAAAGGTTTTTAAAAGATGTCTACAACAGACTTAGTACTAACTAAACAAGATAAACACGCATTAATACTATACCAAGACCCTTTCTCATTAGTAGATGAAAATATAACCTTTACTACACGAGAAGAAGTAGCAAAAAACTTGCCAGACATTTGTTCTAGGGCATTAGCTAGATCTTGGATAGACAAAGGATTCTATGACATGTTATCACAAGATCCGATAGCTGTCTTTAGAACTCAGGGAATTACACTCCCTGACAATATGACAATAACGTTTGACCACTCAGGAAAGAACAGACCCAAACTTATAGTCTACGAAACTAACCCAAATAGTAAATTCAAAGTCAGAGTGTGTGCTTTAACCCTTACTATGATGGCACAAAGGTAATCTAATATGATTAAAAAATATCTATACATGGCCTTAGGCTTTGCCTGTTTAGGGATGGCATATGTAGGAGTTGTAGTACCAGGAATACCATTTAGTATATTCTTAGTTATTGCGGCTTGGGCATTTGCAAAATCCAGTAAACGTATGCATGACTGGCTATACAATCACAAATATTTTGGTCCATTCTTAACAAACTGGACACAAAAGAAAGTATTCCCAACCAAAGGCAAATATGCTATGATCGCTGTAATGGCATCCTCGCTTATATTCTTTTGGTTCACTACTTACAATGTTGCGGCGGTAGCATGGACCGGTGGTTCAATGGCACTTGTAGCAATATGGGCTTGGAGATATCCAGGTTCAGTCGAAGAACAAAAACGTAGAAAGAAAGCCGGCGAAAAGATAGCTTGGCTTAAATAATTTATATGTAAGCATTCCAACTAGGATGTGCTATCTGCATATCTAATTGCTTACGTTTATCAACAAGTTCGTAATAATCAGGCGCATATGGAGTTTTAATAGGCTTCATGTGCGTTTTGTTGCCTTTGCGGGTATTACACGGACCACATGCCGCAACAATATTTGTCCACGAAGTCCTGCCACCTAGACTTAAAGGTGTGACATGATCTAATGTTAGGTTATGTTTGGTATAAGGTGTGTTACAGTATTGGCAGGTATATAAGTCGCGGATGAATAAGTTTACTTTTGAGAATCTTGGCCGTCGGCGCCGCCGTTGCATTTCTTTTAACATAATTACCGCTGGTACTCTTGTCTCCCAACTTGCACTATGTACCATCCAATCGTCATACCATTCTAGTACTGTAACTTTGTCTAGCCATACATACGTTATGGCTTCTTTCCATTTAATTGCGGATAATGGTAGATATGATACGGGCTGTGCATCTGCATTTAATAACAAGGTGTGTGCCAAGTTATATTCCTCTTCTAATGATTTATACGTCTAAGTCGTTCATGCCTATACACAAGGCTTGTTGTCCTGGTTTGAAGTATCCATTGCCTTTGCCAACTTCATCGGCTAATGCTTCTCTTGCATAGAAACATTCTACCATGCTATCATGTCTGCTGACTTTCTCTACATATGGGACTGTATCATAAAAATATATAAAAACTAGTACCCACATTATGTACCGTCTCCAGCATTTCCAACAGGCAATATATTTTTACCTGAGGATATCATACAATACAAAGGACCTACTTCAAACATAATAGTAAATGTGTTATCTTCAAACCCTGGCTTCATAAACATTTTTAGTTTACCATTAACTGTTTTATCGCCTGGTATATAAAACATTGCGTCACCTTCGATGAATCCTTGCTCTCCGTATTTTTTAAATAATCCTTCACTAGGCTCAACCGGCGAACATAATGTTACCAAAGGTAACAAAACAGAACCGGGTGGAAGTTGTTCTTGTGCTGTTGCATTATATGGAAACACACACAATATAAATGCTAATAATAGCCATTTCATTGTTTCAATCCTTTACTTAACTATTTACGTAATTTAAATAATTTTGCGCTATAATGTGATCAATAGAGGCTTGTATACGTATTTGTTTTGCTGTAGTACTAGTTTCGTCTCTTTGTTTGTAAAGTTCTAAAAGAAGTGCTCTACTGCTTGTCGGCTGTATGTCTCGAGTGCTGTGTGCCATAATTGTTCTCCGTTTAATTCAAATATTATAGCTTCATCCGCTTTACATGTCAACCATGTTCCGTGTTCGATAGGACGATCAAGCTCTGATTGTAACTGTCCAGGCATCCACACACTTGATCCTATAAAGCATTTCCAATATGCTGGTTGGTCTGTTCCTGCTGCCATTTTCATAAGCATATGATTGTCGCTACTTACTCTAAGGTTGTCGCCTGCATTGGCTGTATTAGAACTATGCCAATCGTCTGTGTGTAATAATGTTAGTGCATTTTTATTTACTGGGCCACCCATTTGTACCATCTTGGTATCATCGTAAAAAATGTTTCCGTCTTGGGCACACAAACTTGCTACTTTTGTTTGACTAGGTCGATTAAGTACTAGGCCGACTGTGCCATTAACACTGTCGTCTTGATAAATGTAAACAACTGTTTTTGCAAACGGACTGTTTATAGGAAACATTGGATGTGCAATAAGAAGACTGCCTATTCGACTCTCATGTTGCATTGAATTTAACTTCCGCTACCGTAATGTGGTAGAGGACCGTTATACTTTTCGCCTTTAATCTTTTTGCCACCTACTTTTGTACGGCTTGAGGACTTAGGTCCTAACTTGTGACTCTTGTTACCGTCACGGGTAACATGACCTCGACTCTTACAAGATGCTAAAGCACTTACTCCCATTTGATCTTTAGGAGTATTCTTACAATAAGACTTGTCTGGTACTTTTTCCGCTATTATATCTTGTACTTTCATACAAGTATTTATCCAAGACCTTTAACGATACTTATCGGCTGGTTTAGGCGAGACCCCGCTGCAGGTATCTTCGACTAAGCGAAAGGTAAGTGCCTTACGTGGACCTTTGGTCGTGTTAATTGAGACTTCTCCTGATCTTTCATGGTACTCGATTTTTGTTATCTCTGCTGGCTCGTTGTTTTGACCCACAAGGATAGTTTGTCCTAACTCTAGGTTAAGGTTTAAGTTTCTTAAAGTTGACATGAGGTTTCTCCTATTGATGCTAGTCTATCGACTGCACTATTATTTAGTTTACCAAAACTGATTGACTTTTGTACAATGATATACTATACTATAAAAGTAAGTTAAACAAACAGAGATAAAGATCATGGGATTATTAGAAATTGTAGGCGTTATGTGGATTGTTACACAAGTGTTTGGTAATGATGTATTCATGGTATGTGTATCAGGCTGTGTGTAATATGAAGTCTATATTATATATTATATTAGCAGGTGTGATACTGACAGGCTGTGGTCACCAGAAATCCTATTACCCAAAGGCCTATGGCGAAGATTGGAAATTTTATCCTTACATCGAGGGATCCGCAACCAAAACTCGAAATCAAGGAAGAGCTTGTTGGAAAAATGATCCAAATAATTTACAAGGTCTCTGTTATTAATATACCTGCCCTTAGCTCAGCTGGATAGAGCACAAGTTTGCGGAACTTGAGGCCAGAGGTTCGAATCCTCTAGGGCAGGCCAAAATTGAGGGCATCATGACTATTGAAGATACTGTAAAAGAATTTAAAAATTGTCAATCCAAAATACAAGTATGGAAGAAAGCACATCGTGCCGACCACTTCGCTGACATTACCCGTTTAGAAAAATCAATGGAAAAAATCTATACAAATTATACCACTATATTAATTGACTATCGTAGAACTAAGAAAGAACGTTATCTCGAACAAGCGGAACAAATACTACAAGAAGGAATCAACACAGTTAAAAAATTCAGCAAGTTTGAACTTTTGGCAACTCTCAGCAAAGGAAAATTATAAAGGTAGCCAAAATAGGTTGACTTTCTCTACGAATGATCGTATACTGTATATAATAATTAGGCAAACAGAGAGGCACATATGTTACATTCACTTTTAGAAAGCAATATGCGAGAGGCTATTGCAAATCCCGACAATCAATTTAAAGACGGTTCTATTAATTGGAACTTCGTAGATGCAGACGCATATCACGACTGCCATAACTTCTTCCGTAGTGATGCCGACTTTTATGAATCATTTCATGACATTGCAGAAAAGATTGCAAACGAAATGAATCCACAGACAAACGAAATTCAACTTGAGATGGAGGTATAATTATGTTTTATATTTACGAGAAGTCGTCAACTTATATTATGGGTAAGCCAAGCAAGTGGGATCAGACAGTTCGTCCAGACCATAGACAATATTACAAAACTATGGCGGCGGCCAAAGCAGGACTGACTAGGATTAAAAAGGCAGAGAACTTATTGCCAACGGATCCAAATTATGCAGACTTTCGTTATGCAATCGCAGAAGTAGAATATTTTCACAAAACAATTGAAAAAACAAGAACACGTAAGAACATGATGAGCGGGTTAGACTTCACAGAAACAGTGAACACCCCAGGTTACATGAGTCCTGCGTCAGAATCATATTGGAGTATGTAAATGATAGAAGAAAGAACCCCTGAAGAACAGAAACAGATAGACGAATGGTTATCAAAGAACGAAGTAACCATTTGTCCACCAGGGGAGCGAACCAGTGACGATAACATTGCCTACACACACGGCTGGGGCAAGAAAAAGAAAAAAGTCTCACCAAAAAAGGTTGACAAGTAGGCAATAAGATCGTATACTGTATATAATAATTAGGCAAACAACTAGGCAACAGAGGGAATACAAAATGGCATATGTTTCACAGGACGATAAAGCAAAATTAGCACCAGAGATTAAGAAGGTGCTTTCAAAATACGGAATGAAAGGTTCTATTTCAATCCGTCATCATTCAACATTGGTAGTGACACTTCAAAGCGGAGCAATTGACTTCGGCGAATACACTCATGGGGATGGTTATATTCAAGTAAATGTTTACCACATCGAACGTCATTACAAGGGCAAGGCACAGAAGTTCCTAACAGAACTGTTGGCCGCTATGAAAGGCCCAGGTTGGTTTGACAAGAGTGATTCAATGACAGATTACTTCCACGTCAAGCATTACTGCGACATCAATGTAGGCAAGTGGAACAAGCCCTACTTCCTACAAAACACCGCTAAGAAAGCTTCTAAGAAGCCCATAAAGGCGTCTAAGACTACATCATTTAACGGATGGACACCTGAAGTAATCCAAGGTTCTAAAGGTATTAAAATACCAGCGAACGCAACTATTTCAGATGCCGCTGAAACTGTGGCTAGATTAAATACAAGTGAACAGGACAAGTTCGTAGAGGACATTGTAACTAGATATCCTAACCTAGCTGATACTTTACTTACAAAATTAGGTTACGGTTTGATGGAGGTAGAAAATGATTGAAGAAATATTTTTAATAATCACCGCGGTTGTATTCACAGGCTTTGGATGGTTTGTCGGTAAGAAGTCCGGCATTAAACAAGGGATAGAAGACACTGTCGATAACCTAGTAGAGCAAGGATATCTTAAATATAAAGGTGTCAGATCTAATCCAGACATCCTAAAACACGACGAAGATTATTAAAATCCAATTCACATAAACAGTACCACAATTTCATCTTAAAAGGAGAATGATATGGAATGGATAAATGTGAATGAAAGACTACCTATGGTAGGAGAGAAGTGTTGGTACTTCTTTGAACTTGTAGGTAAGCATAGAGGCGCCTATGGCGGCTTATATGTAGACGATGACGGTAAGGAATGGCCAGGTATGTCTATTTTTTATTGTGACTATGGATTTCTAACTGGCGATGTCACTCACTGGCATCCTGATCAGGAAGAAGTTCCGAGTGATCCCAATTAGGGGTCACTTTTCTTTTCCAAAAAAGGTTGACTTTCTCTACATCTGACCTTATACTGTATATAACAGTTAGGCATTAGGAGGGCTATATGGCTTATTTGACTTACACCGAAAATCCAATAGGATCATTTGTTGAGAAATCAGCAGGCAACATCTTTGAATTCTCAGTCAACGATGATCAAGGCGACATGGCAGAATGGCCACATCGTGTTTGGGTAGCAAGTGGAAAGATTGCCAACGATTCGGGTTGGCGTTATGCTAGGGTGATAAAGACTGTGGCCTACATTGTAGTGGATGAAAACGACTATGGTGAAGCCGTAGTTGAAAAATGGTATATTAAAAATCACAGGGAGTACAATTAATGACAACGGCAATTGATGATCAAATTGTATCTAATGACGATATTGTTATTGGAGAAGATATCCGAGGAAATGTTCTTACACAGAGAACACTGAGCGAACGTTTGGTAAGCCTTGCTGTCACAGATATTAAAAACGACAGCGATGAAGGTGATGTTGAATGGCTTGCAAATATTCTGTCAGATGGCTTTCGTGGCTACGAACGAATGAGTCCGGGCGAACTATGGAGCGAGTGGAAAGAAGAAGAAGAGGCGTTCTTTAGTAAATTTGACGCTGATCGACTTTACCTAGCACTAGATAAAAATGATCCGTTGTCTACCAAAACAGGTTGACTTCTGCACAAAAAGATCGTATAATGTATATAATAATTAGGCAAACAGAGAGGCACAAAACATGACAAATATCGTAACAAAATCCGTAGAACTTATCTACCAAATGGACGGTCCACAACTTCAAGAGATTATTGAGGCTGTTCAACTCAAGAGACAATTCCTAGCCAAGCAGGCTATTAAGAACTTTATCAAAGGCGATATGGTTCAGTTCACTTCTAAAAGAACAGGCGGTAAAGTGAATGCCACTGTTGAAAAAGTGAATAAGAAATATGTAATTGTTTCTGCTCACATTGGCGGAACTCAGTGGAGAGTACCTGCAACCATGCTAACCAAATTAAGTGACATTGGAGTATCTGCCTAATGGGCACTTTCACTATTGCCACAGGACTAGGACTTTTGTTCTGTGGCATTATTACTATGGGAGTCATAGGATTTCTTGGCTTACATATAATCAACAAAATGAAGGATGAGGAATAGGTGGGTCCTTATTCAGAAGAAAAACAATTTCAAAGAGCAAAATCTATTCAGAGGTTGCTTGATGAGAATCCTAAGTTGGATCCGTTGTATAGAGAGATTTGGCAGAAACATCTTTTGAATCTCGCTCTCAACGAAACCACTTACAATTATCGAGTGAAACACGTTTATTCACTCTTGAAACCAAAAAACAGAGGATGGGCGACATATGAGTAAAGTAGGACAATGGGTATTTGAAATGCAAGAAGACGCTCAACAAATGACTTTAGAAGAGTTTGTTGAAAAACACGGTAAGGCACAAGAGGCTGTATGGCACGAAGTATGGGCTCAAGCTGACTATGATTTTATGGAGATGGACGACGGTGCCTAAGTTTAAGCAATCATATTTCAAGCCTACGTTTGATTACGACAAGAGCTTGTTTGAAGGCCTTACATGGAAAGAGCCTAATTCAAAAGGCACAGGCACCTATGACATTACACTAGAGCCTAAAGGCTTTACCTGTGACTGCCCGGGCTTTTCATTCAGAGGTAAATGCAAACATTCACAACAGGTCAACGACCGAGTAGAGGAGGCCATCAATGGCAAAGTCCCCGAATACCACACCTATTAGTTCTATGTTCGCTCAATGGAGCCAGCCCTATGTGGCTATGGAAGGGTTCTTTGTTCCAAAAGAACAGTCCGAACGAAAGACACAAAAAGAACAGGAAATAACCGTGTCGAATGAACTAGCACGCATGGATTTCTTAGAAGACGAAGTCCAAAGCATGTTGACTTATCCTGATGCTGAAGCTATAATTAATAAAATAACAAAGGAGATCGAAGATGATTAAAATGTTTATTAGTTTTTGTATTGGTGCCGGAGCAATGTATCTCTATATTCACCCAGGTGATGTGGACGGTATGCAACAGAGCTTTCTAGATGCAACCAACAAAGGCGCAAAGGTTTTAGTGGAGATTACAGAATGATTAAGATCGAGGACATTGAACCTGGCAAGAGTTATGCCGCAAAATTTAAGGTAGAGACCATGCTGGATACTTATGGCCGTATTCCAGGCCTATCGGATACGCCTTTAAAAGGTGTAGGCGTCTACGAAGGGCTAGGAGTTTTACTAGCTAGAGATACCGACCAACGTCTAGTCGAACTACAGGACGAAAAAAGCAAAAAGAAGTTTGTGGTCAGCTTTGATGACATTTGGGACGTAGACACAATTGATTGGGTAGAGCCGTTGGAGAGTCAAGATGGCACGGAAACGAGTGAGCAGGCCTCAAGCACCTAAGGTTCGCAATTGGCTTGCAGAACAAGTAAGGGATCCACAGGGTCCTTTTCGTGAGCGATCAATCAAAGATAAAACCAAACACAAAAGACGACCTAAGCATCCAAAACAGGTTGACTTTCGTGATGAATGAAGCTATACTGTATAAACAATAAGAGATAAACGTTAATTTGCTGGAGGGCAACACTATGCAAGACACATTCGAAACATTGAACAATCATTACAATAACCTAAAAGACGAGCTAGGTTATGAAACAGTATTCGACGCAATAGATACTGTAAAACCTTTAGACTACAAATATTTCACAGACGACAAGCCGTTGATGATCACCTATAAGGTTATCAAAGAAATGGGTCCTAGCTTCGACGACACTAAATGGATGACATTCACAGCCGTTGCTAAAGATGGTACCTTAGGCGAGCTATGGAAAGCTGGAGAGTCATTATTCCAACAGGCTAAGTTGGCTGTAGGTGACTGGCACTATTTTATCGAAGGCTTTAACGAAGCTGATGATGGATCGTTGGAAATGGTCACAGGTTCATAATGAAACTTGTTGCTATCATAGCCATTGGTTTGATGTTAGGCGCTTGTTCAAACACAATCAAAACTGTGAACGCCGGAAGGGCCATACAGAGCCTTTCCAAAGCTGGCGTCACAGAGAGTGCAACCAATTGCATCATGGACATCTTTGACCCTAGCAATAGAGGTAGCAGATGTTGATTGCAATATTTTACATCCTACTGGCCTTAGTGATACCGGTAGGACTTTTAATAATTTTTAACAGGGAGGAACCGAAACAATGAAGTTTAAAGATATAAAATTTAACAAAACTGAGATACCCTCAGGCATTCAAGCAATGCTCAACTTTGGTGATTATGATCTATCAATTGTAAAGAGTGATTTCTCCTATGGTGGCAAGAGTGGACTGTATGAGATTGCTGTATTCAAAGGCGATGGTCAAGTTGAAATGCCTGGCATCACTGAAACAGGCGATACAGTCAAAGGCTTTCTCAGCGAAGATGAAGTTGAAGCCATCATCAAGAAAATGCATCTAGTAGGAGGTGCAGATCCGGAGCAGATTCAATGAAGGTAGAAATTGTTCAAACTCAAGCTGGGCTTGAAATACAACTATTAGAAAAACTAGACACTCTGATGAGTCTCATGGGCCTAGGCTTTGGAATAGCCATGGTGGTGGTTGTAGTGGTTGCTGGTGTGAGATTGGGCTGGCGTTTTTGGCCTTGGGTGCTTGGTGCTGGTGCAATAGCTTGGTGGTTGTTGTGAAGGGCATAATCCTAGTGTTATTGTTCACAGGTGAACTTGAATATAGAAGTTTTGACTATGAGCCCGAGGGTACAACCAACGAAGAGATTGTTATTGCTTGTTCTGAACGAGCAGAAGAAGTCAGAGATGAGATATCAAACCACACGTGGACAGACCCTCGAGGACAGGGCTTCTATTTGATAGACGGCTCAGGAACCATACAGGGTCACATCTGCTAGCCAAACACTGTTGACACAGGCTCACTTAGACTGTATAATAAACACATAAACTGGAAAAGGAATTCTAAGATGACTCTATCACCTGACTTACTTGCTATTGGCTTTGTGGTTGCGCCTGCTCTAATCGGGGGTGTGATTGCCCTTGTGCAGAGTAAATACTCATATGAAAGCGATCAACCTCAAAGACAGGAACCAACGTTTTCACACACGTGGAATACTCACACACCTAGCTCAGAGCGCAAGGAGCCAACCTTTGACCAAGTATGAAGTTGATGAAGAAACCAAAGAACTACTACAAGAAGTCCTGGGCCTTGCTCAGAGGGTTGTTGACCTACAGTATGATGATGAGATGGGAGACATACTCCAAGACATGCTGATAGAAGTTTCAGATAGATTTGATATTCAATCAAGTGAAGTCAGTGTCACTGTGGACGAAGACGGTACTATCACAGCCAAAATTGTAGCTGATGAACCCACCCAGAGTCTACCCGACACTAGAGCAGGCATCAAGCTGGTCAGTGACAATGGTGATCGTGTGGTAGAGTTTAAAAAGAAGTCAGACCTACCCCCAGGCTTTGAACTAACCCCGGACCAAGATGCCTAACAAGCGCGAAGCGCCTACGGTCAAAACTGATCATATAATCAACACCAACACGAGTCTAAATAACTCTATGCCACAGTATAGATATCACATACTCAACAGCCGAGGCGAACACATTGAATCAAACCTACCCGATAGAAGCCATGCTGAAGCTGTGATCAACCACCTCAAAGACACAGATCCTTGTAATCCATACACCATCGTTGAAGAACAAATATTCTCAAAGGAAAGCACTAGACTGGGCAGAGATCCTGATTTACACTAGACTATGACTAAAACAAAACGTAAACATAAACACAAACCTAAACACACTCACAAAGAAACAACCACATATGATCCTAGCATACACGACAAGAGAGGATCGGGTTATCACATGAAAAAAGATGCACCTCTAGAAGACTGTAGTGGAGCGAGCATACGTCACATACTGTTCCCTAAGACTAGTGTATAGGCCCCGCTGCTCGCATGTGTGATTGACCTAAGCGTAGACAACTGTGTGATCATATGACCTGACTACTTGACG
>Ga0209603_1003760_pt1 | contig 13012 bp, 13 predicted proteins | sample COGITO_mtgs_1206_FD_184812 | JGI IMG/M metagenome (GOLD analysis project Ga0209603, IMG submission 184812) | Pelagic marine microbial communities from North Sea - COGITO_mtgs_120607 (SPAdes) (version 2) | ecosystem: Environmental > Aquatic > Marine > Epipelagic ... | reverse complement strand
AAAGCTACAACCAAAACTATGAAATTGACAGACTCTGATCAGCTAGTATCTGCAAGTGTCGGAAATCTGCAGAGCGCGATTGATAATTTTTCATTGCAGCGTGCATACGTTGGGGGACAATTGAGCATGAGTGCCACTCAGTCTGATGTTATATCATCGCGAAAACTGGCAGTGGATAAAGATGTCTCAAGACTTGGTGATGCAGATTTGGCCGAGCTTGTCACAAGTCTACAAGCGCAGCTTACAAATTTAAACGCGTCTCAAGCGGCATTCGCAAAAATTGGCCAGCAAAGCCTTTTTGATTATATCAGATAGCCAACAACAGAATAACGAGAAATCAAGCGGGGCTTTATAGCCCCGTTTTTTTGACTTTTGCAGAAGCGATCAGAATTGGCACAGGAATTGCTTAATTACAGGGAATGTCAAATTTTTTGAGGAAACTGAAATGACTGAAACGCGAACACAGTGGATGAGTGGTGACTATGCTGCTGGCATGACTGTCTTACCGTTTAGGTCACCTTCAAGTACACCCACGATGAATTATTTCGGGTTTACCATAACCATTAATAGAACTTGGCATGCAATTTGCAGGAAATTCAATGTGTCAAAAATTTTGGATTGGCTAGTGAAATGAGTAAGATCAACACAAATATGGCGGGGGTTACAACCCTCTATCATCTTCGCAATAAAGAAGACGCGATGAACCAGGCGCTTGAGCGTATTTCATCGGGGCTGCGCATCAACAATGCCGTTGATGATGCTGCTGGTGCTTCACTTGTAAACCGAATGACCTCGCAAGTTAAAGGTCTTGAGGCGGCCATCAGGAACGCTGCAGACGCGGTTTCCTTGACGCAAACCGCTGAAGGTGCACTTGATGAGGTCTCTTCGATCCTGCACAGGATGCGCGAGCTATCCGTTCAGTCAGCCAACGGCGTTTATACCGGTCAGGACCGGCAGGCGATTCAAAATGAAGTAGGCCAGCTGCAACTCGAGCTAGCGCGTATCGCCGAAAATAGTACGTTCAACGCGGTTAAAATGTTGAATGGCGACTTTACAAACACTTCCTTCCAAATTGGGTTCCAACCCGGTGACTCGGCTATATTGTCTATCGAGAATGTAGACCCAACAGGTTTAGGTGAGTACCTCGTTGATACCGATCAGCTTGCTAATTCGGGTTCCACGTTTTTCCCTGCTGCATTTCCGTCCGTCGCGAACAGCAAATCTGCGCTGACATCAAAGATTGTTGAAGGTGAGGACCTCACAATTTTTGGTAACGTCGGTAATGCGACCATCGACATTAATGGCGGCGCAACGGCGAAAGATATTGCCGCAGCGATATCTGCACGCAAAGGTGAGACAGGCGTCTACGCTGACGCCCAGACACGCATGAATATGACTTTTTCTGAGTTGGTTTCTGCGTCCCCAGACACGGTCTCGTTTAACCTCTATGGTAAAAATGGTGATGCGGTACTGATTGCAGCTAACGTCGACTTTGGCGTTACCAATGGTGCAAGCGCGAACCTCTCTGAACTTGCAAGTGCGGTTAATGGCACTTCGGGTAAGACAGGGATAACGGCGTCTTTGAGCATCGATAAATCAACCATGACCCTGATTTCAGACGATGGCTATGATATTGTTGTTGAGAATTACTCGCTTGTCGGCGTCACTGGTCCTAGCATGAACATTTCAGGCGCTGATGAGAGTTTCGCCGACTTGACTGATGGGTCATCTGTTTTTCAGGCATCTGGTGTCGATACAACAACTTCATATTACGCTCCCATTGAGATCACTGCTGGCACAGACCCAGATACGGTTGGTGTGAGTGGCACTCTGAAATTCCATTCACCATTTGTCTTTTCTGTTTCGACTGAATCGCAAGGCTCAGACGAGGCACCAGTTCTTGGCATGACTAAAGTCGCTGGAAGTACTGCATTGACTGGCAATACGACTACTTTGTTGGTTCTGCCCGAGGCGTCAACTGCGACCCTTACGCAGCTAGACAGCGGGTCTACTGGAACAGGCATGACCGTTGAATTCAAAACCGACGGTAGCGGCAATATATTAACCCCCGTTAGAATTCTCAACATGGGTTCTGGGTTCGATTACGGTGATACTATTGCGATTACTGACGATGCTTTCCCCGGCGGTACCGGTGATGGTTCTGTCACGATAACACTTGGTACGCCAGCAACTAAGAGCAATAGCGATCCAATTACGACCCCTGGCGGATTGTTTTCCGGCAACCCTTCCGGCGCGTCGTTGAGTTCTGTCTCCGAACTTGATGTGTTGAATGTATCTAATTCTTTAAAAATGCTAACTGCGGTCGATGGTGCATTGGTAAGGATTGATCTTGAGCGTTCTGATCTTGGCGCAACGATGTCGCGGATGGAGCACACAATTAGCAACTTGTCGAACATTGTCATGAACACCAAGGCAGCCCGTTCGCGAATTGCGGATGCTGACATTGCTCTGGAGTCAACAGAGCTGAGTAAAGCGCAAGTTCTAAATCAGGCGGCGCAGGCTATGCTAGCGCAAGCCAATAAGGCGCAGCAATCAATTCTACAGCTGTTGAATTAAAATAATAAAAAAGCGCCCTCCCTTAGAGTGTGCATGGCTATCCACCCACTTTTAATGCGGCCCTTAGGGGCCGCTTTTTTATGGCTATTTACATAAATTTTTTGGCATGTGGTTTGCACCATTTATCCTTGGCAACGCTGCCTAGATATCACGCGTATCATCACAAGGGCTCCTTATTCTAATGGATGAAATGAAACAGGTACATACCAGCGCTGCGGGGCATATTAACGTTTCATTGGTAAAAGATTGCCTCCAAAAGGGTGATGTCAAATTAGCTTTACAATATTGTTATGAATTGCTGACCGAAGACCCACAGCATATTCAAGCATTGTCATTTGCGGCCCTTGCGTCTCGTAGTCTTGGATGGCTCGACGTCGCGCTGGATTTTATTAATCGCGCGATGATAGTGGCGCCAAACCAGCCAGCTATTCATAGTCTCATGGGGGATATATTGCTCATGCAAAAGAGGCCGCGGCATGCTTTGACAGAGTTTTTAAAGGCGCAACATCTTGGTGATGGCTCGGCTCAACTTAATTTTAATATCGGATCTTCCTATCTCGCCCTTGCCGTTTATGACGACGCAAAAATATATTTTGATCAGGCACTGTCCATCGACCCTAAAATGTTGGTGGCTCATGTTAATAAAGGGTTGGCTGAGCATTCATTAATGAATTTGGATGCGGCTTTAAATTGTTTTGATGCCGCACTTTGCATTGATCCCAGCAATCTGGATGCGCAATGGAACAAATCACATGTTTTGCTCACCCTTGGCAGATATGAAGAGGGGTTTCAGCTTTATGAAACCAGATGGAGGCATCCACAAGTAACGCTGAAAAAGCGGCGTATTGATAGTCAATTATGGCTGGGTCATGCAAATCTGTCGGGCAAAACAATTTTGTTATATGCCGAGGGCGGTTTTGGCGACACGATACAATTTATTCGCTATGCAAAATTATTTGACCCAGATGTGAAACTGATTATCCAATGCCAGGTGCCATTGATAGAGCTTGTTAGAGGCATGGGGCTAGAGGCAGACGTTATCACGCCAGGTGACAAGCCGTCGCCGCATGATTTCCATTGCCCATTAATGAGCCTGCCACTGGCTTTTGGCACAACTATCGAGACGGTGCCTCACTTTGACCAGTACATATATGCTTCAGATGAGCACGTCAAAAAATGGGGTGCGTTTGTGAGCCAAATGACGGGGCCAAAGATTGGCATTGTGGCACGCGGCAGCAATAGTTTTGTAAATGATAAAAATCGCAGTCTTGACTTGAAGACGCTGTTAGCTCCACTGCCTAAAAACGCAAGTTATATTGTGTTGCAAAATGACCTGTCTGATGAAGAGCGTGTGTTTGTGGATAGTTTTGAAAACATTTTTGCACCCGGTAAGAAGCTTGAGTCTTTTTCCGATACGGCCGCGATATGCAAGGATCTTGACCAGGTAATTAGTGTGGACACAGGTGTTGCACATTTATCAGCGGCTCTTGGTACGCCAACATCTGTATTACTTGCCTATCGACCAGATTGGCGCTGGGGCGCTGAAGATGAAACAACTGAGTGGTACCCAAGTGCTAGACTAATACGTCAGACCCGTGATGGGGAATGGGAGAGCGCCCTAAGCACTTGGCATATGGATTGCTTACAAGATTGTACATAAAAAAGGAGTTTCTTATGTCTTTAGAACAAGGCTTTACTATTATTGACCATGCGTTAAATCTTGCTGTTGAAGAATTGAAGTCAAAGGGCATGCCTGAACAGGAAGCCTATATTGCTTTGCTTGTTCGCTTATGGGGTACTGTGCCTGAAGAGGTTGCGGAAATTGCTAACATGCTAAGGGATGACCCTGACCTGATGTCAGCTATGAATATTGGCGCCACATCTGAACCATCTGCTGTCCCGGCCGAATAGCCGCACGATACTTGTCTGATTTTCGCTTTAGCCTCAGGAAAGAAGAAGTAACACAAAATTTGCACTGACCAGATCTGTATGGCTGATCGGCTTGGCTTGTTCTTAGGGGTTAATATAACTATGAAAATTTATCTTTTTGGACAGCGCAACAATCTGGGGGGTGGGACGCACTTTGGCGGCTTTGTAGACGCCATGAAATCGCTAGCAAACATTGGTGAATTGGTTGAGGAAGTTGAGGTTTCAGGAAAAAAAATCAGCCCTGTTGTCAACCGAATTCAAGCAACCGATGTGTCAGTTTTTTTCTTTCCCACCATGTCTGAACAGTTTGTCAAAGGAACCATAATAAAATGGGGTATTTTTGAGACTGATAGCTTGCCAGACGATTACATCAGTTACTTGAAACGATCTCACCTCGTATGGGTGCCGTCACAATGGGCGAAGACGGTTTTGGTGTCGCATGGAATAGATGGTGATCAAATTCATGTTGTTCATGAAGGTGTTGATCCCAACATTTATCATCCCTATTGCCGCCCAAAATCATCTACCGGTGGTGTTTTCCGCTTTTTCATGTGTGGAAAAAAAGAAACACGCAAGGGTTTTGATGAGCTGCTGGAGGGGTTTAAGATCGCCTTCGGCAGTGATGCAACAACGGAACTGCATCTAAAGGCAGATTATTTCTGGGGCGGTCAAGCAGAAGCTAAGGCAAAGCAGGACGAATTGGCTCATCAAATTGATGATCTGGGGTTAACCAACGTCGCCTCTATTTCTTGCGCACTATCAACGTCCGACATGGCACTACTTTATAACAATTATGATGCAATGATATTTCCGTCGCGGGCGGAGGGATGGGGGCTACCGCTTATCGAGGCCATTGCCTGTGGATTGCCCGTCATCTCAACATATCATAGTGGTCATACTGAATATTTAGCTGCGATTGATGGACAATTTGTTAGGCTGGATCATCAATTGCATCCCATAACCTGCCCTGAATTTCTTCAGCATTGGAAATCAGGTGGCCAGTGGGCAGTGGCTTCCCCAGAGGAAATCGCAGCAAAGCTGGTGTTCTTGAAAGAACATTACAGCAGCTTTCAAAAACATGCGATGACTGCCAGCCAGACCATAAGAGATCATTTTTCTTGGCGCCATGCAGCGGAACAGGCCGTTGGTTCGCTACAGTCGGCGCGGTTTTTTCAATGGCAAAATATTTTTGACAATCAGCTTGCAAATGTGACTGATCCAAGAATGGCATCTTGAAATGAGAATGTAATAATGAGTGGTCCACTGCCAGAAAAAATTACCTATTTGTTAATAGATACGCACAACCACGCTTTAGCCCAAACAGCACTGCGGAATTCGCAAATTGCATTTCCCCTTAAAAACAGGCTGGTGTTCAGTGATGTGGAAGATGGGTGGGATGCAAGCGATTTCATAAAGATTGATCCAATTAATTCGGTGCAGGGCTATTGTGAATTTCTTCTTAAGCATGCTTGGAAATTTGTTAAAACAGAATTTTTTATTGTTTTGCAATATGATGGCTTTGTTTTAAATAGTGATTGTTTTTCCAAAACCTTTCTAGATTATGATTATATCGGTGCCCCATGGCCTCACTTCGATTTTCATAAGGTTGGGAATGGGGGGTTTTCTTTGCGCTCCAGGCGATTGATGCAAGCGGTTGAACCGCTGTTGGTGCAACAGGATTTTTTGCTCCCTGAAGATATTGTGATTTGCCGTAAATACAGACGCCAATTAGAGCGTAACGCCGGCATAAAATTCGCATCAGTATCTGTCGCAGAAAAATTCTCACAAGAGCTTTCAGTCCGTAACCATCCAACCTTTGGGTTTCATGGCTATAGCTTGTTACCGCTGGTTTACCGTCATAATTTAGAGTTTTTGTTTCAGCATCTCCCACCATCAAAAAATAAAAACAAATTCAACGAGTTTAAAATGGGTTGTCGGGCGCTTGGTCTCGATGAGACGGGCCATGATGGCTTTATGAAATGGTGTGTTGAAAGCCGAGTTTGCCAAAACCCCCAAAATCAATTGCATCTTGGATGATAAGTTATCAATTTGAAATTGAATTTGGACATAGAAATTTCAGAGAGTGAAGCAATAATGACCATTTTAGTTACAGGCGGTTGTGGGTTTATCGGGACCAACTTTATTTCAAATTGGTTTCAGCAAACTGAGGAACACATTGTTAATATTGATTGCATGACTTATGCCGCGAATAAAACCTGTATAGACAACCCTCCACATAAAAATCTCTCTAATTTAAATGTTGATATTGTGGATAGTCAGGCGGTGGGTGAGATATTCCATGCGCATCACCCGCGCGCTATTGTTCATTTTGCAGCGGAAAGCCATGTTGATCGCTCAATCACGTCTGCGGATCAATTTATTAGAACAAATATAAACGGCACCTATGCATTGTTGACCAATGCACTGAACTACATCAAGGGTGTTGGTGGCAACATTGGTGAAAATTTCAGGTTTCTCCATGTTTCAACAGATGAAGTCTTTGGCAGTCTGGAGCCTCATGAAAGCGGGTTTAGTGAAACAACAGCCTATAAACCAAACAGTCCTTATAGTGCGAGCAAGGCAGCGTCTGATCACCTTGTGCGTTGTTATTATGAAACCTTTGGTTTGCCAACAATCGTAACAAATTGTTCAAACAATTATGGGCCTTATCAACATACTGAAAAATTTATTCCAACCGTTCTCCAGAGTTTTTTAAAAGGTAAGAAAATTCCTGTATACGGGGATGGCCAGCAGGTACGCGATTGGCTATTTGTCAAAGATCACTGTGACGCATTGATGTGTGTTTTAAAAAGTGGCACTCCAGGAGAGAGCTATAATATTGGTGGTAATTGCGAAAAGACTAATTTGGAATTGATCGAATGTGTTTATGATGAGCTAAAGCGCACGTACCCTGAATTGCTAAAACAACCGCTGGATTATTATATCTCATTTGTTGATGATCGGCTTGGTCATGATCGGCGCTATGCCATTGATGCCTCAAAAATGTCAAGAGAGCTTGGGTGGGAGCCAGCTCATGACTTTTCTGATGGCATCGCCAAGACAATTAATTGGTGTTCTGAGGGTTTAGCTCTTGCCAGATAGACAGACAGTCCTTGTCACAGGCGCGAATGGTCAGGTTGGCAGAAACATATGCAGCGTTTTTGATGGATCTTCGAATGTTGTCGGACTCTCCAGCCTCGAATTGGATGTTGGTGACGCTTCGGCAATACATAAAGTTTTTGACAAGGTCAGACCTAACGTTGTGATTAACGCGGCCGCCTACACAAGAGTTGATGATTCGGAAATCAACACTGGCCGTGCTGACCGGACCAACTTTCATGCGGTAAAACATCTATGCGACGCATGTTTAAACCATGATAGTCTGCTTCTGCATTTCTCCACTGATTATGTTTTTGATGGAGTGGCAACTCGTCCTTACAATGAAGAAGACCAAACAAATCCATTGAACGCATATGGCCGGTCTAAATTGGCTGGTGATAATTATATTATTGAAAATGCTGACCAATATCTTGTTTTCCGGTTAGCCTGGGTGTATGACCATGCACATGTAAATTTCCCAAATAAAATACTGCACGCAGCTAAAGCTAAAGACCGGCTGACAGTTGTCGATGATCAAATTGGCACACCAACTTCAGCTGAATTTATTGCAAAAACAGTGCATCAATTGATCACCATAGAAGGTGCCGATAAAAACCAGAGATATAATAACGTCTATAATTTGGTGCCAAACGGTGAGGCTTCATGGTTTGACTTTGCCGTTCGTTTGTTATCTCGCGCAGACGCGTTGGGTTTTAGTTTGAAATGCAAGGCCAAGAACGTTATGCCGATAAAGTCTTCGCATCTGGCTCAACCGGCAAAGCGGCCTCAACGTGTGGTTTTAGACAATCGAAAAATCCAGCACGAACTTGGCATAAGTTTTGCTGCATGGGATTCCTATATTGATGGATTTCTTGAGCAATTGAGGCTGCAAAATGACAGGATATAAAGGTATTTTGCTTGCTGGAGGCAATGGGACACGGCTTTACCCTCTGACATCCGTGATCTCAAAACAGCTTCTTCCTGTTTATGATAAGCCAATGATTTATTATCCCTTATCGATTCTGATGCTAGCCGGCATCCGTGACATATTGGTAATTACACGGCCAGAAGATGAATTCATGTATTCAACTTTGTTACGGGACGGTGCGCAGTGGGGGGTAAACATCAGTTATGCTACCCAGCCAAATCCTGGTGGCGTTGCTGAAGGCTTGTTGGTTGGGGAGACATTTTTGGATGGGTCTGATTGCGTCTATGTTCTTGGCGATAATATTTTCTACGGGGCTGGCTTATCAGGTTTTTTGAGAGCAGCGCTGTTGAAGAATGCTGGCGCAACCTGTTTCACATATGCGGTCAGTGACCCCGAGCGCTACGGCGTCGTCGAGCTTGATGATGCATGCAATATAACACAGATTATAGAGAAGCCCGTCACGCCCCCATCAAATTATGCGGTAACTGGTCTTTATGTCTTCGATAAAACAGCCCCTGAAAAAGCAAAAAAACTTATTAAGTCGCATCGTGGTGAATTAGAAATCGTTGATGTTCTGAATCTATATTTGCGCGATGAAAAACTCACTCACCAAAAATTCAACAGGGGCGTTGCATGGCTGGATACGGGGACGCCAGAAAGTTTACTAGAGGCAGCGCTATTTGTTGAAACAATCGAAAAAAGGCAGGGCTATAAGATTGCCTGCCTCGAAGAAATCGCTCTGAAAAATTCATGGGTGGAGCGCGATTTTTTGCAACAGTGTGCCGAACAGAATGCCTCCAGTTCACTTGGCCAGTATTTACTCAAGGTTCTTGAAAATGAGAGTTTTTGATACTGAAATACCAGACGTGAAAATCATCGAGCCAACGGTTTATGAGGATGAAAGGGGCTATTTTTTTGAGGCGTATAATGCCCAGAAATTTGAGAAACTCATGGGGTTTTGTCCAAATTTTTGTCAGTCGAATGAGTCCGGATCAGTCAAAGGCACCATTCGAGGCTTGCATCTCCAAAAAGAACATTATGCGCAGTCCAAACTCGTAAGGGTGATTTCTGGCGAGGTGCTAGATGTGGTTGTTGATTGCCGTAGGGGCTCAAAAACCTTTGGTAAACATATCAAGGTTCATTTGAGTTCTGAAAATAAATTACAGTTATGGATGCCGCGTGGATGTGCGCATGGGTTTCAGGTCACAAGTTACTATTGCACCTTATCGTATAAAGTAGACGCGCCGTACAACCCAGAATCGCAAGTTTCGATAGACGCATTCGACAAAGCGCTGGGTATTGATTGGCATAAAACGCCAGAGTTTTGCATGAGCGCACAAGATGAATTGGCAATGAGTTTTTCCGATGCAATTGACTCTATCGAGTCATGATAAAGGTGGAGTGTTATAGTGATGATAAATACCGACGCGCTGAAAAATGCTGCTGAAGGGTGGCTCGAAGCAACGCCATTTCCTCATTTTCATGTTGATAATTTTTTTGAGCCAAATATTGCTGAACAGCTCGAATCCGAGGTACCAGACTTTGATAATAATATTTGGCATGAATATGGAAATGCAATCGAAGTTAAAAAAGTTTGTAACAATTGGAATGCTTTCCCAAGCGTAACTTATCGGGCTTTTTCTTACCTGAATTCCAATGATTTTGTGACATTCCTCGGCAAAACTCTGTTTGAGAATGATATTTTAAGTTCCGATTTTGGCCTAAATGGGGGTGGCTGGCACATCCACAGTCGAGGTGGAAAATTAAACACCCATCTTGACTACTCTTTGCACCCAAAGACGAGGCAGCAACGAAAATTGAATATCATCGTTTATTTGAACTCACACTGGGAAGAGCACTGGGGTGGATCTCTTGGCCTTTGGGGAAATGATAGTGACAAAGCGCCAGGCCCGTTGGTCAAACAAATTACCCCAAAATTCAATAGGGCAGTTGTTTTTGATACCACCTGTAATAGTTGGCACGGTTTGCCGGATCCAATTGATTGTCCAAATGATCAATTTAGAAAGAGCCTCGCAGTATATTATATGACATCTCCAAGTGAGAGTGCTGACACAAGAGGGAAAGCGCTTTTTGCGCCAACTGAAAGTCAGAAAAATGATAGTGAGGTCCTTGACCTAATTGCCAAGCGCTCAGATGTCAGAACTGCTTCATCGGTGTGGTCCCGATGAGGTTTTTGATAATGCGGAATGATATGACATTAAATGAAGACCAATCATTGGGCACAAGAAATTTTATACAAAGCAGAAAGGCGCATCTGAGGTTTACCAGGATCGTATCATACAATTAGGAATGAGCATTCATTTTGTAATTAAACCCATAAGTGCGAGTTTACATGAGAAAAAAAATAGGGCTTATTGGCGCTGGGCTTGTGGGACCCAGGCACGCGAGAACAATAACGGCGCAGCCTCATTGTGAACTAACTGCTGTACTAGCGACAGGAGAGGACGAAAGTCGTCAACTCGCAGCGGAATATGATGCAACTTACTTCACATCGAGCAAAGATTTTTTCGTCAACGACTACGATGGGGTTGTGATAGCCACTCCAAACGAAACTCATTGCTACTATCTCAACATATGCGCCGAGCGAGGTATCCCAGCCCTCGTCGAGAAGCCTCTTTTTTCGAGTACTCGTGATTTGAACCATTTAGCTGGTGGAAATGAGGATTATTTTTCTAGCAAAGTGCTGGTTGGGCATCACCGACATCATTACAAAAAAATTCAGCTCTTAAAATCCATGATTTTGAGGGGCCAACTTGGACAATTGACAGCGATAAATGGATTAGCGTTGCTCTACAAGCCTGATGAATACTTTGAACAGGGCCCGTGGCGCAAAAACAAGCACATTGGTGGAGTGGGTTTGATAAACCTAACTCACGATCTTGGGGTTTTCCGTTTTCTGTGTGGAGAGATTGTGGAATTTGAGGCTTTCAAATCCAATTCAAACCGCGGTTTTGATGCCGAGGAGACTATTGCTCTTTTGTTGAAGTTTGAAAATGGGTGTGTTGGAAGCCTTATAGTTTCTGATTGTTCAGTAAGTGCTCACAGTTGGGAACTGACAGTGGGTGAGAATCCCGCATATCCAAGACAAAATCAAGATTGTTATACAATCAGTGGCACTGAAGGAACTGTGTCATTTCCAAGTATGACCGTTAACTACTACAGTGACCGTAAAAGTTGGTGGAATGAGCTTTTGCTTAGAAAAGAAACAGGGGTAGACAATGATCCATTTCAAGAACAGCTTCGTCATTTCATAGATGTAATTGATGGGCGGGCGGCTCCTTTAGTATCTTTTGCAGATGGCCTAAAGATTCTTAACATTGTGGAAAGTATTATAGAATGAGACGGGTGTTGTTACTGGATAGTAGTTTTGCGGTTGCCCCTATGTTTAACAAGCTATCAGAGCAGTTTGAAGCTTATTCCATAGGATCGAATCACATAATCAATGACCCAGTGGGGGGCTCAAATCATATAGATGTCAATTACGCCGAAGCTGAGGTTGTTAAAGAAATTATCGGCCGTTTTAAAATTGATAGTGTTTTACCGGGTTGCACCGATACTTCCCTAACAACGTTTGGTAAGATATCGTTTGCTCACTCTGACAACATTCAAAAAACTAATGACAAACTTGAGTTTTCAAATTTTTGTTCAATGCACGGTTTGCCACACCCTAAAATGTTAGACGAAATCTCAAATTCAGATTACCCCATTATCGTCAAGCCGAGTGATTGCTTCAGTGGTGTTGGTGTTTCAGTAGTCGATTATCCGGAAAAACTTAACCAAGCACTTACATGGGCCCAGCGCTGTAGTCCGACAAACAAAACGATAGTGCAGCCATTTATTGCTGGCCAGTTGTACAGTGCAAGTGTGTTTTTTAACGATAGCGAAGTCAGGTATTGTGTGGTCAAAGAAAATTCCCATGTAGATTCATTCAGTGTCGACGAGAGTTACGTAGTGCAGTTACCGGGAGCGACTGAAAAAAAGTTACAGGTTTTGTTTGCCAAGATATTTAGAATTCTTGGCAAGCATCAAAGATTTTTTCACATCCAATTTATTTTAAAGGGCTCAAAAATTTTTCTCATTGAACTAATGTTGCGCTGCCCTGGCGATTTGTATGGCAGATTAGTTGAGCTTTCGACAAATTTTGACTATTTCGGCAACTATGTAAAAGCCTACATTGATAGTTATAGGCTGTCAGAAAATTTTCCAAAGGCTGCCCTTAAAATCAAGCGCGTAACATATAAAGTTAAACCAGGACAGGTTATCCCAAGAATAGCTAAAAGTAGTGAACGCATTGAATTCCATCAAACTCGACCATTCAATGAAAAAAATTCTAGTTCGAAAAGCATTCGTTACGGAGTTGCATTTTTGAAAAAACCAATTCTTTGTGACGATAAAAGAGACGTAATGAATGGTTAAAATTTTCTCAACCAAACCATCTCTGCCAGAATTTGATGCCTT
>Ga0209603_1003755_pt1 | contig 13023 bp, 7 predicted proteins | sample COGITO_mtgs_1206_FD_184812 | JGI IMG/M metagenome (GOLD analysis project Ga0209603, IMG submission 184812) | Pelagic marine microbial communities from North Sea - COGITO_mtgs_120607 (SPAdes) (version 2) | ecosystem: Environmental > Aquatic > Marine > Epipelagic ... | reverse complement strand
CGGCCGGCGCCCGGAGTCATTCTTGACCGCCGCCAGCACCACGTCCCTGTCCTCCAGGAGCGCCTTGTCAAAGTAGCGGAGGTACTGGCCGAGGTCGGGCGTCGAGACCACCGCCAGCGCAAAGTCCCTGTCCTTTAGGAAGCGCTTGTCGAGCGCGCGCAGGTTTTTCCAGCTGGCCCGGACCGCGGCGAGCGCGAGCCCGCGGTCCATGCGCAGCAGCCCGTCCATGAGCTCGTACTGCCACGGCCTCCCCTTCAGAGACGCGAGCACGTAGGGGCGCTGCGCCCGCTCGAGGTTGCTGGCCAGCCGCCGCTCGCCGGTGTAGTACTGGTGCACCTTCTTGCAGATGAGCGCAAAGTTGTTCCGCGCGTCGTTCGGATCCTCCACAAAGGACAGGCCGTCGCCCCGCGGGAAGATGCGCTCGGTCAGGTCCGTCCAGACCTTCTTGGCGTCGAACTTGCTGCCGTGCGCCTTGCTGAGCATGTTGGCCCACTTGAGGGCGACGGCGCACGCGTTGGCCGGCTCGTCGTCCTCGATGCGGTTGAGGATCTCGAGCACCACCTCGTTCTGCGAGAGTGCCTGATCCACCGCGTCGACGTGCGCGGGCGCAAGGCGCGCGCGACTGCGCGCGCGCGTGTTGGGGCCCCGGTACATCCCCGTGGGGGTGCCGGGAGCGCCCAGACCGAGGTGCGCCAGGTCGGGGAGCATGCGGCCCCAATCGGGTCTCCTTGTCATTACACAAGCCGCATACACGCACTAATCTACGGAACCGGTGCTGCACCCACGGGCACGGGGATGGGCGGGAAGGGATCCCACTGCGTCAGGAACAGCCGCTCCTCGTTCACCGTGATCAGCGCGGTCTGCTCGCTCGACTTCTTCTCGTTGGCGATGCGCCGTTTGATTCGGTACTGGATGGCTAGGCCCTGATCGGGAAGCGCGCCGTCGATCCGGTGCGTCTGCGCCCTGCGCACCCGCCTGAGGTCGGCCTGGACCGCCTCCTGCGCCTCGTGCAAGTCCTGCTGCGCTTCGTAAGACTCGGCCGCCAGCCGCTCGTGGATCGCGAGGGTCTTGTTGTACTGCTCGACGCGGCGGCACATCTCCTGGAACCACCAGCGCCAATTGTCCAGCCCCCACCGCGCCCTGTCGGCCGGGAACTGCGGCGGCGCGGGCGCGTTGGAAAAGACGGTTTCCGCAAGCGTCCGCCACAGCACGAGCTCGTGCTGCCGGTCGCGCGCCAGCCGGTGCGTCCCGAGCCACGCCTGCACCATCCGGCACGTCGTGAGCACGGCCGGGTCGTCGGGCGCCTTGTTGGCTGCGCCCGCGGCCAGGATGAGGTCGATCAGCCCCGGCTCGACGCTCAGCAGCTGCTTCAGGGTCTCTGGAGACCCGTCTTGGTTGCCCTCGTTGCCCGTGGGAACCGGGCGCCGCGCCAGGCCCGCCAGGCCCGCCAGGGACGGCAGCATCGGCAGCATCGGCGCCAGCCGCGTCCGCCCTCTATCCCAGCACCACAAGTTCCCTGGTTATCCGAGCGGAGTCTTGTGCAATCAACAGTGGTGCACCTCGCACATACACACACACACGCACACGCACACACGCACGCGCACGCGTACGCACGCGTACGCGCGCATTTCGACCCCTCCGCTCAGCCCACGACGAAGCCGCAAAAGGGCGGGGTGCCCAGAAACTGGTTGGGCTTCGGGACGCCCAGGAAGGCGGCGGTGGCGCGGCCGCCCCAGCGGATCGCCGTGGCCGTCGTCTTGCGCGTGGTCACCTGCTCGCGCGTGGGCGGCCAGATCTCCCACCAGGCGCTCCGAGCGCAGTGCAGCGCGTCGAGCGCGTTGCGCTTGTGCTCCGACGAGATGGCCAGCCCCTGCGGCGTGCACGCCACCCAGAACTGCTCGTCCGGGCTTGGCGCCTCGACCGCCTTGCGCGGGTTGCGCAGCCACGGCTCGCACGCGGCGGCCACGTCGGCCAGGGCGCGCGCCGCCGGCCAGCGGTGCGGCACGGCGTGCTCCAGGTCCACGAGCTCGAGCCCCTGGGTCTCCGCTTGGTACAGGAAGATGGCATCCTCGTGCGCGTCCGTGCCCTTGGGCAGCAGGCCGTCAAAGCAGGCGGCGATCGTCAGCATGCGGTTCACGACGGCGAGCGCGGCAAGCTGGCGCGCCGTCGTGCACGCTTCCGCCACGGCGGTCGCCCCACTGACGGTCACGATGCGCAAGCAGCCGTGGAAGGCCGAGTGGATGGCGTGGTTCACGGCGCGGACAACGGCGCTTGCAAACGCGCTGCCGCGCTGCAACGTCAGCAGCTCCCGCTTCTTGGCCTTCCGGTAGCGCTCGACGTGCTCGGGCACCCTGCTCGTCGGAGGCTCGTCGCGCACGGCCAGCTCCTCCCGCAGCTCGAGCGGCAGCGGGCACCGCTTGGCGGCGCCCGAGCGCACCCTAAAATCGACCGCAAACAGCGCGAGCATCCGCTCCGCAAGACACTGCACCTCACACCTGGCCGCGCGCATCACCGCGCAACTGCCGCACGTTCCGCCGCTGCCGTTGGCCCCAAAGAGCGACCGGAACTCGTCGGCGGTGCGCACGTACAGGGTCCGGGTCACGAGGCCCGGGCACGCGCCCACGGCCACCAGCTTGCCGATCGCCTCGTCGCCGCTGCGCCAGACGCTGTCGGCCGGGTCGAGCGACAAGCCGGTCGTCGCCACGGACGCCCTGGCCTGCTCGGTGGCCTCCCGCTGCAGCACCTCGGCGGTGTACCGCTGCGAGAGCGCCGCCGAGTCTCCGCCGTCGCAATCGAGCCGCGCAACGTCCCGCACCAGGCGCGCGCGCAGCTCCGCCAACTTCCTCTCGAGCAAGCGGCGCCACGCCACGCCAGTGGCCACCGCACGATCCAGCCTGCTTATCCGCTTCACGATCGCGCCGCGCTGCTCGCACACCATCTCCAGCACCCGGCAAGCGGGCTTCAGCGCCTCTAGGGTTGCGGCGTTCATTGCGGCGCTCACCGCGCCGGCCACCCCGTCTGCGCGCGCGCGTTTTTGCGGCGCAGCCGGGCGCCGCAGCCACTTGCGCTTCGTCTGCTCGAGGTCGTGGCGCGTCACGCGCACGGCCCCCGCGCGCTCGCCGTGGCGCAGCTTGTAGAAGATGGCCACCTTGAGCGCCACGATGGTGGCGAGCTGTTGCCGTGCCATGCGCACGGCCGTGGGCTGCAGGTTGGCGGCGCGCGGCTCGACCAGCGCAAACTCGCAGATCTTGATGTCCACGTTGCGCTCCACCGAGAGGTGCAGCGCGCGCAGCCACCAGTAGTCGAACCCAAAGGACTGGACCACCTTGACCCAGTTGTCCGGCGTGTGCGTGAGCAGGAAGAGTCCTCCCACCTCGGCGGCGCTCAGCGCTCCAAAGTCCTCGAGCGCCAGCATCTGCTCGTGCGCCTCGATTGCGGCCTCCCACTGCGCCCGCGCGCATTCGGGCACGATCACCTCGCTACGGTTGCCCACCGCGCAAAAGGGCTCGTAAGCGTCGCCCGAGTCCCATTGGGCGGTCGCCGCCGAAAAGAGCGCAAGGGCGCCCCGCGCCACCACCCTCGAGAGCCGCTTCCACTCGTCGAGCCGCGGGCAAGCCGAAAACTCCAGCAGGTTGAGGCAGTGCGCCTGCACGGCCACCTTGACGGCGGACGACTTCTCCGGGAGGTTGCTGTCCAGCGCCCGCCACAGCTCGTTCTGCGGAAACTTGCGCGCAACGCTCGCGGCGCCCGTGATGGCACGCCACACGTTCTTGGACGACTGGAGGCTGGCGTGGTCGATTCGGTTTTTGGGCCCACTCCCGCAATCTAGAAAGCAAACCACCACCGTCATATCCCGATACGCGCACGCTCACAAACTGAAATTGCTCCGCACCAACACAAGTCGCAAGGTGCGTCGCGTTCGCTTCCCCCTTCCCCCTTCCCCCTTCCCTTGCCCTTCCACTCTCCAACCGCCCTTTGTCTGCGCGCGTGCGCGCAAGAAGCGCGCGCCCCCATGCGCGCCTGGCGCCTACTCCTCGTCCGAGGACTCGCTGTCGCCCCCCTTGCCCTTTGCCGCCTTCTCCTCCGCCTTCTCCTTCTCCTCCTCCTCCTCCTCCTCCTCCTGCTCCTCCCCCTTCTCCCCCCCCTTCTCCTCCGCGCCGCCGCCGCCGCTGCCCTCCTGCTGCTGCTGCTGCTCCTCCTCCTCCTCCTCCTCCCCCTCACCGCCCTCGTCCTCAGCCTCCTCCTCCTCCTCCTCCTCCTCCTCCTCGTCGTCGTCGTCGTCGTCGTCCTTGCTCGCCTTGCTTGCCTTGGGCCCGGGCGAGGGTCCGCGCGCAGGCTTCTTTGCGATGGCCTTGCCCCTCTCCTCCGTTGACGCGCCCTCGGCAAAGTTGGAGTCGTCGCCACCGCTGTCGCTGTCGTTGCCGCTGTCGCTGTCGTTGCCGCTGTCGCTGTCGTTGCCGCTGTCGTCGTCGTCGAGCTTCTTCTTGCACTTCTTTGCCTTCTTTGCCTCGGTCCGCTTGTCATTCTTGGACGGCTCAGGCGCCTTGCGCTTCTCGGCACCCTTCTTGGCGCCTCTTCCGGAGGTGCGCAGCACCTTGCGCGGCACGACGGGCAGGAGACCGAGCTCCTCGCGCGCCTTGCACGCCATCTGCTCATACTTCTGCTTGCGCTCCGGCGACAGCAGCTTGTACTGCGCGTTGCCCCACGCAACCAGGGTGGGAAAGTCGGAAGGGTTGCCGGCTGCGGCCTTGGCGCGGTTGTGCGCCTCCTTGGTGTCGGACTCAAAGTTGTAGATCTGCGGCGCGGTCTTCGGGCGCGGCTTCTTGTCCTGGTTGTCGGTAGAATCGGGCCGCTTGCGCGAGGCGCCGCCCTTGGCCTGGCCGGCCGACTTGTTGCGGCTCGTTGCCAGCGCCTGCTTCTTCTTGTGCGCGTCCTCGCGAATCTTGGACAAGCGCGTCTCGTGTTCCTTCTGGTTGGCGTCGGCCGTTGCCTTGCGCACCTTGAGGGCACTCTTCTGGTGCCTCAGGAACGTCTGGAAGTCGGTATCGGCGTCGTCGCGCGCCTTCTTCCGCATGGCGTCAAACTCCTCCATCTTGGGCGTGCCCTTCTTTGCGCCCATCTTCTCCTTGACGATGTCCTTGAAGGTGTTGTACCGAGCGTGATGGCTGTACTCGTCCTTGAGCTTCACGTACAGCTGATGGTTCTCCGACTCGAGGAACTCGACGTACTTGGTGAAGTGCTTGCGCACTTCGTCGAGCTCCGCCTTGAGGGTGTCGTTCTCAATCTCCTTGTCCGATTCGGAGTTTGCCAGTCGCTGGATTTGGTTTGCAATGAGCATGAGGTCTCCGCTGCCCGACTTTGCCATGGTCCGCAAATGTGTGTGTGTGCGTGCGCGTGCGCTCTTGAAGGGTGCTTCCGGGAACGCCCGAACCGATCCAGCCACCAGGTGAGCACACCAGTGTGCAACCAGGCTGAGTGGTGCTCTGCTCGATGTTCAGAAGTAGCAGGTTTGCTTGCACGTTTTGCGTACCTTGGTGACCGAATGCGCCAGACAAAGTGGCGTTACAGGCCGCGCGCAAAACGCACACACACACACACACACACACACACGCGCGCAAGCGCACACACACACGCGCGCGCAAGCGCGCAAGCGCACATGCGCACATGCGCACATGGGCGCGGCGCACACCATCGGCGCCTCCGCCATCGGGAATGTCAGACGCAAGCTGCCAAGGGGCACGCGCAATCTGCAGGGACAGCCAAAGTGCGCGTTTGTTGGGTGCGCACGTTCACTTCACGTTTACGTTCACGTTCACTTCACGTTCACGTTCACGTTCAGTAAACGTTCAGTAAACGTTCACTCCGTGTTCACTCCCCGCACCACGCCGCGTATGGGCAGCGCTTTGGCTTGGGCGCGGGAATCGTTTCGCGCAGGAACTGGAGCATCTTGGACCCCGCCATCTCCCTGGGCGTGTACCGCAGCTTCTCGAGCAGGTGCGCCTCGCTCAGCGCGTACGCGTCGTTGCCCGCGTACGACCGCGACTCGACGGTGAGCAGGGGATCGTCGCAGGTCTCGTGCAGGTGTTTGGCCAGGGTGAAGTTTTGCCGCTCAGCCGCAAGCAGGAATGGCGTGAGGCCGAGCCAGCCGTGCCGAGTGTAGAAGAAGGACGTCGACCCGTTGTGCACGTTCACGTTGGGCGCAAACATGCGCCGGACGGTGTGCAGCGCAAGCTCCTCGCTCATCGGTACGGCGACGGGTGTCGTGGGGTCGGTACTGGTCACGTCTTCGCAGCTGATGACGCTCCACAGCCGCTCCTCGATGCACTTGTGCAGCACGGAGCGTATGGCTCGAGCGTGCTCGCTCTTTGCCTTTTCGACGCCCGGGCGGATGAAGCAACTCTTCTCCTCGTTGCCGAGCGCCTCCCATTGGTCCATGTAAGCGTCCAAGGAGGCAATCCTGGGCGCCTTCACCGTTGTCACGGGGCTGGTGCTCCTGATTGGACACGGCTTCGAAACGCAGTGCCGGATGAACCGCTTCATGCCTTCGAGCAGTTCCACCTGATCGTTGCGGCGCGCGAGCTTGGGCATGTGGAGGAACGCGTCGATGACGGTGTTGATGGGCGCAGCGTCGACGATGCGCACGAGCGACGCCCAGTCGACGCGATGCGACAGTCCCGACCAGAGCCGGGCGCTGGTCCAGTCCAGAGTTGAGAGCAGGGCGGCGGGCGTCCGTGACTTGTGCAACCGAAGGTCGGGCTTGTTGGGCTTGCATCGGAGCGCCCGAAGTGCCAGGGCCAGCCCGTCGCTGAGCTTGCAGCGGGCAAAGTGGCGAGACACCTGCCGCAGGTTGAGCGCATCCAGTCCGAGGAACGACATCAGGTGCAGGGCAACGTCGTCTCCGAGCCGTTCCAACTCGGTGACGGGCGCCCCTTCCTTGGCGCATTGGACGAGGGGGAGGCCGGCGGGGCCGGTGAGGTCGACCGCTTGGCGTTGGCGCTTCTTGGCGGGGAGTGTTGCGTCCAGATGCGCGGCAATTTTGGCGCACGCGCGCCCCTCGTGCACCGCGTCAAGAGACCGGGAACGCCGGGACATCACCCTTCACCCCACCCGACAGGCGGGCTCGCAAGACGCCCACGCACGCACGTACACACATATATATGTATATGTGTATGTGTACATAGTTTGATGGCTGGTTATTCATGGACAGGCCGTGAATTTATTAAGTGGGTTTTGATCAAAAAATGTAGTGGGTCACTTTTCCGAGCACTTGGTCCGGACGAGTCGAAAGGTAGCCAGCCAACGAAAGAATCTCCAATTAATAGATTATTAAGTGGGTTTTCGTCGGGGGGTGCTCCGCCCCGGCGTACCCGTGAGCGCGGATAAGCCAGGGACGCAAGCGCCCCAGGAAGGGTCCGCAGGTCCTCTGCTGCAATGGACGTGCAGACGATCGCCGCCCTTCAGAAGCTTCACGAAAGGATTGGCAAAGGGCTGGAATTTCTCCAGGACGCGGGCGTGAGCGTTGACCTGCTCACCCAGTTGAGCGTCCAGCTCGACCTGACTGTCAACCACGCCTTCCCAGATGACGGGTTGGATCACGAAAAGGCCAAAGCAGAGATCAACAGTGCCGCAACCGAGATCGCGATGCAGATCGATGTGGCTCAGGCCATGAGGAGCCTGAACAGTTGCAAGCCGTTCATGCACGTTTTGATGGACGTCTTCAAAGATCTCACGGGCAGCCCTACTCAGGGCGTGTCCCAGACGGCCTCGCTGCGGACCACCGACGACTGGGCCAAAAACACCACCGTGGCCGAGTGGACAAGGCTGGCCGGTAAGATGACCTCCCGCAGTGGCTTGGTTCTCGTCGATGCGTACCAGCGCTCCGGTGCGGACGCGCTCACGCTCAATGCATTGGGCAAGGCGGTCGTGTTTGAAAAGGCCATGGCCGAGGGCCCGTTCCAGACATTCTCCGACCCGTCCGTGAACGACTTCACGATTAAACCCATCGATGCCGAGCGGCGCGTGTGGATGACCCGGCACATGCGCCTGGCAACCAAGGTGGCCGAGTACAACGACGGGTACCTCGGCTTTGGCACTGCGTTTGAGACGGCCGAGTCCAGCGACTCGTTTGCGTTGCGCAGCGGCTACGGCATCCCGATGGAGGAGATCATCCGGGTCGCGAGAGAGAACAAATTTGTCGTCGTGTACGATGTGGAGCTGGTCCGCACGCTGCTCATGGCCGCGTCCTCCCTACGGGACGACGCGGAGTGGTACCACTACCTGGTGGACGACGGGCTGTGCGTGTTCATTTTGGACGTAGACGCAAACGGCCTGCTTGCGAGCAAGATGCAGAACAGCAACAGCTACCTCCCGATTGCGGCCGTCTTCCCGCGAATTGCGGCAATCGTGCACTCAAACGAGGCGCGCGCACAGGTGCTCCTTGACACGTCGGGGTTTGCGTTGTACCCCCAGCAGGACGAGATCGACCTGCGCGTCGAAGTGCTGCGCGTGGACTTTTACTTGCCCCAGCCGCACTCAAATGCGCTGATTGTCTGGCAGCGCTTCGAGTACCTGGACCTGTCCCTCCAAGATGAGGGCAAAGACGGCTCGGCCTCGGGGAACGCGCCATTGGCAAAGTTCCGCCACCCCACGACGATTGCGGACTGCATCTTTGGCGTGTACCACCACTTTGTGCCCTACGCCGATGACAACGCCCTCTGCGCCCCCGCCCGCGTTTACCGGAAGCTGATCTCTTTCCACCGCCCCCCGTCGCGGGGAACGCGTCACGTGCTGCCCCGCTTCAAGGACGCCGTGCTTGCGGGCAGCATCGCTTGCGAGCTGCGCGTCGAGGGCCTCATCGACCACGAGACGGGCCTGCAGCACGAGATGTGCTGCTCCGTCCGGTGGCTCGACACTCCGCCCACCCTGAGCGGCAAGGAGTACCTCGTTGACCACCCTCCGTGGGGGAAAGGGGTGACAGGGGACGAGCTCTGCGGCGCGACAATCGGGACGGGCAAGTTGGTGCGCACGGTCACCTGGGTGCCGGGGCACAACCTCATCTACGCCGTGAACCCGGACCTCGACCAGGACGACCGCGAGCACTTTTTTGAGGACGTGGACTACCCGCGGAACACCCGCGCGCACTTCCTGCACATGGAAAAGTTTGTCCCTGGCAAGCAGCCGGTCGACAAGTCCAAGTGCGATCCGCGCGTCAACGTGGCCATGGCCAAGTGGGACAAGGCGCACGAGAAGCGCGTCGGCCTCGAGTGGTGGCGGCACATGGAGCGGGAGCGGCTGCGGAACAACTGTCAGCGGAGCGCGTGGCTGAAGGCGTGGGGCCAATTCGTCAAGCAGGAAGAGGCGGTCAGGGCAAACAGGGCCAGGAAGGAGCGCGAGCGCAACGAGCGCGAGCGGAAGGACGCCGAGCGCAAGCGGGAGGAGGAGAGCGCAAGGCAGAGGCTGCGCGAGCAGCAGGGGGAGAGGGAGGCGAGGGAGGCGAGGGAGGCGCTCGATGCAGCGCGCGCCCAGGAGCGCGAGGATCTCGAAGGGCGCGAGCGCGCGCAGAACAGCGGCGACCTGGCCGTCGAGCGGATGCTCGAGCGGGAGGGCGCGCAGGGGCAGCTCCTGTGGAAGCAGGCCGCGCTCAAGTACATTGCGGAAATGAACAAGACGTTTGACAAGATCGTTCAGGACCAGGTGCGCAATGCCAGGAACCAGGCCGCTCAGGACCGCAAGAACGAGCGCATCAAGGCCGCGCAAGAGGCGATGCAGAGTCGCCAGATCAAGAAGCAGCAGGAGAAGGAGCTGCAGGCGCAGGCGCAGGAGCGCAAGGCGCAGGAGAAGGCGGAAAGCAGGGCCGCTTTCCAGGCCGAGAGACGGGCGCGCGCGGCAGACAAGGCCGAGCAGGCCGCGCAAAACGCGTACCAGCCGCAGGCCAACAGGGGCAAGGGCAAGCGGTAGAGGGGGGCGGCGGGCGGCGGGCGCAACGCTTTGCCCAAAACCCACTTAATAATTTATTAATTGGCGATTTTTTCGTTGGCTGGATGCCTTTTTCCGTGGGAGGCCCAAGTGCTCGGAAAAGAGACCCACTAGTTGGTCCAACCTAGTGGCATTCCCTGAAAAAGTAGTGGGTCTCTTTTCCGAGCACTTGGGCCTCCGACAGAAAAAGGCATCCAGCCAACGAGAAAATCGCCAATTAATAAATTATTAAGTGGGTTTTGAGACGCTCGGCTCGGCGGCCCTGGAACGCGCTGGAGCGCGCTGGTGAGGACGGCTGGGCCTCGAGCAAAACCCACTTAATAATTTATTAATTGGCGATTTTTCCGTTGGCTGGATGCCTTTTTCTGTCGGAGGCCCAAGTGCTCGGAAAAGAGACCCACTACTTTGGATTATTAATTGGAGTTGCACCGTCGGAAAATTGGTGCGATCACAACTTCATGCTGCGGAGCGCGGCGCGCAGCTTGCCGCCCTCCACGCCCGCCACGCACACGCACATGGGCCGCAGCCGCACGATCTGGCACTTGGACACCCCGAGCTCGCGCGCAAACTTGGAAAAGAAGGATTCGCGGTCGTGCGAGCCCCAGAGCGCCAAGGGCTCGATGTTGGCGTCGGCGGGCGAGAACTGGCGGTTCTTCCACGCAAACCGGTCGTGGATGAAGGCGTGGTCGAGGTTGGCGGGCTCGCCCCGCTTGGCCGCCGCCTTGTACTCCTTGACCACGGCGGCGACCAGGTCGCGGTCGCTCACGAGGCGCGGCGAGCTGAACGGCAGCGACGAGTACGCCTCGTTGCGCAGCGCCTGGCGCACGTCGCCGTTCTCGCTCAAAAAGAGCACGACGCCGTCGGCGAGGTTGGACATGGTGAGCAGGCCCTGCGAGACGGTCGCGTCGACGCCCGTGCAGTACTGGTACTGCTTGGACTCCTTGCGGTCCTCCACCTTGCGGAGCACGTTGACGCCCACGTCGACGGCGGTGACGGCGGCGCGGTACCGGCCGCACGAGCTCTGGTCGGGCACCGAGTCGATCATGGGCGCCCCGAGGGCCTCGCTCGCGAGCATGAGGATGCGCGAGCGGTTGCGCGATCCCGCGCGCGTGACGCGTCGGAGCGACGCGGAGAGGCTGCCGAGGCCCGTGGGCGCAAAGAGCTCGGCGAGCGAGCCGCCGCCCTTGAGCGCGGTCATGAGGCGCGAGTGGAACTGGCACGCCGCCTGCCCCGCGCCCGCCTTGACGACCAGGAAGCTGGTGGAGTGGCACCGGTCGCGACCGCGCAGCGTCTGCGCGGGCGCGCACGAGTGCTCGGCCGAGTAGAGCCCCACGAAGCACGCGGTTCCGTCGAAGCCCGCGGTCCACTCCGCAAGGTCGCGGTCGTTCTCGTCGCCGTCTATGTGCGGCCCCACGTTGACGCTCGAGTCCGCGGTCTGCGACTCGATGACGTCGCGCAGCTTGGCGAGGCACTTCTGGCGGTGCTGCGCGTCCGCCAGGATGCGGTCGACCCAGACGCCGCTCACCTTGATCGCGGACACGCCCGCGCCCCACGCCGGCGAGAAGACCGTTTGCGGCACGTCCTTCTCGTTTGCGTCCAGCCGGAAGACCACGTTCTCGTACTTGCCCGAGGTCGCGTCCAGGTCGGCCGAGGGGAGCAGCACCGCCTCGTCCTCGGGCCGCAGCGCCTTGCCCAGGCTGTCCCTGAGCGCCTTGGGCACGTCGTCCACCGCAAAGATGCGCGCCATGGCGCGCCGGTGCCCTGGGCGGAGCAAAGGCGGCGCGCAAGGGCCCGATTTAGCGAGCCTTCAGGATTCCGACGCCGCCTCCAACCGCTCCTCGGGCTCCTCGCGCAGCATGCGCTCTATGCGCTCGTTCTGCAACCGCACCACCTCGCGACGGCTGGGAAGCACCGAGCGCAGCAGCACTCGCGCGGAGAAGGCGGAGACGACCAGCAGCAGCGCCACGGCCGCGGCGACCGCGACGCCGCTCATGGGGCCCGGTACGTGGAGGGCACCTGGTGCACGTTCCGACGCTATCACGCGCCGCAGTGAGATAACATTTAGCGATTTGTGCGCGCAATAAGCGTACGGAGCATCGGCCGGGAGGGAACGCGTCGCATGCTTGCGCCTGCGCTTCCGCTGCTGCTGCTGCTGATGTGCCAATGAACCTGACCTTTGACTCATGGAAGATTGGACGAGAGATCGGACATCAGCGCGTGCCCACGGGCGCCCAGTTGGTGCCCGTGGTCGTGGAGGTGCCCGACGAGGACGACGCCGCCGCCGAGCGGGAGGCCGAGCGCAGGTCGATCTGGCGGAGGACGACGTGCGGCTTCCCCAACCGCGGCTGGCGCCGACTCATCCTGCTGCTGGCCATCGTCCTGCTCGCCTGGCTCGCGTGGGCGCTCATTCCCAGGGGCGAGGTGGGCCAACGCACGGGCTTCTCCTTCTCCGACATCAGCGTGGTGCGGGCGCGCCACCCTTCTCCGCCTCCCTTGCCCTCGCCGCCGCCCTCGCCGCCGCACGTTGTGCAGGTGCGCCCGCCATGGCCGCCTGGGCGGCCATGGCCGCCGCCGGTGGCATCGCCGCCGCCTCCGCCCTCGCCTGCGGTGCCGCCTGGATCGTGTGTCACCATTGACAACGACTGCTCGGGCAACAGCGCCGCCTGCTGTCCGGGGCTCGACTGCGAGTCGGTCAGCGTGGAGGTGACGACGGGCGTGTTTGACGACGTCGAGACGTGCACCGCCAAACCAACCCCGCCGCCAGCGGTGCCTCCGCCGCCCTTGGTCTTCCACCCGCCGCCCTTGCTCCCTCCGCCGTCCATTCCGCCCCAGCCGCTCACGCCCCCGTCGTTGCCGCCCATCCCGCCCCAGCCGCTTGCCCCGCCCTCGCCCTCGCCGCCGCCGCCGCCCTCGCCGCCGCCCGCGGGCCCGTGCGCGTGGATCTGCGAAAACTTCCGGTCGTTTGAGGGCGACGACAGGACCCCGCTGCAGAAGGCGCACGACTGGTGCCACAACGAGGTGCGCTTCAAGAAGAACCCAACCCCCCCC
>Ga0209603_1003754_pt1 | contig 13024 bp, 16 predicted proteins | sample COGITO_mtgs_1206_FD_184812 | JGI IMG/M metagenome (GOLD analysis project Ga0209603, IMG submission 184812) | Pelagic marine microbial communities from North Sea - COGITO_mtgs_120607 (SPAdes) (version 2) | ecosystem: Environmental > Aquatic > Marine > Epipelagic ... | reverse complement strand
CAATGCAAGATACCAATCATCTAGTTCAATTTCAATTGCAACCGGAAGAACTATTGCAGAAAGCCAAGCATACTACGATAGTTTACCAACTAGTACAAAAGCTGAAATTGAAGCAAGTTTGGTAAGTGGCAATACTGCTAGTACTGCCTTGTTTAATGCCGGAGTAATATAATGAGCAGCGTAACAGACAAAAGCATTAATAAATCAACAGATAGTGCAGCAGAAGTAAAAACGTTTTTTGATCGTTATTTTTCTAAATCAATATCTATCACTAGCAACGAAGTTGATACAGTATTAGGATTCTTTACAAAAAGAAACTTTGATAAATCATCTGCAATTGCAGTAACTACAGTAATATTACAACAAGCCAAGTCTGAAGGCAAAAATGTTTTCGAGCTACTAGACAGTCTAACAGGTTTAGATGAAGTAAAACTAAGTCAGCTTGTAAGTGCTATTTTAAATAATAATAGAAGTAAAATTAGTGCGTTAGGTTATACTGTTGCATTTGATAAACCAACACAAGAAAATAGAAATGTGTTACTCTAATGTCTCGATTTGCACAAGGCAAGTTTGCACTAAAAAATCCTGAAAAATATATTGGCGGCCGCACACCAACTTATAGAAGTAGCTGGGAGTTTCATTTTATGCGTATGTGTGATACCAATGATAGTATTACACAATGGGCAAGCGAAGCAGTGCGTATTCCTTATAGAAATCCGTTAAGCGGCAAGCATACCATTTATGTTCCTGATTTCTTTTTAGTATATGTAGATCGTACAGGAAAGCAGCATGTTGAACTTATCGAAGTCAAGCCTTCTAATCAAGCATTTGGTGAAAAGTTAGGATCTAGCAAAGTAAACAAGTTGCACTATGTTGTTAATCAAGCCAAGTGGCAAGCTGCAAGAGCATACTGTAAACAAAAAGGTATGTTATTTAGAATCGTTACAGAAAACGATATATTTCATACAGGTAAGAGAAAATGAAAGTAGCTTTTGTACATATTCCTAAAACCGGCGGAGCAAGTGTTTATAGATGGTGGTATAAAAATTTAAAAGACTCTAGTTTTCAATTTATTCGAAATGATCATTTGTTTTTAGATAGTATTCAAGAACAGTATGACACTAGTTTTACAATAACAAGAAATACGTTTAATCGATTGATAAGTTTGTATGTTTTTCAAAAAGTTAAATGCGATCAACGTTTGAGAAAAAACTATAAAGTTGATCACTATAATAAAATGCTCGAAGTTTGGAATAAAGGAATAATATATTATCTTGAATATAGTCTAGATAATAATATGAACGGAGTTACTTCTCAATTAAAATATATAAAAGATGTAGAACATATTTTTTCAAATGAAACATTATCCGCTGATTTTAAAAAAATACAAAAATGGTCTAACTGTTATATTCCTTTAGAACGAAATGTACATGTGGGAACATATAATAAAAAAGACTTTATGACTGCTGAATTTATTAAACTAGTATCTAACAGATTTGCTGACGAAATAGAATATTTTAATTATCAACCGAGTATTTGATAAATAATAGTAGCATATAATGGAAAGCTATTATGACAAAAAAACTTGAAGAAATGTTAAATCTTCCTGACAACGAAGACGTCAAGGAAACAGTAAAGCAACAAGCAGTTGTTGCACAAGAAGAAACATTTCGCGACATAGAAGAGTTTGACAAGATTGCAAGTGCATTGCCAGCAGTTAAAGGTCTTGGACAAAAAGCAGACGACGAACTTGAAGACATTGCAAAGCGAGCACTTGAAGCATACGATGATTTAATGGATCTAGGTATGAATGTAGAATCACGTTATGCAAGCAGAGTGTTTGAAGTAGCAGGCGGCATGCTTAAAACTAGTTTAGATGCTAAAGTTGCAAAGATGGACAAAAAATTAAAAATGATTGACTTGCAACTTAAAAAAGAAAAAATGGACAGAGATAACAGTCCTAACGGTGCTGGCGATATAGTCAACGGCGAAGGATATGTTGTTACTGATAGAAACAGTCTTTTACAGAAACTAAAAGGCATGGACAATGATAAATAGTAGTATAAAGTAGGATACAATAATGAGAACCTTTGCAGATTATTTAACTGAGAGTAAAAAAACATATGATTTTAAAATTGGTGTAGCAGGCCCGCTACCAGACGGTTTTGAAAATCAGCTTGAAACCAGTTTACAAAAATACGGATGCTCGCAGGTAGCAGCTGGAAAAACAACACCGATACAAGAACGTCCATTAGACTTTCCACAACTTGAGAACATGGAAGCTACTTATTTTGAAATAAGTTGCATATATCCTACCACTGTTCAAGTATTGCAAGAGTACATTGGACAATGTTGCGGTGTTGAACAAAGTCATATTATTGTACGCAATCCTAATGAGCCACAGGAAGAGTATCAAGAAGAAGCAACTGAGACAGAATATGTTGCAAAGTTAACTGTCGAAGAATTAGAAGGCGAAAGTGCTCAAGATTCAGTTGGTGAAAATCAAGTAATGAATCTTTTAAAAGAACTAGAAGTAGCTCGCAAAGAAAAGTCAGGAGACTAAAATGAAAAAAGTAAATGAAGCAAACATGAACATTAGTGTCAACGGCGACAGTGCATCGGAAGTAGCAGAACTACTGCGTATTATGCAACTGGCAGGAGCCGATGCTAAAGAAGTTGATGCTGATGACATTAGTCAAAAAATGTTACCAAGTCCAGACAGTGATTCAGGATCGTGTGATGTGTGCGGAGGCGACCACGGCCCAGAAAACTTAATGGCATGTGCAGGTAGCAACTCTTCAGAACCAAGTATGGGCGACACTATACGAATGATTAGTGCAGGCGAACAAGCATACGAAGAAGTCGACGATGGCGGCTTTGGCAGTGCTACTACAGAACCAGAAGAACTGCCAGGCGATGTTAGTGACATGATTCCAGCAGGCGACGATTTGCACAAAGAAAAAGGGTCGTATCCAGCAACAGCAGGCGGCGACAATCCAATGAATACCAAAGAAAGTATTCATGCAATGCTTGCAAAAAGATTAGCTGAAAAACAAGCAGGTCCAAGACCAGACTTTCCAGACTTAGATAAAGACGGCGACACAGATGAGCCAATGAGTCAGGCAATTGCACAGCGCGACGGTGAAGACGAAGATAAAGAAGTAGCAGAGCGCGATATCGAATCTAACTTTGAAAACAAGCACAAAGACATTAACAACTTAGGTCGTAAAATGATGGACATGAGTACACAAATGAGTGGCACAGATGATACTAGTTTGATGATGGGAAATGCACTTTCAAGACTAGGCGAAGTACTAGCTGAGTTCGGTGGCAATGGATTTGCTGCTAACAACATGAACGATGTTATTAAAAAGTCAGCGTTGAGCAAAGAGATTGTTCAAATGCTAATGAAAAAAGCAAAAGCAGCAGAATAATAAAAAATGTCAAATAGAGCCCACGGGCTCTATTTTTCTGAGTAAATACAGTATGGCAGCATCATTAGACGGCGTCTTAATTAAAAAGGCGAATAGACAAGAAACATTTACAGAAGAACAAATTGCAGACTTAATGGCCTGCATGGATCCTGACACTGGGTATTTGTATTTTGCTAAAAAGTTTGCTTATATTCAACATCCTGTAAAAGGTAAACTGTTGTACGATCCTTACACGTATCAGCTAGGGTTAATGGATAGTTATCACAACTATCGCTTTAACATTAATATGATGCCTAGACAAACAGGCAAGACTACTTGTGCTAGTATCTATCTAGCATGGTATGCGATGTTTGTACCGGATCAAACTATTCTAGTTGCTGCACACAAATACACAGGCGCACAAGAGATTATGTCACGCATACGCTTTGTGTATGAAAGTTGTCCTGATCATATACGTGCAGGTGTTACAAGTTATAACAAACAATCAATTGAATTTGAAAATGGTTCGCGTATTGTAGCACAAACAACAACAGGCAACACGGGACGTGGTATGAGTATATCATTACTGTACTGTGACGAGTTTGCATTTGTGCAACCCAACATCGCTGAAGAGTTTTGGACTTCGATATCTCCTACACTAGCAACAGGTGGTAGAGCTATTATTACAAGTACACCTAACTCAGATGAAGACACATTTGCTACTATTTGGAAACAAGCAGAGCAAAAGTTTGACGAACACGGCAACGAAAGTGAGCTAGGTACAAATGGCTTTCATAGCTTTATATCACATTGGAGTGAACATCCAGACAGAGACGATGCTTGGAAAGTAGAAGAAGTTGGACGTATTGGTGAAGAAAAGTTCCGTCGTGAATACGGTTGCGAGTTTTTAATCTTTGACGAAACTCTTATACACAGTATCAAACTTGCTGCTATGGAAGGATTTGATCCTATTATTAATATGGGACAAGTACGCTGGTATAAAAAACCAATGCCAGGAAAATCGTATGTAGTAGGATTAGATCCTAGTATGGGTACAGGTGGCGACTTTGCGGCTATTCAAATTTTAGAACTTCCAAACTATGAACAAATCGGAGAATGGAAACACAACCTTACAGCTATTCCTGGACAGATTAGAGTGCTAACAGATATATGCAAATACATTGAGAGCGAATGCCTTGGTGATAGCACTATTTACTGGAGTGTCGAAAACAACGGAATCGGTGAAGCCTGTTTAATTGTTATCAATGATTTTGGCGAAGAAAATATTCCAGGGCTGTTTATCAGTGAACCAATGAAAAAAGGTCATGTAAGAAAGTTCCGCAAAGGATTCAATACTACTCATAGTAGTAAAACAACTGCATGTGCTAGACTTAAAACAATGATAGAAAACGATAAACTTACTATTAAAAGTAAAGTATTGATCAGTGAGTTAAAAGCATATATTGCAGCAGGTAGTAGTTTTCAAGCTAAACCCGGACACCACGACGACTTGGTTAGTAGTTTGTTGTTAACTATTCGGATGATGACAGTAATGAAGGATTGGGATCCAGAGTTATATAACTCGTTTAGTCAAATAGACGCAGATGATGATTATGAAATGCCCATGCCTATCTTCGTTAGTAGTAGTTATTGATAAATAGTTTGTAATGAGAAATTTAGATAAAGTAGCAGAACAGTTATTCAATGAGATTAGAGGACGTTATCCAAGCGTTACAATCGGCGATGCCGAAGGTAATGTAACTAGCGCACCTAGTCTTGCAAGATTTTACGAGTTTGATTTTAAAAGTCAAGATACAGACTTAGGTAAAGTTAGTATATCACTAGATGAAACATCAGGTGTAACTATAATGTATAATAAAGATTTTACCAGCGAAGTAGGCGATGCCGAAACCAAAGACTGGTATGGGTTTTTAAAACATGTAAGAATGTTTTCAAAAAAACGTTTATTAAACTTTGAAGTTAGGGATATAAACAAAACTAACTTTACAAAAAGAGATTACGCAGATATGGCAGCAACACGCGGAGAAACACAAATGGCAGAGTCAAGAATGTACGGCACTCACAAAACTAGCTTCCAAAAATTTGGAAATGCTAAACTTTCTATCAAGCACACAGGTGCAATAGGCGAAGGCGAAAGTAGAAACAAAAAAATTGGTTCGCTTTTTATTGAAAACACATCAGGTGAAAAGTTTAAGTATCCATTTAAACATTTAAGTGGTGCAAGAGCAATGGCAATACACGTTAGTGAAGGCGGTCATCCGTATGATGACTTTGGCAAGCACATTACCGGATTAAGTGAAGAACTTTCAAATCTCCGCAAGTTTAAAACTTATATGGGTCGTAGCAGTGTAATGGCAGAAAGTCTTGCTGAGCATATGGGTACAGTAAACGAGCGTATGGTTGCAGTTAAGAAAAGAATTCAAACATTACAAAAGCCTACAATGTACAAAGAAGCATTTGAAGATTTTGTAGTTATTGAAGATATGCAAGTACCAGAAGATGTACAAACTGATTGGATCGATCAGCTTACTATCAAGCAGTTTAACGAAGATTTAAAAGATGTATTTCCATACATTTATAAACTAGTAAGTGAAGCAAGCACAACACAAGATCTGTCGTTTGATGATATCATGGCAGAAGCAGCACCAGAAACTAGTATGCGTCCACAAGCAAGACCAGAAGTACATGCAACCCCTGCATTGGCACAACGTGCAGCAGAAGCAGAGTTAGGGTCGCAGCCAGGGCAAATGAAAAAACAGTTTGAAAAAGGTGTTGACTATAAGATTGTTCCTGCACAAGGCGGCTTTACATACCAACTTGCACCAGAAGTAAACATCGGAGCAGGCGCACAAACAACTACAATGCCAAACGGTTCTGTTGACGGAAGTACAAGAGGTCCAGCACCAATGGAATCACAGATTGATGCAGCATATGACAAACTACTTGGTCAGTTTTCAGATAACTTTAGCGCACAAGTTGAAGGCGACGAAGAAACAGACGAAGGCAATGCATACGTTAACGCAGTACGCCAAGCTAAAATGGATGGTCCAGGTGACGAAAAGATCAAGTTAGAAAAAGAAGAACAAAAGACTCCATTAGGCGAGTTTATACTAAGTTTTTACGATAGAGAACAAGGTGTATTTCCAAAAGGCGAAACGGCAATTTTAACTATGGTTGAAAAAGACTACGGTGATAGATATATCAAACCAGCAAGTAAGTTTATTGAACGTTTAGGACAAGTGTTCGAAAAATACCAAGTTGCAAAAATAAGCAACGTAGATAGAATTCAAGAGTTAGCTGGTTTACGATAATCAGCTAATTTTTTAATAAAACTTGTCATTTTATAGTTGACAAGTCATAACTAATTGTGTAGTATATAAGAGTGCTGCACACAAACAGGCACAGCGTATTATACGCACAAGCACATAGGCATTAACATTTAGGAGGCATAACTATGGCATCATTAGCAGAAATCCGAGCAAAGCTCAAGGAACAAGAAGCCGGCGCAGGCGGCAACCGTAATCAAGGCGGTGGCGACAACGCAATTTTCGCATTTTGGAATATGAAAGAAGGCGAGCAATCAACTCTCCGTTTCCTTCCAGACGGCGACGACACAAACACTTTCTTTTGGAAAGAACGTTTGATGATTAAACTACCATTTGCAGGAGTTAAAGGCGAGACTGATTCTCGTCCAGTACAAGTGCAAGTACCATGTATGGAAATGTACGGCGATTCGTGCCCGATCCTAGCAGAAGTACGCGGCTGGTTTAAAGACGCAAGTCTTGAAGACATGGGTCGTAAGTACTGGAAAAAGCGTTCGTATATCTTCCAAGGCTTTGTACCAGAAAATCCAATTACAGACGAAACGCTACCAGAGAATCCTATTCGTCGATTCATTATTGGTCCGCAAATCTTCCAGCTTATCAAAGCAGCACTTATGGATCCGGACATGGAAGAACTACCTACTGATTATACAGCAGGTGTTGACTTCCGTCTTTCAAAAGGTTCTAAAGGTGGTTATGCAGACTATGGTGCATCAAACTGGGCACGCCGCGAGCGTCCACTAACTGATGCAGAAATGGCAGCAGTAAACGAACATGGGTTGTTTAATCTCAATGATTTCCTTCCTAAAAAGCCAGATGAAACTGCTGTAAAAGTTCTTACAGAAATGTTTGAAGCATCGGTAGACGGCGAAGCATATGATGCAGAGCGTTGGAGCAACTACTTCCGTCCAGCAGGCATGGCAGCACGTACAGGTGATCCGACACAAGCAGCAAGTGCAAATGCAACTGCTACAAGTCAAAGTGCTCCAGTAGCACCAACTCCAGTAGCAGCACCAGCAGATGACATTCCTTTTAAGTCAACTGAAGAAGCAGCAGCCGAAGCAGCACCAGCAGCAGGCGGAGCACAAGATATCTTGTCAATGATCCGCGCACGTCAAGGTTAATAAACCTACACAGTAGGGGGCTTTATGTCCCCTACTTCATTCATTTAATAGGAGATACACATGGCATCTAAGTCATTCGATCCAACGAAGTTTCGAAACTCGTTGACAAAAAGTATTAAAGGCATGAGTGCTGGTTTTAACGATCCGACTGATTGGATTAGTACTGGTAACTATGCATTAAATTATCTACTAAGTGGAGACTTCCGTAAAGGTATTCCTCTTGGTAAAGTAAGTGTTTTCGCTGGTGAGTCTGGCGCAGGCAAGTCGTATATTGTAAGTGGTAACATTGTTAAGTACGCACAGCAGCAAGGAATCTTTGTTGTGCTTATTGACAGCGAGAACGCACTTGACGAATCATGGCTACAAGCATTGGGTGTAGACACTGCACCTGATAAGATTCTCAAACTCAACATGGCAATGATTGACGATGTAGCAAAAACAGTATCAACGTTTATGTCAGATCTCAAAGATATGCCAGAAGAAGAGCGCCCAAAAGTATTGTTTGTAGTAGACAGTCTAGGTATGCTTATGTCACCAACTGAAGTTAATCAGTTTGAATCGGGTGATATGAAAGGCGACTTTGGACGTAAAGCAAAGGCACTAAAAGCACTTGTTACAAACTGTGTAAACATGTTTGGTTCGTACAACGTAGGCATGTGTGTTACTAACCACACGTATGCATCACAAGATATGTTTGACCCAGATGACAAGATTTCAGGTGGTTCGGGCTTTGTATATGCATCAAGTATGGTTGTTGCAATGAAGAAACTCAAACTTAAAACAGATGCTGACGGTAATAAAACATCACAAGTACACGGTATTCGTGCTGCCTGTAAAGTTATGAAAACACGTTACAACAAACCGTTTGAAGGTGTACAAGTTGAGATTCCTTATTCAACAGGTATGGATCCTTACAGTGGATTGTTTGATATGTTTGAAGGCAAAGGCTTACTAGAAAAAGTAGGCAATCGTTACAAATATATTACCAGCGAAGGTGACGAAATCCTTGAGTTCCGCAAGCGTTGGACAGGTGAACTGCTCGAACGTGTTATTGAGGATCTTCCTGCAAAAGAAGAACAACTGCTAAATATCGCAAAGGCAGCCGAGGCGGCTGTTCGAGCAGAAGAAGAAGCAGAAATGCTTGCAGAAGCTGCTATTGCTAACGAGGAAGTTGTAGAAAATGAATGAAGATATTGCCGCTGATTTATGGAACCTGTTTAAAGAGTATCTAGACAAGAAACACATTGAAATGGCAGCTGAACGTTACGTCGACCTGCTTGCAGATATTGGCATGTCAGAAATTCAGTTACAAGCATTATTTGGAAACAGTAAAACATTAGATGCTGCAATCCAGTACTACTTGGAAATGGATCAAGATGATGCTGCTGATGATGACTATAACGATGATTGGGATGACTAATGGGATGGTATAGTCGAGTTTCACGAGACATATCTGAAATACCAGCAGCAATACAACACTTTGAGAACGAGTTGGTAACAGCTCGTTCTGAAGTGAAGTTAAAAGGCAGTATTGAAAAAGCTGCTGCTGAAATGCCCGGGCTTGTTGAATATCGGTTTAATCAACTACAAGAAGTTGAAGCAATACTTGAATTCCTTAATATTGAACTACGCAAACTACGTAGTTCTTTTTTTAGAAAATATCTTGAAAACTATCAGCGAGCGTTGTCAAGTCGCGATGTTGAAAAGTATGTAGACGGCGAACAAGATGTATGCGATTATGAAAAGATTATTAATGAGTTTGCATTAATACGTAACAAATGGTTGGGTGTTCTAAAAGCACTTGATCAAAAACAATGGCAGATAACTAATATTGTAAAGCTGAGAGTAGTAGGCATGGAGGATGCAAGTTTATGATAGATTTTTATTGTATCCATAAACAAAGCGATGAGGCTACACAAGAACCACTCAATGATGCAATTCGATCTGGAAAACAGTATAACATAAATGTAATTCCATATCACGGCGTATACGAAAATATCGATAGTATCATTGAAAAGGAAAAATTGTTTGTTAATCAAGCAGGAGCACATAAAGTCACACGTCGTGGTAAAGGTGTACTAGGATGTTTCTTATCTCATTATTTCTTATGGAAAATGTCTGCTGAAAGAAATATTCCTGTGGGAGTATTGGAATATGACGCTATTTTTATTAAAATGCTTCCTGTTAACATATTAGATTTATTTGATGATTATTTAAACTTAGATTATACTAGGCATACACACTTAGGTCTATCATCTAAAGGTCACGAATACACAGCACAAATTGAATTAGAAAAAAATAATCCAGTAATAGTTAACTCTTTAGATGAAAACAAACCCGAGTTGAAACATCATTTTAAATATATTAATAATAATCATATCAAAGGTGCATTTGGATATATTATCAAACCAAGCGGTGCCAAAAAATTAATTGAAGCAACTAAAAAATACGGCATTCTGCCAGCAGACATACAACCAAATTTACTTTATTGCAATATGAACTACACTACTCCAAGTATTGTTATGTTAAATCCAAAAGGAATATCTAACAGATTTGGCGCATCGCACACTAATACTGGACACTTATCATCATAATGGAACATTTAATAGAAACTAGAGAAGGTTGGTGGTGGCCAAAGCACGATGTAGCATGTTGGAGATATCTATCACGCAGACAAGATATTCCTAAAAATATATCTGCATATAGTGAACAAAAAAGAGTAGTAGTGCAAGCAGGCGGCAATGCTGGAATGTATGTAAAAATGTACGAAGATATTTTTGATACAGTTTATACATTTGAACCTGATCCAATTAACTTTTACTGTTTAACAAAAAATACATCTACCAAAACAATTAAATTTCAAAGTTGTTTAGGCAATGTTCCAAATTTTGTAAATTTATCATACGACGAAGTTCATCATAAGAAGCCAAACACCGGTGGGTATCGTGTCAAGGGAGATGGAAATATTCCTACACTAATACTTGATAATTTAAACCTTCCAGTTATAGATTTAATACATTTAGATATTGAAGGGTTTGAAAAGTTTGCATTACTGGGTGCAATCGAAACTATAAAACGTTGTAAACCTGTAGTTGCACTAGAACTAAATGGACTAGCAGAAAAATATAATCATACAGATAACGATGTTAAAGCTCTTATGACTAGCTTAGGGTATACTGAAATAGGAATAGTTGACGATGACGCAATATTTAAATTCAATGGATGAAGAAGTTACATTAGTTAATAATTTTTATTTTCCAAAAATTGGTGCAACAAATGCCGCTAAACAAAAAAGTAATTGGGCAGAGCAGCCTGCTCAAATAGCAAGTTATGCTAAAGGAAAACAAGTTTGTATTCAAGCCGGCGGCAACGTAGGTTACTATACAAAGATATATGCAGAGCTATTTGATACAGTATATACATTTGAACCAGATCCCTTAAATTTTTATTGCTTGAATAAAAATGTTCAAAATACTAATGTTATTAAATTTCAAAGTTGTTTAGGCGATTCACATCAGTTAGTTAGTATAGCGTTGCCTGCATCACATGTAAAAAAAGGCATTAACATTGGAACATATCATATATCAGGAAAAGGAAATATTCCTACACTATTAATCGATGATTTAAATTTAGATGCTTGCGACTTGGTACATTTAGACATTGAAGGATTTGAAATTAATGCAATTAATGGAGCAGCTAATACTATTGCCAAATATAAACCTACTATATGTTTAGAAATTAATTCTGCACTAAACAACTTTAATTATTCTAGAGATTCTGTATTTAATTTAATGCAACAGTTAAATTATGCACAAGTTGATCATATTAACGAAGATTACGTTTTTCAATATCGAGGAAACATATGATAACTAATACAACTATATTTACCGGCGGCGACTCAAAGTATTGGAAACAATACGGTAAGTCTTTTGTTAAAAGTTTTAAGCATTTTAATCCCGATACAGATGTCTTCGTACAAATTTTTAATCCTGACAATGATGATATTACTGAGTTAGATTCTTTAGACTGTAAATATACTATAGAAAATATAGAACAATCTTATATCGACGACTTAGCTAATGCACACATTGATGCATACACTAATAATATAGATCCGCAATTAAAAGCACATCTAAAAACAGGAATGAAGTTTTCTGAAAATAATTATGGTTTTGTAACGCTCGAAGATAAAATGCGACATCTTATTACTTTTGCAATTTATGCAAGTTTTAGATTTATTAGATTAGCAGAACTATGGGACGGAAAGAATCCTGTCGCAGCATATGATATGGATACTGTATGTCAACGCCCTATCGATATAGACGAAATGCTAGGAGAAAATGATGCCGGATGTCTTGAGGTCAAAGGTAATCGACTTGTAGTTAGTCTAGTAGCGTTTAGAAATAATAATCAGCTATTATCAGACTGGGGCAACAGTTTGCAGCAAAGTTTTAATAATAAAGCAGTATATGGATTCTTAGATCAAAATACTTTTATCGAATGTGCAAGTAAATATACAGTCACGTCTATTCCTAGAATGTATTGTGACCATACTAAAAAATCACATAGTTCAAAAGTACTTACAGGCAAAGGTCATTCTAAGTGGGGAAGTGGTTTTCAATTAGCACAGAGTCGTTGGCTTACTTAAAAGTATATTTAAAGGTGTCAATATCTTCTTGATAGATTTTACTAATAAGATTTTGAGAAGCTGAATTATACATATTTGTATAATCATACTTTACTGGACTTACATTATATACTGGTAATGTTTTGTTTTGAAACATAGGCACATCTTTAATACCTGTATTAATATCTTCAAATTTTATAACATTGTTAACTGTAAATTTAGTAGACTGTAACCATGCTGACTGTGTATCATTCAAACTAAACCATGTGTGATCCCATTTAGAATTATAATATAATTTAATCCATTTATTAAAATCGTCATTCATACTATTGTATTCTTCAAGTATTAGTTTATAATCTTCTACAACTTTTTTAGTATGTTTTCCTGCATTAATAGCCTTCAACCCTTTTCTTACAATCTCTTTACGAAAATGAAACCAGCTGCTTACTCTGCTCCACGGATTTCTTACTACTGTGAATATATAGAAATTACATTTATACGGACACATAAAATCAG
>Ga0209603_1003749_pt1 | contig 13031 bp, 8 predicted proteins | sample COGITO_mtgs_1206_FD_184812 | JGI IMG/M metagenome (GOLD analysis project Ga0209603, IMG submission 184812) | Pelagic marine microbial communities from North Sea - COGITO_mtgs_120607 (SPAdes) (version 2) | ecosystem: Environmental > Aquatic > Marine > Epipelagic ... | reverse complement strand
TAAAGACCAAGAAATTGTAAGTGTTGGTTTAGGTGTAAACATTCCAGAAAATGCAATTATACACAACTTGGAAGGTGCTCATATTTATCCTTCTTTTATAGACCCTTACACGAATTACGGTTTGCCAGAGGTTACCGAGGCCAAATGGAACCCGAGGCCACAATTAATGAGTAATACACCTGGTTTTTACTCCTGGAATCAATCTTTAAAACCAGAGTTTCATGCATCTGAAGCATTTGTGTCTAACAGGGTTGGGGCAAAAGAAATGATAGAATGTGGTTTTGGTGCAGTTTTGACTTACCAAAATGACGGCATCATTAGAGGTAGTTCTGCTCTAGTAAGTTTAGGCAACACTCAAACTCGTTCGGCTTTAATTAAACCTAAAGTTACCGCTAATTATTCTTTTAATAAAGGCAGTTCTACGCAAGACTACCCGAGCTCTTTTATGGGTTCTATTGCCTTATTACGCCAGTCTATTTACGATGCCATTTGGGCTAACCACAACAAAGACTTAAGTAATTTAAGTTTGGTTGCATTGCACAACAATTTAAAATTGAAACCTATTATTGAGGTAGACAATCATCTTTCGATTCGGAACGTATTGGACATTGGCAACGAGTTTAAAATGAACTTTATTATCAAAGGTGATGGGGATGAGTACTTGAGTTTAAAACAGTTTACAAATTCTGAAACTCAATTTATACTACCTTTAAATTTTCCAGAACCTTATGATGTTAGTGATCCATACGACTGCTTAGATTTAAGTTTAGAGAAGATGAAACACTGGGAGCTAGCTCCGGCTAATCCATCTCTTCTAGCAGCTGCTGGTTTTACTTTTGCTTTTACGACCTATAACTTAAAATCAAAAAAAGATTTTTTAAAACAGCTTCGAAAAGCCGTTGAATTTGGTTTAGCTAAAGAAACTGCCTTAAGAGCTTTAACAACTGTGCCTGCTAAGATGCTGGGAGTAGAAAAAAGCTATGGTCTGCTTAAAAAGGGAATGAAAGCCAATTTTTTAATTTTTGATAAAGAGTTGTTTGACCAGGATAGCCGACTTCTAGAAAATTGGGTACATGGCGAAAAGTTTGTGGTTAACGAAACACTTGTACACGATTATAGAGGGTCTTACATTTTGAAAATTGACGGCGCTATTTTGCCTCTTGAAATAGGAGGAACCAAACAAAACTTAAAAACGACATTAATAAGTGAAGACACGCTTAAAGTTTCTTTTAAAGTAGAAAACCAATTGGTTCATATTTCGTACAAAAACGCCGAGGATGAGTTGGTTCGCTTAAGTGGTCAAGGTATAGATCCTATTGAAGGTGAGGGGCAATTAGCTAATGGAGATTGGGTCTCTTTTGTACTAAAACGAAAAGGTGCTTTTGTGGAAAATAAGGTTAAAGACCTCGATAAATCAGCTGCGCTTATAAACCTAGACAAGGTTAAATTATTTAATGATATGGGGGAGCAATGGTGGCCTAACATGTCTTATGGTTGGACCGAAAAACCCAAGCAAAAAGCTGTTTTATTTAAAAATGTAACACTTTGGACAAATGAACAGGAGGGTGTTATAGAAAATGCTTCTCTAGCCATTTACGAAGGCAAAATAATAGCGGTTGGGAATAAACAGGTAGATGAAATTAAAAATAAATACGCCTTTGAAATTATAGATGCAGAAGGAATGCATTTAACTTCAGGTATCATTGACGAGCATTCACACATCGCCTTACGAAGTGTAAATGAGTCGGCCCAAGTAAGCTCTGCCGAAGTGAGAATGTCTGATGCGCTTCGTCCTAATGATGTAAATATTTACCGACAATTAGCAGGAGGGGTAACTAGCGCTCAACTCTTACATGGTTCGGCAAATCCTATTGGAGGTCAATCTGTTTTAATAAAAATGCGTTGGGGCTCTTCTGCTCAAGATATGATTTTTAGCGAAGCCAAGCCTTTTGTAAAATTTGCTTTGGGTGAAAATGTTAAACAAAGCAATTGGGGTTCTTACGCTCGAGTTAGATTTCCTCAAACAAGAATGGGTGTAGAGCAAGTTTATTATGATTATTTTACCAGAGCTAGAGTTTACGAAAAAGAATGGAACGCATGGTTTAGGTTATCTGCAGGGGATAAAAAAGAGGGTAAAATGCCGCATAAAGACTTAGATTTAGAATGTATTCTAGAAATTCTTAATGATCAAAGAGAAATCACTTGCCACTCTTACCGACAATCAGAAATTAACATGCTGATGCAAGTCGCCGATTCTATGAACTTTACCTTAAATACGTTTACACATATTTTAGAAGGCTATAAAGTTGCCGAGAAAATGAAAGCTCACGGGGCTGGGGCATCGACTTTTTCAGATTGGTGGGCTTATAAATACGAAGTGAATGATGCCATCCCTCACAACGGTTCACTTCTTAATGATATGGGCATCGTAACGGCCTTTAATTCAGACGATGCTGAAATGGCTAGACGATTAAATCAGGAAGCCGGAAAAGCGGTTAAGTACGGTAACACATCAGAGGAAGATGCTTGGAAGTTTGTTACCCTAAACCCTGCTAAACTATTACATATAGAACATAAAGTAGGCAGTCTAAAGTCTGGAAAAGACGCAGACATTGTTCTTTGGTCTGGTCATCCAATGTCTATTTACAGTAAAGTTGAGCAAACTTACGTGGATGGTTGTTTGTACTACTCTTTATCTATAGATCGAGAAAATAGAGAACGAAATGAAGCGGAGAGAAGTCGGTTGATTCAAAAAATGTTGGGTGAAAAACCATCTGGTTCTTCGAATCAAAAGATAACAAAAGACCGCAGTTATCATTTCCACTGTGACGACTAGTACATGCTAAAAAAATCAATCATAAAAGGAATATCAGTTATGAAAAAAATAAACACCTTAGGCTTTTGCCTTTTCTTTTTGACTTTTGCTTTTGGTCAAACTCCAGCAGAAAAACAAGCAAAGCGCATTATGTTATACGGAGCTACAGCTCATATTGGTAATGGTGAGTTCATAGAAAACTCCTTAATTGTTATTGAAGATGGAAAAATAGTAACCATTGAAAACGCGAACAATGTTAAAATTGACATTTCAAATGCGGACTATTTTGATGTCATTGGAAAACATATTTATCCCGGGTTTATTCTGCCTAATTCAACTTTAGGTTTGGCAGATATTGACGCTGTTCGGGCAACACGAGATTTTGATGAGGTTGGTGAATTTAATCCTCATATAAGAAGTATTATTGCTTACAATACAGACTCTCCTGTGCTACCAACTATTCGAACCAACGGTATTCTTTTAGGTCAAATTTGCCCCAGAGGCGGCGTTATATCTGGGGTTTCTAGTGTTGTAGAGTTCGATGCTTGGAACTATGAAGATGCGCTTTACAAAGAAAACGATGGGATTCATCTTAATTGGCCACGTAATGCACAAAAGTACCACAGTCATGACGCTACTCCAAATTTAAAAAATCACCTGGAGGACGACTTATTAGAAATCGAGGCGTTTTTTGAAAATTCGAAAAGTTATTTTTTAGTGAATACCTCAAAAATAGACATTAGATTTCAAGCAATGAGCGGTCTTTTTGATGGAACAAAACAACTTTTTATACATGCAAACTCAACGAAAGAAATAAAGCAAGCTGTTTTGTTTTCAAAGAAAATGGGCATTAAAAAAATGGTTCTGGTTGGCGCAAAAGAATCTTGGCGAATTGCCGACTTTTTAGCCGAAAATGAAGTGCCTGTTATTTTAAATAGGATACACCGTTTGCCTATGCATAAAAGTGATGCTATTGACATTGCCTTCAAAACACCAAAAATATTACTTGATGCCGGGGTTTTGTTTTGCTTGGATTATCAGGGCGACATGGAGCGTATGGGCTCTAGAAACCTACCTTTTACTGCTGGTACAACAGTTGCTTATGGACTAACAAAAGAGGAAGCCTTAATGAGTATTACGCTAAACACCGCTAAAGTTTTGGGTATAGCCGAAAACCTAGGAAGTTTAGAAGCAGGAAAAGAAGCCACCTTGTTTGTTTCGGATGGCGATGCTTTGGATATGTTGACTAACCGTGTAAGTCTTGCTTTTATAAGAGGTAAAAAACTAGATTTAAGCAATCACCAAACGCAGTTGTATCAGAAATATAAAGAAAAACACAAAAGAGAACTGAACCCTCACTCTAATTAGTTTTCTTAAAGTCTAACAATCTATTGTAACATCTTTTTAATTATGAAATTTAGAGTACTCACAAGTAAAGAGTTAGAGCCCTTAAAAGATGATTTCATTAAGTTTCTTTCCGCCAATACGATTACTGGAGAAGATTGGAATAAAATTAAAATAGAGAAACCCAAACAGGCTGAAACTCTCTTAGAGCTATTTTGTGATATTGTTTGGGAAAAGTCTCTCGAAAAAATCAACTTTCTAGAACACAGGACTCCCAAGTATTTGAAAGTTTTCCGATTTGGAAAAGAAACTATTGAGATGGTTGGATTTTCTGTTAATGCCACACATGCGCCGTCCTTGTTAGAGGATCAAACATTTCAAGATTTGGGCACTGGAGTATTAAAGTTTTCAGCGCTTCAAGCCGAATTTCATACTTCCGAAAAGAAAATTGAGAATGGGCCCATGCAAAAATTCAAGTTACTTGAAGAAGGGTGCGTGCCTTGTGAAGAGGTTTATTATTATGGAATTAAATCGTTACTTAAATAAGTATTTAGTAAGCTATGACACGCTGTCCGTTATAACCAACTTAAAGCCAACACCCCTAATATTTTCAATCTTCACTGTAGGGTCTGCACTAAAGTATTTTCTGAGTTTAGAGATGAAAACATCGAGGCTTCTGCCTAAAAAGTAATCGTTTTTACCCCACAAGTTGATTAAAATATTTTCTCTTTTAGTGATGGTGTTCGCGTTTTGAACAAGCATACGTATGAGCTTGGTTTCTTTTATAGTTAGTTTTTTTACAAGCCCTTCAATAGTCAGTTTTTGTTCTTTTACATCGAGCACAAAGTCACCTATTTTATAAATGTTTTTTATAGTGTTATTAACCAGTTTTCTTTTAAGAAAAATTTGAATTTTAAGACTCAATTCTTCTACATTAAAAGGTTTGGTAATATAATCATCAGCTCCAAGGCTTAAGCCTTCAAGTTTGTCTTCTTGCATAGATCTTGCCGTAAGAAAAATGATGGGTATATGCTTGTTTGTTTCTCGTATTTTTTTTGCGAGTTCAAAGCCATCCATTTCTGGTAGCATTACATCCAAAACACACAAGTCGAACACTTCTTTTTTAAAAACCTCTAAGGCTTGAATTCCATTTACACAAGAAACTACAGTATAATCACGTTTTTCTAATTGGTCTTGTGTAACAAAGTTTAAACTTAAATCGTCTTCTACATATAAAATTCTAGCCATTTGAGTGTCTAATTTTGAATAGAACGGTTGTACCCTGGTTTATCGTACTTTCAATTTTCCATTTCCAGTTATGTGCTTTACATATTTGATCAACATAATACAAGCCTAAGCCCAATCCTTTAACATTGTGAACTCTTCCCGTGGGGACCCTAAAAAACTTACTCTTTACCTTCTGTGTTTTTTCCTTGGGTATCCCAATTCCGTTGTCTTTAATTTTAATATACAAAAACCTTTCCACTTCTAAAGTCTCGATTTTTATATTCGGCTTTTTTCGGTTGTACTTAATAGCGTTGTCTATTATATTGTAAAGTATATTGGTTAAATGTATTTTATCGCAAGTAATGAGATCATTAACGGCATTAAGTTCAGTACTAATCTCTCCTCCTTTTTTCTTTAGAGATAACTCTACACTTTTTACTATGGAATGTATGGCGTCATTTAGCCTTGTTTTTTCAAAGTTCAATTTAATTTCTTGTCGTTCAATTTCTGCTATTTGCAGTATTTTTTCAACTTGTTTATTTAAGCGTTGATTTTGCTCATTTATAATTTGGGTGTAATTCGTTAAGTTACTTTTCTCCGAAATAACGCTTTCTTTTAGAAGTGCTTCAGCCGCTATATTAATTGTAGAAATGGGCGTTTTAAACTCATGTGTCATGTTATTTATAAAATCTTTCTGTAGCTCAGATAAGCGTTTTTGACGCAGTATAATGTTTAGTGCATAAACAAAAAATAAAACGGTTAAAAGTAGAATGAAGGAGAAGAATATCCAAAGTTTATTTCCAGCTATCAGATAGGATGTTTTACTGGGAAAGTTTACGCCAAAATAGTATATAAAATCTTCATATTTAGGAAGCTCTTCGATCTCTTTTTTATCGATTTTATTTTTAAAAGATACGTAGGCTCCATAAACCATTTTTTCACTAGCACAATCGTAAATAGCATATTCGTAATCGGTTTGAATGTTTCTTTTTATAAACTCTGTTCTTAAATAAAGATCTAAAATGTTCGCATCTATGGCTTCTCTAATATTCACAATATAGTAGTCAGATGAAATTTGTTTTACGGGATTCACTACCGGAATATCCATTTGATTGTATTCAGAAATATTTTCTGCTACTTTTTTTAACGAGATGAATACATTTTCTTGAAATTTTTGTTGCTGTAAGTTTAGTGCTTGATTAATCCAGTATATCTGAACACTTATAACACCGGCAATGGCTAAGCTTCCTAAAATGGCAATATTGCGTATGGCTCTATTTTTCATATCTCCAATGGTCTGTTTATTGTTTAAAGTTAAGGATTATACTGTTTACTATTATTGGCCTCACACTAAATAAAGAGGTCATCGATTAATACCTATATTTTTCATAAAAAAAAAGACCTTCTCGAAAGAGAAGGTCTTTTTTATGAGTAGAAACTCAACGTTATCGTCTTAATCTATTTTGTAAGCTCTTCAGAAGTAAACTCAACAGCTACATCATTGGTTAAACTGTCTACAGCCTGATTGGTTAGGCTAATGGTGGTGTTTTCTTCAATTAACTCATTAGATACATGCTTGTGGTTGCCTTCTCCTAAAATAGGTGCTAAAACCAAGCCAATTAAACAAGTTAATTTAATCAAAATATTCATCGATGGGCCAGAAGTATCTTTAAACGGATCTCCAACGGTATCACCTGTAATTGCAGCTTCATGAGCAGCAGAACCTTTGTGCGTCATTTCACCATTAATCATTACACCTGCTTCAAAAGATTTTTTAGCGTTATCCCAAGCACCTCCGGCATTGTTTTGGAATATAGCCCAAAGTACACCAGAAACAGTAACACCAGCCATATAACCACCTAACATTTCTGCGATCATTAATCGATCCATTCCAAATAACATAGGAACAAATGTAATGATCAGAGGAAATCCGATAGTTAATATACCAGGAAGCATCATCTCTTTAAGAGATGCGTTGGTAGAAATCTCCACACACTTATCGTATTGTGGCTTTCCAGTTCCTTCCATAATTCCTGGAATTTCTTTAAACTGTCTTCTTACCTCATAAACCATTTCCATAGCTGCTTTACCCACAGCATTCATAGCCAATGCAGAGAATACTACAGGAACCATTCCTCCAATGAATAACATAGCTAAAACGGGTGCTTTAAAGATGTTAATTCCATCAATTCCTGTAAAGGTTACATAAGCTGCAAATAAGGCAAGTGACGTTAATGCCGCAGAAGCAATGGCAAAACCTTTTCCAGTTGCAGCTGTTGTATTACCTACAGAATCTAAAATATCTGTTCTTTGTCTAACTACAGGATCTTGCTCACTCATTTCTGCAATTCCACCTGCATTATCAGCTATAGGACCGAAGGCATCAATAGCTAACTGCATTGCCGTAGTTGCCATCATTGCTGAAGCAGCCATAGCTACACCATAGAAACCAGCAAACGCATAGGAAGACCATATTGCCATCGCAAATAAAATAACAGTTGGAAAGGTAGAAATCATTCCAGTTGCTAGTCCAGCTATTATGTTTGTACCCGCTCCAGTAGCCGATTTTTCAACAATATTTAAGATAGGTTTTTTACCTAACCCCGTATAATATTCAGTTACAGAAGAAATAACTCCTCCAACAACCAAACCAACAATAGTAGCGTAAAATACACGGATAGAGGTGATGTCTTTTAATACGTTACCACCTGTTTCAAAAAAGTTCATTTTCATAGTTTCAGGTAACATCCATGTAACCAAACCATAGCAAGAAGCAGCAACTAATGCAATCGAGAACCAATTACCTTTGTTTAAAGCGCCCATAACTTCAGATTCTTTAGCATCGTTGTCTTTAATAGAAACAAGCATGGTCCCTAACATCGATATTACGATACCAACACCGGCAATCGTCATTGGAAGCAAAATAGGTCCAATAGAACCAAATCCATTAAAAATAGATATATCGTTTACCTCAATAATATAGTTTCCTAATACCATTGCAGCTAATACTGTTGCAACATAAGAGCCAAATAAATCGGCACCCATTCCAGCTACATCTCCAACATTATCTCCAACATTATCAGCAATAGTTGCTGGGTTACGAGGGTCATCTTCTGGAATACCAGCTTCAACTTTACCAACTAAATCAGCGCCTACATCGGCAGCTTTTGTATAGATACCTCCACCTACTCTTGCAAACAAAGCAATAGATTCAGCTCCTAAAGAAAAACCAGCTAACGTCTCTAAAACAACAGTCATGTCATGAGTGTTGGTCCAAACACCATCCATAAACACTTGGTAGAATGCGATGAAGAAAAAAGTTAGTCCTAAAACAGCTAATCCTGCAACACCAAGGCCCATTACTGTACCACCACCAAAAGAAACTTTTAATGCATTTGGCAAACTAGTACGCGCAGCTTGGGTTGTTCTTACATTTGTTTTGGTAGCAATCTTCATTCCCATGTTTCCCGCCAAAGCAGAGAAAAATGCCCCTATAATAAATGCAATAACAATGAGCCAGTGTGTAGAAGGAACTATTGTTGATACAATGAATAATAAAACACTAACCCCAACAACAAATAATGTTAGGAGTCTGTACTCAGCTTTCAAAAAAGCTAAGGCACCTTCGTATATGTGATCTGAAATTTCTTTCATTTTACCATCACCAGCATCTTGTTTTAATACCCATGATTTTTTGGCAACCATAAAAAGCAATCCGACAACTGCCATAACAATTGGCATATAAATAATCAATGAATCCATAGTAATTTAGATTTTTAGTTTTCGAGCGCAAATATAAGAAATTTGTTTGCATTTAATATTCTTTCACATTTGTTTTGTAATGACCTGTTTATTAGGCTTTTATTTTAATTGTTGTTTCTTTTTTAAAAGAGTACAGCTCTTTTAATTGAACTAAAACTTTTCAAGCTTCAATTTCTTATATTAAAATATCAATTCTTACATTTGTGCTAATCTACCCGTTAGGGTTAAAAATACATTTTCATGACATTATTATCGATCTTTTTCGGATTTATGGGAGGCTACGAATGGGTGTTAATCTTATTAGCTGTGCTTTTATTGTTTGGGGGTAAAAAAATTCCGGAGCTCATGCGAGGCTTAGGAAGCGGAATTAAAGAATTTAAAGACGCATCCAAAGAAGCAAAAGACGCATCCAACAATAAAGAAGAGTAAAACTTAACTTATCAGCATTGAAGAATTTTTCCTCTCTTAGCGAAATCCAGGCGTCTTTATCAGAAGGCTCGGTTTCATGTAAATCCTTGGTATCTTACTATTTGGAACGCATAGAAAACCACAAAGACCTAAACATTTATTTAGAAGTTTTTTCTGAGGAAGCTCAAACTCAAGCTCAAAAAGTTGACCTTAAATTACAGCAAGGAACTGCCGGTAGATTGGCAGGGATGGTTATTGCTTTAAAAGACAATATTTGTTACAAAGGTCATCGTGTTTCGGCATCTTCCAAAATACTTGAAGGGTTTGAATCGCTCTACAGTGCAACGGTAGTAGAACGCTTACTAGCTGAAGATGCTATTATAATTGGGCGTTTAAACTGTGATGAATTTGCCATGGGGTCCTCAAATGAAAACTCAGCTTATGGACCCGTTAAGAACCCACACAACTTGAGTAAAGTTGCTGGCGGATCCTCTGGTGGTTCAGCTGCAGCAGTAGCTGCCGACTTATGTCAAGTCGCTTTAGGAAGTGATACAGGAGGTTCAATTAGACAACCGGCTGCTTTTTGTGGTGTTGTTGGCTTAAAGCCTACGTATGCTCGTGTTTCTCGTTTTGGATTAATAGCTTACGCTTCTTCTTTTGACCAAATTGGTCCATTAACCAAATCTATTGAAGATGCCGCTATAGTAACAGAAATTATAGCAGGTATAGATGAAAATGACTCTACAAGCTCGTCTGTATCCGTATCTAACTTCAGCAATTTAGAAGGTTCTGTTGCGAAAAAGCACATAGCTTACTTTAAGGAATATATTGATACCCCTGGATTAGATCCAGAAATAAAAGAAAACTTCTTACAATTAATTGAATCGTTAAGGGCAGAAGGGCATACAGTAGAGGAGCAAAGTTTTTCTCATTTAGATGTTATCATACCCACCTATTACATTCTCACAACGGCAGAAGCTTCTTCTAATTTAGCACGATTCGATGGGGTTCATTTTGGGTACAGAAGTCCAAATGCTCATGATTTAGAAAGCACCTACAAAATGTCTAGAACCGAAGGTTTTGGAGAAGAAGTAAAGTTAAGAATTATGTTAGGTACTTTTGTGTTAAGCTCAGGTTACTACGATGCTTATTACACCAAAGCACAGAAAGTACGAAGATTAATTCAAGAGCGAACCAAAGCTATTTTTGAGCAGTTTGAATTTATTTTGATGCCAACCACTCCAAACACAGCGTTTGATATAGGGTTAAAAAATGAAGACCCAACCATAGCTTACCTAGAAGATATCTATACAGTTCATGCAAATTTAGCTGGCGTTCCTGCCATTTCATTACCTTTATGGAAGTCAAAAAAGAATATGCCTATCGGAATTCAACTTATGGCGCCTGCTTTTAAGGAACAAGACTTATTGACTTTTTCGCATGACCTCATGAAATTTAAGAATTAAATGAAAAAGTCTTTCAGGATTCTTTTTATTTCCCTCTTGTGTTTCAGTCTTACCGGATTTTCGTTCACTATTGATACTACCAATAAGGACAGTTTAACTGTTTTTTTAGACGATCCTGTGGTGGCTAAATTCGATAGTATGTTATTAGCCAATTTCACCAATTCTGAAAGTATTTTTGAAGGTTCAGTAACAAGCTCAACTGAGGTACCCTCATATTCAGACAGCATTTACACCCTTCGTATTGAAGCGTTAAATAAGAAAACACCCATTGATTTGGTGTTTAACCCCTACGTAAAACAATATATAAAAGTTTACACACAGCGGCGACGTACTCAAATGTCAAGAATGATGGGTTTAGCAGCTTTCTACTTTCCTATGTTTGAAGAGGTTTTAGATCAGTTTGATTTGCCACTAGAGCTAAAATATTTGGCCATTGTTGAGTCGGCTTTAAATCCTAAAGCAAAGTCTTGGGCAGGCGCAACAGGCTTGTGGCAATTTATGTACAACACGGGTAAAGAGTATGACCTTAAAATTAGTTCGTATGTAGACGAACGAATGGATCCTTATAGAGCTACAGTAGCCGCTTGTATGTATTTTCAAAGCTCTTACAACTTGTATAAAGATTGGTCTTTGGTTTTAGCTTCGTACAATTCTGGTAGAGGCAATGTAAATAAAGCCATACGCCGTTCTGGAGGACACAAAAATTACTGGAAAATTAGACGCTTTCTTCCTAAAGAAACGCGGAGCTATGTTCCAGCATTTATAGCGGTTTGCTACGCAATGAATTATGCAGATAAACACGGCATTTGCCCTGAAGAGCCTAAAGTTTTGCACTACGAAATCGATACTATAGAGGTTAAGTATCAAATCGATTTTCAGCATTTATCCAAAGTATTAGATATTTCAATATCGGAGTTAGAATTTTTAAATCCGGCTTATAAAATTAATGTCATTCCTTTTATAGATGAACGTGCATACCACTTAGTTTTACCCGTTTCTAAAATGGGTGTTTTTGTACAAAACGAAAGCGAAATATACAATCATTTTAGTGCGTTAGATGCACTAAAGCAGAAGTCTTACCCCAAATATTCTGAAGAGGATGAAAGAATTGTCCACAGGGTAAGAAATGGAGAGTATTTAGGTAAAATAGCTTCTCGTTATGGTTGTTCTGTTTCCAAAATTAAAAAGTGGAACAATTTAAAAAGTGATGCCATTTCTGTTGGGCAACGTTTGATTTTATTTGTACGACCAGATCATGTTTAACTTTATTAGTGAATAAACTCATTAGATTATATCTTTTATAAATAGAGTACATGAAAACACCACTTTTTCACCTTTTTCTGATCTTAAGTTTTTGTGTTTCATCTTGTAAACAATCTACAAGTCAAGATTTGAAACCAACGAAATCTAGATCTATTTTGCCGCCAAATACTGGTAATATTTCGGAAATAGTTATTGTAATTCCAGATGATTTATGGTCAGGCGATGTAGGGCAAGCTTTAAAAGAAATTTTTCAAGCAAACGTACTAGGCATTCCACAACAAGAGGCTATGTTTGATGTATTTGCTATAAACCCTAATCAGTTTTCTAGTATTTTTAAATCTCATAAGAACATACTATGGCTTTCAATAGCTGATACTACTGAAATAAATAAGCAAATGGACAACTGGTCTAAAGACCAACTCTTTGTTTCTATTGCTTCAAAAACAAAGCAGGAGTTAGCTCTAGTTGTTCGAGAGCATGGGCTAAATATTAGAGCGTGGTTTTTGGCAAAAGATCTAGTTCGAAGAACTCAAAAGATTAAGCAGAACTCAGAAATAAAACTCCAACAAGAACTTTTTAACACCTATAATTATAATATTGTTGTACCCAGCGGTTTTAGTGTAACCCTTTCAGAACAAGATTTTATATGGCTTCGAAGAGATCAACCTAAGTTAAATGTTATTTCCAATGTATGGCTCTATACAATGCCTTATACTAACGAAAACCAATTGAGTAAAGCAGACCTT
>Ga0209603_1003739_pt1 | contig 13047 bp, 10 predicted proteins | sample COGITO_mtgs_1206_FD_184812 | JGI IMG/M metagenome (GOLD analysis project Ga0209603, IMG submission 184812) | Pelagic marine microbial communities from North Sea - COGITO_mtgs_120607 (SPAdes) (version 2) | ecosystem: Environmental > Aquatic > Marine > Epipelagic ... | reverse complement strand
ATCATAACCAGTTTTAGCAGTACAACTTTGTAATTGGTAAAAACCAATTAACGAACCTTTAAGTATTCCATAATGCTCCACAGCTCTCTTAGCGTGCTCCGAGCAAGTGGTTTCAAAAGCACATTCAGAACCTAACTGTTGGGATATGAATCTTTGATAGACAAACATTAAACCTACAGAAACATAAGAAAACGGGTTCATTTTATTCCAAATACTTCGTTCCTTAAAATTTAATACAGACCTTACTTTATATTTATCGAAATGATATTCTTCGAAAGAATTACTTAATATTGAATCAGTTAAAAAAGATTGAGCCTTTAATTCTACTAAAAAGACAAAGCAAAACAAAATAAGTTTAAATCTATTCATTATTTGGTCGTAGGTTCCAAAACTCCAAAATATCCATAACCGGTTTTAAAACTCCACTTGTGTCCACCTACTAAACAACCTCCAGCACAAAATAATAGCATTAAACCTGTTTTAGAACGTAATTCTGAATAACCTACATAGAACACATCATCAAAAGATTGAATCGCAAGAGGTGAAATATACTTAGCTTCTTCCTTTGTTGCATTCGCTGAATTTGTTTTTAAAATCAACTCAGAAATCTTTCCTGCATCCTCATCAATATGGATATATTCAAGTGGATTTGTCCTGTCAATTGTTTTCCAAACTTTCCACCAAGATTTTGTTCTTTGGTAGTTGGAAAGGTCTCCATAGGTCACATAAAACCCATCATCAGCCTTAATTACATTAACATCGTAAACAAACCAACCGCCATAAGTTCGGCCTCTATCTTGGTTTCTTCCCCAAACTATATTTCCTTTTTCATCTAACTTAAAAACGGTGATATTTTTTTTCTCACAATAATAAGAAGTTGTACACGTTGTGTTTCCATTTGCATCTGTAGAACAATTCTCAACAGTATAGTTATTCATAATTGAAGCAAACAAGTAAATATCTCCATTCTTACCCTCTCTATATTGCTCTATTTCATAATCAGAATTCATAGTTTCGTCAGAAGCATGGGTTGAACCTTTTTTTCCTATTAAACAACAACCTCTTTTTCTACCTCCATCAAAATCATCTTTATCATCACGAAACATATCTCTAATTAACTCTTTAGAGAAAGCCGAAAACTTCAAATTTTCAATTTCGTAATCCTTATTTAATTTTGCATAATAAAGCCCATGTGCTTCATATCCTTTTTTATCTTTTGAGAAATCACTGTAATAGCCAAATATCTTAGCGCCTCCCCTTTTTGTAACCATTCTATTTACAGAGAATAATTTTTTCCCATCAACTTTAATATTCACACTTTTAAACTTTCCGGACTTCAAGTTAATTGTGGACAGTACCTCATAGTTTAATTTATTTAAGTTTTCTATCTTATCAGTCCTATTACTTTTTCTTTTAGTGTCTTTAACTTGCTTTCTGGTAGGGTTAATTGTTGATCTAATATGCATGTTCCCATCATCTCCTAAATCATATCTAGACGACATCCCGTCTACACCTTTACCTCTTCTTCCTGCATTGTACTCTAGTGGCAAAGTAACATAATCCGATTTTGAAAATGAAAAATCTTTATTCAAAACCCTGTATTCCAATTTAATCTTATCTCCAGGCTTAGTTTCTTTTTCAACTCCGATAAATACTTTTCCTGCTTTTGCATTAATTCTAATAAAAGGAAAAGCTTCTTTATTTTCTCTTGCTATCTTATCTTTTTGAGTTGTAACGACCGTTAATTCATTTAACTCTTTCAATTCAGGAGTATAAGAACGAACCAATATTTTAGTTTCCTTTTTGTCATAAGATTTATAAAACACATAAATCTCTTTTTCATAAACTACGGTTTTATAAATATTTAAATTTTTAAACTTCTTTTCATCTTTCTTGTTAGCATCAAAACCAGAGATCTCAGCTTTAAATTGCTTGGTCAGTGTTTTTTTATCAAAGCCAATGATTTTCGTACCTACACCACCATTGTTAAATCTAGCGTAGATGTATTTTTTATTACCTCCGACAATCTCACCAAAAAAACCATCTACTTTATCGTCCAAAATCATACGATCCGACCATTTAGCGCTTAACTTCTGAGCTTGAACATTTACAACTAACAGTGTGAAAGAAAAAAATAATATCTTAAAAAAATTCATGAACATAATTTACTTAAATTGAGTGAAAATAGTTTTCAAGTACAAAGTTAGGACATTAGCCGTCAACGCAAAAAAAATGTGAAACTTTTTAAGAATTAACCGTAAAACCGAGAATAAAACTATTTAAAAATGAATTGTATTATTATTGACGACGATGCTGTTCAAAACGCTTTAATTGAAGAATACCTTAAGGAAATAGATGGTATCAATTGTGTTGGTGTTTTTAACAATCCAATCGATTTTTTAAAAGCGCAGAATAGATTAAAATTAGACTTTATAATTCTTGATATGGAAATGCCCAAAATGAGTGGTGTAGATTTATTAAACTCTTTTGAAAAATCCGTACCTGTTTTAGTTATTTCATCAAAACCAAAATATGCAATACAAGTAATTAATCACGATGTTTTAGGTTATTTACTAAAGCCAGTAAAATTTGTTGACTTTATGAAAATGATGGGGAAAATAAAAACAAAATTAAATTCTTTCACCCCAATTCCATCCGAAGAAAAAAATCATTTATTTATAAAGAGCGACGGTATGTTGCATAAATTAAAATATGCTGATATAACTCATATTTCAGCAGCAGTAGATTATATTGAAGTACACACTTTTAAAAAAAAATATTTGGTAAATTCTTCGATGAATAAAGTAAATTTAAAATTGCCAAAAAACTCATTTTTCAGAATTCATAGATCAACAATTATTAACGTAAATCATATCAACAGAATCGATAAAGAATTAGTTGAAGTTGGGCTTGAAACCGTTAGGATAGCACCAAGTAAGCGCGAACCGTTCTTGGAATTCATTAATAGTTTATAGCTGAGATTTAAATGAAAACATAATCTCGAGAATACTTTGTAATCAAATCTTTAGTAAATTCATACTCCTCTTTTATCCTTCCCAATAAAGGAACTTTGGTTGCTTTAAGAATAACTTCCTCCGAAGATGGATTTTCCTCCCCATTAAAAATAATACCTAAAACCTTTACACCACTATCCATCAATACTTTTAAAGTAAGTAAAGTATGGTTGATACTTCCAAGATAATTCCTAGAGACAATAACCACCTCAGCATCCCAGTTTTTTGCCATATCAAGCATCGACTCTCCTTTATAATTAAAAGGCACTAATATCCCCCCAGCTCCTTCAATTACTAACGTATTTTCAGTCTCTGGAACTTTGAGTCTACCCCAATGAATCTTTTTATCTTCAACTTCAGCAGCGTAATGAGGTGAAGCGGGTGTTCCTAATAAGTATGCCTCTGAGTGAAAGTAAGATTGTTTAGATTCAACTAAACGCTTTACTCGCTCTGTATCGGTAAGCTCTAAACTACCACATTGAATGGGTTTCCAATAATCAGCCTGTAAAGCTTCGGTAAGAATTGCAGCAATAATCGTTTTACCAACATCAGTTCCTATTCCAGTTACAAATACTTTTCTCATTATTTTGAATAATAGCGTTTTGCAAAGTTGCACAACAACTTCTTAATCTTAAAGGATTAATTCACTTTATTTAATTCTAGCTCATAAACAACCGGAGTTTTTGCAGGTACGATACCTGTTGATGATCCATTTGTCCCAAACCCCATCCATGAAGGCAATATTAATAAAACAGCGTCGCCTTCTCTCATAAACAATAAGGCTTCTTCTATTCCCTTAATCACTTGCATTTCCTGACCGACATAAAAGTCCTGTGATTTGTTTTCTAATAAATCAGTTGTATTAAACTCTTCACCGTTCAAAAACCGTCCAGTATATTTTAATTCAACTCTTTTTCCATAACCCGATGCCTCCCCCTTGCCTCTTCTTAAAAATAAATATCTTATTCCAGTTAGAGATTGCTCAGTTGACAAATGATTTTCTTGCTCAAAATCGTCCATCAATTGCTCCTCTTTTAAAACATCAAAATCTTTAGTCTCAACTTCATTAATCCAATTTTTAAATTTTTTTTGTGCATTCTCAAACTCGTCCTTCGTATAAATACTGTCAATTTGAACTTGGACATGTAAAACTGTTGAGTCAGGAAATCCATTAAAAGAAAAAGCTCCCTCTAACTCTTCTCTTAATTTTGAAAGCGGAAAAATAGCAGATGCAACTTCCTTTTCATTTATTAAACTTAAGGTTTCGAGCAAACCTCCAGAATTGTAGACATCATTTACTTTTAGTAAAATCCTTGATCTATTTAATTCCTTCCCTAAGTAATCTTTGAAAGAATATTTAAACTGTAAGTAATCATTCGGCTTAATTCTTTTTTCGAAATCTGAAATAGATTGAAGCTTAAACAGCAATCCACTTTCCTTCTCAGCATAGCCATCATGTTTTTGATTGCAAGCAACAACCATAAACAAAGCAAATATTACAGTAGTAAATCTCATTACTTAACAGATATATTATAGACAACAGTTGTTAAAGGTGGAATCTTATCCGTGTCACCACTAATTCCATGCGCTCTATAAGAAGGAATCACAATTATAGCTTTCGATCCCGATTTAAGTAACGTTAAAGCTTCATGCAAACCACTTTCTTTATCTGCATTTGCAATTCTAAACTCATCTAGTTTCTCCTGAGTTGTGTACAAAGTATCACCATTAATTTTACTTACCACATAATCAAGTACTACAACTTCTCCATCGTTTAGAGTTTCCCCCTCTCCTTCTTGATAAATGTAATAATGAACACCAGTAGAAGTTTTAATTGCAGGTATTTGATGGCGTTTTAAATAACCTTCAATTTGAATTTGTTCTTTCTTGCCAGCCCGTCGCATCGCATCTTCCATAGCATCTACACGTTCTTTTTTACTCATTCCTTTAAAAGGATCGTATTTTTCGATAATCTCTGGCTCATTACAAGCAACTTGTAATAAAACCACAAATAATATAATTATAAATTGAAAAGTAGGTCTCAAAGCTTATTTATTTTTAATGATCGATTTAAAATACTCAATAGTAGCATCCAATGAATCCTTACTCATTCCTCCAGCGGCATTTACATGACCACCTCCGTTAAAATATTCGCGCGCAAATGAATTTACATCATAGTCATCTTTAGATCTAAACGAAATTTTAACAATTCCTTTATCCTCTCTAAAAAACGCAGAGCACTTGATATGTGGCATAGTTAAACCGTAGTTCACAACTCCCTCGGTATCTCCTTTTTTGATTTTTAATTTGTAATGATCCGCTTTGGAAATTTTTATAATAGCTACTCCCTCCTCATTCATTAGTTCCATTGTACTCATACAATGGCCAATAACTCTTAAAGTAGCTTCGGTATTACTTTCAAAAATTCTACGATAAACCATTGAATGATTAGCACCTTTCTCTATAATATTAGCTGTAATCCGATGTGTTCTTGAAGTTGTTGATGGAAATCTAAAAGAACCCGTATCCGTCATAATTCCACAATACAGTGCTTCTCCAGCATCACCATCTATCAAATAATCTAAATCAATGCTTTCCACAAAAGCATAAACCATTTCAGCAGTACTACTTGCCGAAGTATCACTTATCATATAATCAGCAAAAGCTTCTGGTTGTTGATGATGATCAATCATTACCTTCTTACCCTTTGCCACCGATACCAGTTCACCAACCTCATCAATTCGGTGTAAAGCATTAAAATCTAAACAAAATAAAAGATCTGCTTCTTCAGCCGATTTTTTAATCTCATCCGAATGCTCACCCCAAACTTTGACAGTGTCATCTCCAACTATCCATTTTAAAAAGTCAGGATATTCGGTAGGAGCTACAACTGTAACCGCACATCCTTTTTTTCTCAAAACAGAAGCTAAACCCAAAGACGACCCCATAGCATCTCCATCAGGATTTTTATGAGTAACAATAAATACTTTTGATTGATTTTCTATTAAAGATTTGACTTCAGACAGCTGCATGCCGCGAAAATACTAAAAACCTATAAGTCTGAACCAAATTCAAGAAGATCTCCCAAATATTTTTAAACAAGCTCACTATTAGGAGTAGAGGTCTAGGATATCGCAATACTCCCTTCTTATTTCCCCAAAAACAATAGCACCCGATATGTCCTGATAAATAAATTACTTAACCAATTCATTCGTCATCCTTAAAAGTTGATATTCATATATTTTAATAGAATACCTATAATTATTAATATTGTTTTCAATTTGAATTAAATTCAACTGAGCCTGTCTAAATTGAACATTATTAATCGAACCCTTATCAAACAACTCTTTAGATCTTGTTAAGTTCATCTTACCAACCCCTAGCTTTGCTTTTTCCAATGAAAGCAAATCAATATTTACTTTAATCGCATCATAATAATTTTGAACTTCTTTTTCGATTTTTAACAAAGTTTGCTGTTGCTCAATATTACTAACCTCAACCATTATTTTAGCTTTCTCCAAAGCTTTTTGCTTCTTCAAACCATCAAATAAATTCCATTTTAAACTTAATGCTGCAGTTGTACCAATAGATCCACTCTTTTGAATAATTCCAACATCATTAGTCGATGCTTGATATCCATAGTCCAAACTTGAAGAAAGTGTTGGCAAAAAACCAGATTTGTTAATCTTCTTTTCCAACTCAGCCATATCCAGCTGAATATTCGACATAATTATAGAGGTGTTATTTTCCTTAGCCTTTTTCATGTATTCCGATAGTTCATTAATAACAGGCAATGTTAATTCACCCGCAGCATCAAATTCAGTAGCGATTGTTCTTCCCAATAAAAAATTCAATTCATTTTTCGCTTTCTTCAAAATCAATTCAGCATTGATAAAATTTGAACTATCATTATTAAAATCAACTTGGGCATTTAAAACATCAATTTTCCCTGCATTTCCATAAGCGTTGTTTGTCTTCACTCTATTTAATCGATCTCTAGAAATCTCAAGCGAATTTTTCATGAAGTCTAATTGGTTACCAACTCTAATAACTTCGTAGTAACCATTCACCACCTGAATCATCGTACTCTCCAAACTAATCTTCGTTTGCAACTCACTCAACGTACCTGATGATTTCAATTTGGCATATGATCTAACTCTAGCTCCTCCATTAAAAATCATGTAAGTTGCAGTTACTTTAGCAGACTGATTACTTTGTGCTGCTTCCTGATTTTTAATATCCGGAAAAGCATCCGTAGCGAATTCTAGGTCTGTATTTGAACCACTATAATTCCCTCCTGCAGATGCGTCCAATGTTGGCAAAAAACCAACAGCACCAAGATGGATCTCTTGTTTTTTCGCTTCGTTTTGTTGCTTAATAATTATAACATTGTGGTTGTTAGATAATGCCAAAGCAATGGCATCTTCTAACTTAAGCATCTGAGCGTTAACGCTACTAACAGCGAGAATCCCCAATAATATTAATGTAAAATTTTTCATAAAATATTTTTATTCAAGAGAGTTATTCAACCTCGTCAACCAATCTTTCATATTCCAACTCAATTACCGCTCTCTCTACATTTTCAGTAGCTTTCTCAACCTTACCCGTCATTAACCAAGTCTTCACTACTTTCCACTTATTAAATATTAATAAAATAGATGGCAGGAACACAAGTGTTAAAAAGGTAGCCATAATCAACCCGTAAGCAATTGCAATTGCCATAGGAATTAAAAATTGAGCTTGCATACTTTTCTCAAAAATCAACGGAGCTAATCCCGCAACTGTAGTAAGAGAGGTTAATAAAATTGGTCGAAACCTTGATATTGCAGCTTTTTTCAAGGCAGCAATAAACTCCATACCTCGCTTAAGGTTAATGTTCAATGCACTAATCAACACCAAAGCATCATTTACCATAATTCCAATTAAAGCAATCATTCCAAAAATGGAGAACAAGCTCATTTGATATCCATGTATATAGTGCCCCCAAACAACTCCTGCGAAACCAAAAACAGAGGTTATAAATACAGCTGCTGCTTGTGAAAACGACCTAAAAGTTAACACTACAGTTATAAACATGAACAATAAAATAAAACCTCCTCTAGCACTCATCGACTTCTGAACCTTACCCATTTCTCTTGCCTGACCTTCAACCGATTTTTTAACCTCCGGATATTCTAGCATCAGTGGACCAACTAAACTATCGTTTACAAAAGCCAATAATTCGCTCGAACTTGATGTTTCAACATCTAAAATATCAGCTTCAACCTTAATCATTCTTTTACCATCCAAATGCTCATACTTCACAACACCTCTAGCTTGGCTAATCGTAACCAAATCCTTTGCCAAATAATCTTTACCTCTAATTCTTAAACGCTTATTCTCAAGATCACCAATCGAATTTCGGCTTTCCTTGTTATATCTTACCCAAACTTTAACCTCATCTAATCCGCGCTGTAAACGCTGAACTTCATATCCATAAAAACCATTTCTAATCTCGGCAATAACATCCGTGTAATTAATACCCAACGAGTAAGCTTTGTCCTTAAGCTGAATATTTAGCTCTAGCATGCCTTTTTGGTCTGATGATTCTATATTCTTTAAAGTACCCATGTTTTGCATCCCCGTTAATAAACGCTCCTTAAAAACATCTAGAATCTCATTATCTCTAGAGTAAAGAGCAACAGATATTGGACGACCAAACGGTCCACCTTCTTTAGCTGTTAATTTTTCTGCATTCGGTACCTGACCAACTTTTTGCAGAATTAATGTACTAATCTGTGCTGATGTTAACAATCGATCTTCGCTCGGCGTAAGCATTATGGTTAATCTAGCTTGATGTGTTCCACTTCCTAAATATTTCGTTACAAATGTCACAACACTCTGCCCTTCTACTTTTAAAGAGTCATTGAATTGCCAAACAGCCTCTCTAACCTCATCAATATATTTTTCTGTAATATCTTCATTTGTTCCAGGTGCCATCTCCAACTGAATTCTAAAATTATCAGCATAAATTGGTGGGAAAAATGACATTTTTTGATAACCATATGCCATCATCGAAACCGCAATAACCAAAAATCCAATCGATGCAACAATTACAAAAGATGCTTGTTTTAAAGAAAAATTAATAACAGGCATATAAATACGATCTCTCAAGAAGTCTAAAATCTTAGTAAACCACTTAATTACTTTTATCATCGGTCCTTTTCTACCTTCAGCTGTTAACGCTTTAGAATGCGCAACGTGTGCAGGCAAAATTAATGCTCCTTCAACTAGAGAAACAACTAAAGTTGCAATTACAACAAAACCCATTTCCACAAAGAAATCACCCATTACTCCATCGATCACAAAAAAGACTGAAAACGCAATTACTGTAGTTAAAATAGCGGAGAAAACAGCAGGTAAAACTTCCATAGTACCGTCAATTGCAGCTTGAACTGGTGGTTTACCATCTTCCCAGTGTTGGTAGATATTTTCGGCAATTACAATACCATCATCAACCAAAATCCCAATAACGATAATCATCCCAAACAAGGAAATAACATTAATCGAAATCCCAGCTCCTCCGGCAAGAATAAACATTCCTCCAAAAGCAATCGGAATTGCCATTGCAACCCAAATAGCCAACCGAGGATGTAAAAACATCGAAAGAAAAATAAATACAAGAAGGAAACCTACCACTCCATTACTTATTAACAAATCAATTCTTTCAACTAAAACCTTAGAACTATCTCTTGTTATTTGTGTTGTTAGTTGGGGATGAGATTTTTCAAAGTCAGCAACGTAAGCCTTCACTTTTTCAGCAATACTTTTAAGATCTTCATGAATCGTATAACTCACTTTTACAATTACAGAGGGAACTCCGTTAACAAATTGTTCAGCAGGTTGGTCTATCCAACCATCTGTAATTACAGCAACATCTTTTAAACGGATAATATTCCCATTTGGTAAAGCCTTAATGACGACCTCCTCAAACTCCACCCCTTCATAATTCTTGTTTCTTGCTCGAATTAAAATATTTTCCTCAGGTGTTTTTAATTCACCTCCCGTAATTTCAACATTATCTTTTTTTACAGCAATAGCAACATCTTTTATAGTGATACCATAAATATTCAATAAATGTTCATCCACCTTAATCTCAATTTCCTCATCCGGAAAACCCGAAATATCTACTTGAGAGATTAAAGGATCCTCTTGCAATTTATTTTCCCAATTCCGAGCAATCGTCTTTAGCTGTTTTAGGGGTAAATCACCACTCAAGGCAACAGATATTGCATGCTGAGGCGGCTCTCTTTTCGCTATAGAAGCAGGCTCCATGCTAGATGGAAATGAATTAATTCCGTCAACTGAGTTTTTTACATCCTGTAAAACAGCATCTGTTTTGTAATCGGAATTAACCTCAATATTAATAATCCCAGTATTCTCTAACGACTGAGAAGTAATTCGTTCAATACCATTTATGCCTTCTAATTTATCTTCAATTTTCAACACAATTCCTTCTTCAATCTCAGCTGGAGATGCTCCCGGATAAACCGCTCTAATTTGAATTAAAGTAGATTCTCTTTCAGGAAAAAAAGTAGTTCGTAACGATTTCATCCCTACCCATCCCATCAAAATCAACATAAACATCAAGATGTTTCCAGCGATTGGATATTTAATAAAATATGATAATAATTTCCGCATGATTATTTATTCACCTTATGATTAATCTGAATCTTACTTGGTCTCGGTAACTTTCATTCCGTTATACAATCCTTTCATGTTATCCGCTACCATTTTAACATCAGGAGGCAAACCACCAATAATTGCTTTAGCTTGGTTAACATATAAAACGTTCACTTTTTGATGGTTTACAATCCCACTGTCAACTAAAAATATACCACCATTCTTCAAAAGCTTTCTATTTATGAGCGCTGTATTTTTAAAATTGGCACCTTTAGCTGTTCCATGTAAAAACATACCTTCTTTCAAGTCTTGCCCAACTACCTTAATGTAAACTGAAATCATTTGAGAGTTGGCATCTAAAGAAGAATTAATTCTAGAAACAATTCCTTTCCATGATTGATTTAAATCATCAGATTTTAAAAGAACCGAGCTTCCTTTTGAAATGAATTTTAAATCCGATAAACTTACTTCTGTTTGTAACTCGTATGATTTAGGATTAATAAACTCACCTATCTTTTGTCCACCCCTTACTAAAGTTCCTTTCTGAATAGATGTTTGCGTTAAAACCCCACTAAAAGGAGCACTAATTGTAAACTTAGACAATTTTTCTTCTTGACTTTTAAGGGAGTAATAACTATTTAAGACACCTTTCCCTGCTACAAAACGCTTCAGTTTTTCATTCGCCAAATTAGGCAAAGAAGGTAGAGGCTTATCCACCTTAATTGCATTTAAAAACTGTTCCCAATCATTCGCCGAATCAGAAAAATCAATTTTCAAATCCCCCATCAATCCAGCAACCTGAGTAAGTAATTGTGTTTTTTGGGCCTTTAATCCATTTGCAAATTCCACAGCGTTTAATTGTGCAATTGCAGCTCCTTTAGCAAATCTATTACCTTCTTTAAAGTTCTCGGTTAATAAAACTCCACCCACTTCAGTAAATAAATCAATCTTCTCCTCTGCTGCTAATTTACCTGAAAACTTAACTTCTGCCTTGTGTTCACCTAAAACAATTTGCTCAACTCGTACACTTTTATAAACGGGTTTAATATTTAATTTTAAAGGTTCTTCCTTAAAAGATCCCATTATTTTCACGATTACTATTGTCGCTCCAATAGCCAACAGCACTAAAACTACTTTTCTACTTAAGTCATTCATAATTATTAAATTTAGTTGTACTCGCAACTTTTTTCGTCAAAATTAATTTTGGTTTGATTTAAAACTTTTTTCGTGATTTCTAATATTTTTTTAACCAATTTCTTATAAGTGTACATCATAGCCTCAATTAAAATACACTGTAGCTCTTTTCCTTTGTTTATTAGGAATTGTAAATTGATTCATTTATCTGCTTCCGAAGATAATCGAACCGCTAAATTATTTAGCTATGTTGTGCCATTTATTCTAACTACAGTTGTTTTATTTTACAAAAAAAATGAAACATCCTTCCGCGTAGCTCCAGGGTTAATTAACAACCTGAAACAATTCTAATTTGTTTAATCGCAATAGGCAATCCCAATTATTTAACACGACTCTTATGTTCATTTATAAAAGCTCGACCACTCGTATTTAATTGATAAGTCAAGAAATTGTCTGGATGCAACACTATTAGCTGTAGGCACAAACAAAGTTAATTTAAGAATTGCTTCAAGTAAAAAAAAACTTTTAAAAATTGATGAATGGTTGATTTAAATGATGAAATGCAAAATGGTTTTCAAAAAAAAATAATTTTGAAACAAATTGCGAAAAATCTCTTAATATTCCGTGGTTTTAAATAATTCACTGTAACCAAGTTGCTCCACCCGAATTAAGCAACTCAATTCCATTTACCGAAGCGCCTTGTTGGTTGTCAAGCCATATTAATGGATCTAAAGCAGTGCTGTTTGTGTTTAAAAGGTGTAGTAATGAACAGTATCAATGCTATCGGTATAAATCCCCTCATTTTGTGCTAAGGTTACGCTGCTTGCTCCAAGTGTTAAGGCGAATAAATATGCTGACTTTTTCATAGTTATAGCTTTATTCAATTCTTTTTTTACTTTTTTATTTAGAGAATGTCTCCATCTATCCATAATTTTTGGTGTAAGGATGTTAGTTGCTCAACCCATTCTTTTGAAACAAGGTTGGATGCTGGCAAAATTAGTATTTGTGCTATTACTTGTAGCGTATCATTACGCATCAGGCGCTATTTATAATCAATTTAAAAATGACATTGTAAACTATACTTCGGTAAAAATGAGGTTATGGAACGAGGTCGCTACAATTCTACTTTTCGCAATTGTATTTCTCGTTGAACTTCAGAACGAAATGAATGCACTAATTGGCCTTGGTGGCTTTGTTGGTGTTTCTTTGCTATTAATGTCTGGAGTTAAAATTTATA
>Ga0209603_1003738_pt1 | contig 13050 bp, 13 predicted proteins | sample COGITO_mtgs_1206_FD_184812 | JGI IMG/M metagenome (GOLD analysis project Ga0209603, IMG submission 184812) | Pelagic marine microbial communities from North Sea - COGITO_mtgs_120607 (SPAdes) (version 2) | ecosystem: Environmental > Aquatic > Marine > Epipelagic ... | reverse complement strand
CCAAAACATGGCGCCCATGTCTGTGACGTTGCGCACGTCCCAGCCGCTCAGGTCGCCGTTGAAGGCCGCGGCGCGAGCAAACATGGAGTCCGTGGTCGTGACGTTGCGCACGTCCCACCCGCTCAGGTCGCCGTTGAAGGCCGCGGCGTGGTAAAACATGCGGCTCATGTTCGTGACGTTGCGCACGTCCCATCCTCCCAGGTCGCCGTTGAAGGCCGTGGCGTCCCGAAACATGTCGCGCATGTCCGTGACGTTGCGCACGTCCCAGCCGCTCAGGTCGCCGTCGAAGGCCGCGGCGTTCCAAAACATGTAGCGCATTTTCGTGACGTTGCGCACGTCCCAGCCGGCGATCGGGCCGTAGACCGGGTGCGCGTAGTCCGGTCCGCCCGCCGCCAAGGCGACCCTGACGGCGTCGCGAAGCGTGGCGTCGGTCGGCGGCGGCGGCGGCGGCGGCACGTACGGCACGCCCGGCGGCCACAGCCCGGAGGTGATCGGGCGGCGGAACACGGACAGGGCAGGCGTGGGGTGCGCCGCGATGCTCGAGTACCGGTCGCGCAGCGCCTCCCAGTCGCTGCGCAGCAGCGGCGTCCGGTCGAGGGGGTCGACCGCCTTGCCGGCCTGCCTGACCCACTTCCACAGCGACGCGGCGTCGTAGACGCGGTACTTGTAGCTGCCGTCGGCGTTCTTCGGCGCCGACTCGGGAAGGGGCAGCCGGAACGTCGCGTCGTCGTCGTCGCGCGTGGCGCCCGCGGGGAGCGGCTCGCGGCTGATCGGGTCGACGACCCCATCGGCGAGCAGGTTGCGCGCCTCCTCATGGGGGAGCGCGTAGAACTCGCCCGTCGGCGCTCCCGAGCGCGCGCTCCCCGCGGCCAGCACCGCGTCGAGGCGCGGTCGGCGCACGGGGCGCGCGCCCACGGGGGCGAGCGCCGACGCCTCTGGCCAAAGGCCCATGGGCGGCCCGTGGTAGTGGCGGTTTTGAACCAAGTTATCGCAAACGCGCACGCACGAGCACCGCAAACTCCAGACCCGGGCGCTACGCGCACCGAACGGCACCCGACACGACGGCTGGGTGCGTGCGCCACTCGGCGGGATCGAGCGGCATCGCCTCGTCGACGTGCGGCGCAATGCCCATGTCCACCGTGAACGCGCGCACGCGCTCAACGTCGTGCATGCTGTCGGGCTGGTCGGCGACGAGCGCGTCCAGTGCGTACCCCAGCAGGTCGGGGTGCGCCCACGCCACGACGCGCACGCGCGCGGTAGCCAGCAGGTCGCTCTGGTAGAGGTGGTGCTTGCGCAGCACGGCAAACATCTCCGGCGTCCACGCCTTGCCCACGACGATGCACGACCCCAGCCGGTTGCGCGTGGCGCCGTAGCCGAATTCCCAACGCAGGCGCATGTCGGAGAGGCGCTTGCCCGATTCGTGCTCGATGGTCACCACCGTGACGGCCGCAAACGGGCACGGCGGCGCAACGTCCGGCACGAGCAGGCGGGCGTGCCCCGTCGGGAACGCACGAGCACCGTCATCGGACGCGCGCACCATTTTGCGGTGCTCGCGCCCGCGCGCGCGCGCGTGTGCGTGTGTGTGTGTGTGTGTGTTAAAAAAAGGAGCCCCGAACGATCACGACTCCACGAGCTGCGCCCAGTACCGCGCAATGCCCCGCCGGAGCACCGCCAGCTTCACCTTGCGCCAGCGGATGAGCGCGTGCACCCACATAGCGTCCGGGACCAGCTGATCGGGGAGCGGACCCGCGGGCGACTGCAGGAGGTTGTGCCGCAGCGCCCTGAGGTTGACGTGCCTGTTGTAGATGTGGGCACCGTTGGCAGCCATCCAACGGAAGACGTGCATGGTCTTGGGCTCTGCGGCCCCCATCGGTGCGCAGTAATCCCACGGGCACCCCCGGGCGCGCATCCACTGGAGGAGCGCGAGGTGGCCGTACTGCGCTGCGCGTGCGGCTGCGTCTGCGTCCAACTGGTACTCGGTGCCCGGCGCGCCGCACAGCCACTCCAGCACGTCGCGGCGGCCGTTCTCTGCCGCGATCTCGATCGTGGTTGGCGGGTGCGGGTCTGGGCAGCCGTTGCGCTTCATCCACTGCAGCATCTCCACGGTGGCCGTGTTCACCGAGCTGTAGAAGGTCGAAACGGACCATCCGATGTTTATGCGCAGCAGGTGCTCGATGAGTTTTTGGTGCTCGCCCTCCGGTCGCAGCCCGGAGCCGCGCGCGGCGTGGCACAAGACGTCGGAATAGAAGCTGACGCCTGCGGTGGCACCGTCGTCCTTGGTCCCTATCAGCCACACGAACATGCCGTAGTCCCCCCACTCGGCCGCCGCGTTGACGGTGCGGTAGTTCATCTCGTACGAGCGCGAGTGCATCCACCTGAGGATGTGAAAGTGGCCCTTCCTGGCCGCCTGGGACGACACCGCCGGGCTGTGGTCTTTCATCTCGGCCGACATGTTTGCGCCACCGATGTCGTGCAAGCCCGTGCTCGGATCCACGAGCCACTGCAGCAGCGCGAGATTGCCAGAGTGCGCCGCGGCGACCAGCACAAGAAGGTTCACCGGGATGTGCCCACGGTTGGGGCGCTCGGGATTGGGGTGCGTTTCTCTCCACCACCGGAACCCCTCGAGGTTGCCGGCTTCCGCCATGAGACGCGTAAACTTCGTGCTCCACGAGAGCGGGAAGCGCAGGACGTGCGCCAGGCGCATAGACGCGACCGACTTGGCGATGGCCTTCGGGCCAATGTCCGTGCGCTTGGGCCCCGCGGCACGCAACGCGTGGCACGTGAGCTTGAGCAGGTGCGGCAGCTCCACGTGCGCAAAGATGCTGCGCAGCGCGTCCTCGGGCAGCTCTTGGAGGCAGGGGGTGGCCATCGGTGCTGTGCGCGCGTGAGCGCACAGCACGCGCGCCTACCTGCTCGGGCGGGCACAAGTTGCAGATCAGCGCTAGGCCATGACAATCTTTTGAGCGCGTGCAAAAATGTCGACGCCCAAACATGCGCAACTGGCACGGGAACCAACGCACGAGAGTGCCGCACAACGACCAGTTTCGCAACTTGTGGCGACCCAGGGAAGGGCGATGCCGACGACCGCGTTCGGAAGTGCTGCGCAACAAACGTGCGCGATACGAGCGCGAGGAGCCGGAGCAACCGCTCTACATGAGCGACGACGAGACGGACCTCGTGGAGGTGACCCACGAGGAGGATTCTTCCAACCCCAAGCCTAGGAAGCCTAGGAATCTTGCGGCTACAGCAGACATGACGGGCATCGATCGTCTTGGCAAGAAGAAGGTAACGATCACCTTTGAACCGCTTTGGGACGAGGATGGCAGGCGCAAGGATCCTCGCGATTACCAAAAGCGTTTGGGAGAAGCGCACCCGGTTTTGACTCAAGCGAAAGAGTGGAAGAAGGTGGGATGCATGGACTGGTGCCGCGCCAACCCTGGCAAGGAGCGCTGGCTTGAGGGAGGCAGCGGCTATTTCAGATCCAACGTGGCACCAGCGGCGAGCTACACTGGCTCCACGACGGACACGGATGCGCTGAGTTTGCATCTTAGGAAGATGCAAAAGGGAGGGAACTACAGCGCCATAGCCCAACTGTACTGCACCGGCCAGGTCACGATCACTCTCCACGGGTATGTGTGCAACGCTGAGACGGCGGCGGCCGACCAGGAGCAGGAGCAGGAGGAGCAGGAGGAGCAGGAGGAGCAGGAGGAGGAGGAGGAGGAGGAGGAGGAGGAGGCGGAGGCGACAGGCGAGCCTGAGGAGGAGGAGGAGGACGACGAAGACGGCGAGTCGTCGACCGACGATGCCGAGGAGAAGGACCCGCTGATCGCAGAGGCGCGCAAGTACCCCGCGCTGAAGCGCAAGGCGGACGAGCTCGAGGCCGTGCGTCAGTCGCACGAGGCCGTGCGCCAGTCGCTGCGGCAGGACGTTGAGGCGGAGAAGGAGAAGGCGGCGGCGGCGGCGGCGGAGGCGGCGGCGGTGGAGGAGGAGGTGACGCGGGTGGAGTACGAAACGGTGCAGCGCATCAAGCGAGCCAAGGTCCGCCCCAAGTACATTTCGGCGCTCGAGCATCGCGCGCGATCCCAGCACCGCGATGGGGAGCTCATGTGCGAGTGTGGCTGCAAGACGACGTTCTTTGGCGGGAAGCCGCTGGAACTCTACGACATGGAAGTGGACCACGAGAACGAGTTGGCCGACGGGGGCGCGGACGATCCCGGCATCGACGGGCTAACGCTGCTGACCAGGATCTGCCACGGGCGCAAGACGCGTGCCCGTGCACTGGAGCGGATTCGGGCCAAGCAGCGCCAATCATAAACAATCCATGTGCGTGTGTGGAGTAAGAGAAAACGCGCCGTTTTTTTGTTCCACGCGCGCACACGCGCACGCGCGCACAGTGCTCGTGCGTGCGCGCATGGTGGACCTCCTTCCGGCCCTCTCGGGGCTGCGCCTAGGCGCGCCCACCGGCAGGCCCGCTGGAGAACGCAGCGGCCCGACGCAAGCGCCCCATCCGGACTACCAGGGGCACCTGTTGCGCGAAGGCTGGGTCGTGATCCCCACGTCGCTGGGATCCGACAGGGAAAAGCTGGACAGTGTGCGGTCCGCCTTCGACGAGCACTTTCGCCAGAGCCCCGAGCTGCTCAACGCGCGGCCCGAGGACCCCACGTGGAAGAACGTCCTCGGCGGCTTCGCCGCGCTGGGCAACCCATCGTCCTTCCACCACAAGTTTGTGCGCAAGATGCGCGAGATGTGCGAGGCCGCCGTGCTCGACGAGGACGCGCTGCCGCTCAACGGCCGGCGTCTGGAGCAGTGCTTTGACCGCATGATGCGCCGCATCCCGGGCGAGAGCACCGACGTTGAGTCGTGGCACCGCGACGAGGCGCTCAACACGCTGCCGGGCGACGACATCTTTGGCGGGTGGATCAACCTCGACAACGAGTCGCAGTTCTTCAGCTGCGCGCCGGGCACGCACACCGAGGACGGCGCGCGCGACCGCAACGCCGGCTTCGCCAAGATCACGAGCCCGGAGGAGAAGGCGCACTACCAGGGGATCGCCAACGCGCACGGGCCGGTGGAGATCCCGCCGGGGCACATCCTGATCTTCTACGAGCGGCTCGTGCACGAGGTGCTCAAGGTGACGGCCACGCGCATCATGCGGCGCCTCTTCCTCGGCTGGCGCGCAACGAGCGCGCACGCGCCGCTCTTTGGGCAGCCGCAGACGGACGCGTGGATCCAGTCGCAGGCGCCGCCCAAGATCAAGTCGGGCCAGAAGCCGGCCATCTACCCGACGGCCTACTACAACTTCCCGCGCAACTTTCAGAAGCTGACCGACTTCTGCGTGTCGGTCTTCGTGCCGGCGTGCCTCTACCAGCACGCCGTGCAGAGCGGCGCGCAGGCGGGCACGACCTGGACGCGCGTCGCGCGCTACATGAGTGGTCTGGTGGACTACAACCTGCCAATGCACCCAGCGTACGAGCCCGAGGAGCGCAAGATCCTCTTCCCGAGCCGTCGCGTGAAGCTGCACACCTTTGACGACCCCGCCGGCCCGCGAGTTGCGTACCGGCTCGCGTCCGTGGCCGAGTGGGAGGAGTACGACACCGCGCCCGCCGCGACGATGGACGCGTACGGCAACCGCGGCCGGCTGGGCCGGCCCGGGCCCGAGCGTGACGAGAATGCGTGAGCGAGTGGGTGAGAGAAAAAAAACCGGCACACGATTCAAACTAAACACGCGTACGGGTGTGCAGGCCATGTGCTGCGTGAAGGTTCCCCCCTTTTCTTCTTGCGCACCCACGCACGAGCGCAGGGGCGGCGCCCCTTGCAAATCGTCACCCGAAGGGGTTGCCTCCCGCGTCGTACTTGTCTTTGGGGCCGACGGGCGTGTTTAGGAACCTTGACATTTTCCTCGTCTGCTCGCGGCGCTGCTCCCGCGCCGCCTCTTGCTCATTCTCCATCGTCTGCCTCGAAGCCCGCTCTTTCGCGTTGATCCTGGCCCATCCGACGACATCTTGGTCAATCTCCCTCTGCCTGGAGGCCACGTTTCCCTGGTATGCCCCCAGCGTGTTGGGGTCGTAGGCAAAGTTGGGGTTGGTCGGTGCCAAGTACCTGTTGGCCAATTGACACTCCAGGGACGCCAAAGCGGCAGTTTGCGCGTTGTAGGGGGGTGGGTTCTTGTCGTGGTGCAGCGATTCTTGCAGCAGGAACTTGGCCTGGTCCTTGCGCTTTTCGGTGGTCCTGTTGAAAATGTACAGAAGGCAAACGTAGGCATCCTTCTCGCGCAGGTGGTCCAAGTCAGCGACTCCTGTGGCAACGCCTGCGAGGTACTCTACCTCACTGATGACAGTTTGGATCGCGTTAGGGTTGGCCGGGTTGTTTTTCCACATCGCAACGGCATTGCCGTACGCGAGGAGATGTTGGGCAGTCACGCGTCCGTGGTACTCGTGGTCTCGCACGAAGAAGCCCCCCCGTAGGCTGCGCAAATACCCGTCGGTGCTGACCAGCTTGCGCTGCTGCTGCTGCGGCGGCGGCGGCGGCTTGCCCAGCTGCTCCAGCTTAAACTTGGCGCCAATCGCGAGCACGTGGTTGAGGCGCGTCGCGACCGGCAGGCGGTCGGCGAGCGCGTCGATGGCGGCACCGATCGACAACGGTGCCGAGGCGTCGCCGTCGTCGTCGACGCGGCGCAGGCTCATGGCGTGTGCGCCCACTACTGCGCGCCACTTTCCTCCTCCTGCTCTAAATGGGGAACGTTGCGTGGGTTATTTGACCCATCCCAACCTTCCCAACCTTCCGGACCTTCCCAACCTGCCCAACCTGCCCAACCTGCCCGCCCGAAGAGTAGGGACCCTGTGCACGGTGCTAGGGTCCCTACTCTTGGGTTGTCCAGCACCTGACAATTTGTGACTAGGGACCCTGCGCACGGTGCTAGGGTCCCTACTCTTGCCCGTGCGCACCGCACGCTTTCGGGCGGCAACCACGGCCAGTGCCACTGTGGCGCATGCACAAGTTTGCGTGCGCGGCGCAAGTAGCCCTAGCAGCGCAGTGTCCGGTGCTCGCGCGTGCGCGTGCGCAAACTTAAAAAATGGCCGACAATGGGAAGCTTGGCACCGAGTTTGTGGGCAAGAAGCGCAATGGGCGGCCGTATGGCATGCCTGGGAAGCGCCTGTGCACGGCCACGTTTGCCGACTGCGGCGAGAACAATGCCGGCATGGAGCAGGTTGGCGAGATGGGCGGCGAGGAGATGGCGCACTCGGTGACCGACCTGGAGGCGATGCGCGACGAGCTGGTGGCCAAGGGCGTGGACGCCAAGCTACGCAGGTTTGACGACTTGGCCGAGGGAAAGGTGCCCTCGGGCCTGCCGCCGATGCCGCAGGCGGCGGTCCTTGTGATCCAGCGCCACGATGCGCTCGTCACCGCGAGCGACGTGAAGACCATTGAGCGAGAGCTGTGGAAGACCCCGATCGACACGGTGGCGATGATGGGCCGTGGCGATAACCGGTGCGTAAAGAATAAGAACGCGCGCCACAACAACTGCATGACGGACAACGCGGTGCGTCCGGCCTCGGTTGCGGCCAAGGAGGACTATGCCGAAGGCCGGGGGTCCATCGCGGACCTGCAGACGATCCCTGAGCTGGTGGGCCTGCGCGACCGCCTGGCCAAGCTGGTGAAGCGCGACCTGCCCGTGGTCGAGAACAACTTTTACTACGAGATCGGCGCCAAGTGCGGCATCGGCTGGGTGAGTGCGCTGGCAGGGAGCAGGGGATTAGTTTTTGAGCCATGCTGACGGCCCCTGGCTTCACCCTATCCAGCACGGGGATAAAGAGCGCCGCGTCACGGTGCTGATGCGCTTTGGCGAGGCGTCCAAGGAGATGGACCTCAAGTTTCAGTGGTTTTGGAACTACAAGGCGACGGGGCCCATCTTCCAGTTCCACCTCAAGAGCGGCGACATTGTCGTCATGTCGCGCGTCGCCAATGGCAAGGACTGGGACGACGCGCCGAAGAAGCGGTGGACGATGCGCCACGCCACGGGCAAGTCGCACTCGAAGCCCAAGGACCCCGTCAACGCGGGCATGCACATGATCCTCGATTAGAGACGCCGGGACTGGACTGGACTGGACTGGACTGGACTGGACTGGACTGGACTGGACTGGACTGTGTGTGTGTGTGTGTGTGTGTGCGCATGCACCACCAACACCACCACCCGGAGACTGGATAGACGCGGTGCTCGTGCGTGCGCACTACCGAGTGTTGACAAGAAAAATGTCATTCAACGTGCAATCCTCACCGCTCCTGAGCGCCCTTGCGCACCTCTTTGACCACCAAGAGGAGCTGCCCGACGACCCGGTCGCGAGGCTCAAGCGCATCGGGTGGGTCTTTGCGGAGAAGTGGTACGAACACGGCCAGTCGGGGATGCACAGCCTGGACGACGAGCTGCGGGACGTGTGCAACGGCGACAGAGGCCGTTTGGAATGGTGCCCCACAAGCTTTGCGCTGCAGCACCCGTGCCCGGGGCGCTCGCCGGCATGTGGGTGGTTCCTCGGCGTGGCCATCCACGTGGACAGCGCCGCGCACCGCAGGAATGCCAAGTTTCGCTACGAGTACCACAGCCCCATCACCCACAAGGAGCACCGCCTCGACTTGAGCATCCGGCTGCAGCGCCACGAGTTTGCGCACTTTACGCTCAAGGGCCAAAACTACTTTTGGCACTTTCACCGCAGCTACAGCGCGATCACGTGGCACGATGGGAGCGTCACGGACCGCATGGAGGCGCTCCACATCGTGACCTTTCGCGCGGCCGCTGTGACCTACGTGCGGTACGACGTGCGCAGCGCGACCAGCATCACCCACCGCCTCTTTACCACCTCGCACGAGTCGTGCGTGAGCATCAGGCGCTTCAGGGACCCTCGCGTCGACAGCGTGCCCCTATTCGGCCACTGGAGCTTTTACAGCCAAGTGCACTACAACCCGGAGCACGACACCGTGCTAAACCATAACGGGGGTGCGAGTACGACGCGGCGCCGGCTTGAGCAACTGGCCTTGGACGTCAGGGCGGTCACCTGCAACGACACGAGGGTGCCGTGGAAGGAGCTGCCGCTCCTCTCGGAGCGGCTCTCGCGCCAGCGCCGGTCGCGCTTCGTTCGCATCGCGCGCACCCTCCTGCTCGCCAGGGCGCAGGTGCGCGAGGAGGCGCGCGCGCGCGATCCCGTCAAGAAGTGCGCCGCGTGCGCCATCGAGGCGGTCAAGAGCCAGCTGGCGCTGGGCATCGAGTCCATCACGCCGAAGCGCCAGCGCGTGTCGGCGGCGTGAGTGCGCGTGAGTGCGCGTGTGTGTGCGTGTGTGTGCGTGTGTGTGCGTGTTCACGATGAACACCAAGCGAGTCGTTTTTTTTTAAAAAAAACCCACAGCACCCGTGCCACACCCAGTCCGCCTCCGCAGCCTACGCTGCCGAGATTCCCCACAACAGAGCGCACCGATCCCGCGCGTCGACGTGCGCACTCGTGTGGGGCACGCGTTGGTCGCACGTTTCGAGCAGCTTGCGCATGCGGACGTACGAGTTCCACCTGGGGACTTGCAGCGCGAGGGCGTGGCGCAGCGTGAGCCCGGCGGCGTGGACGACGGTCTGCACCTCGGCCGGTTCGCGCGGGCAAGCGCCCAGGAGCGAGCGCGCAGCCCCCGTCACGCCGACGATCATGCGCGTGACCGCCGCGTTGGCCGTGCGATGAAACTGGCGACCGACGAGGCGTGCGCTCGCAACCGCGCCCTGCATCTCCTTTACGTTGGCCATGCTCCGCGCCAGGTGGATCGAGAGGATGCGCTCCAAAAGGTCGTCGGGCAGGTCAAAGGCGCATCGCTGGTGGCGCCTACGAACGTCGTGGCAGGGTTGGCGCTGCGCACGCGCGCGCAGCGTGGGCCCGGCGCTGGGAGCGATCGCCCCAGGTGCGACCTGGCACTTGTGCAGGAAGCGGTCGAGCTGGATCTGGTCCTGCGCGCGCAGCTTGTCTGACCACTTGTCCTCGGGCGAGCGCAGCGGCAAGGCCGTCGAGTGCGGCGTGAGCGAGGCCACAAAGAGGCGCTGCGGCACGGTCAGGTCCTTGGCGCGCACCTCGCGCACGGTCTCGACCGCGTGCTCCCAAAACCGCTGCGGCAGGAAGGCCGTGGCGGGCGGGTGCGCCTTGACGGCGTTGAAAAAGCTCAACAGCGCCGTTTCCTGCCCCTCGGGGAGCGCGAGGGACTGGCGCGCCACCTCCTTGAAGTTGATGTACGCGTGGATGGCCATGGGCACGGGCCAGAGAAAGAGAAACTCCTGGCCGATGAGCACGTCGTTGATGGGCAGCTGGTCGTGGTGCGTAACGCGGATGCGCGAGGCCCACGCCCACCCGCGCTCGCGCGCCAGTCGCACGAACACGAGCGTCTCCGCGCCCACGCCAAAGCTCGGCAGGAAGAGGCTGTAAAGGTGCGCGCGCGCAGCCGCCTCAAAGCGCTCAAAGGTGATGGGCGGTGGCAGGTGCGCCCAGTGGCTGAGGGTTTCCTCCGCCACCTCGTAGACGGACAGGTTGGTCGAGTCGAGCAGCAGCATGCGCACTGCTGCGCGGCCCAACCGCCACGCGGGTTCGTCATCACAAGTTGCAAACTTGCACCGCCTCGAGCATCCACTGCTGCAACGCTTCGGTCGTGTCAAACGTGGCCTTGCGGTCCGTGGTGGTGAGCGTGCCCACCGTCGCGACGATCGTGGTCGGGAGCGCGTCCGCGCGGTACGCCACCACGAAGCGGTCCGTGTTGGCGGGCCTCGGGGTCGCAATGTCGATGGTGATGGTGTTGCTCCCGGGGAGGAGCCGGCGCACGACGATGCGCGACTGCGCCTCCGTGCCGTGGTGCGCCCACTCGGACAGCCGAGCGTGCAGTTCGTCGGTCACGTGGTCAAAGAAGGGGTGCATCTTCAGACGATCGTCGTGGGGAGGGCCTGGTACGCGACGCGGCGTGCCTGCGGAGCGTCCAGGAATGCGGCGCGCTGGCTGCGTGCGCAGCGCTTGAACAGCTGCGTGACCAGCGCGCAGCAGGCCACGAAACTGAGCACGACCGCCAGAGAGTGCATGCGCACCGCTAGCGGTGTCCCCAACGTGCGCCCCGGTGCTATGTTGCGGTGCCCGTGCGTGCGCGTGCGGCGCGCCTGATAGCGCGGCACCATGTCAGAGAGCTCGTCCGAGCAGGGCGCCAACAGCAAGAAGCGCACGGTGGCGCAGCTGGTCGACCGGCTGCGCGCCAAGACGACGGCGGAGCGCCTGTCGCTGATGGCGCACCTCTCGGTGGGGCGCACGCTGTGCCGGCTGCGCGACGCGATCGCCAACGGCGAGGAGGTGAGCCAGAAGACGGCGATGGCGCTCCTGTGCTGCGGCATCAGCCTGTACCGGCGGCACACGCTGGGCGACCGCGAGGAGGAGGAGGAGGACACCGAGGAGACCAACGCGCTCATCAAGCGGAGCACGGTGCTCATCTTCGTGCTGCTGGCCGCGATCGAGGCGTCGCGCGGCGACCGGCTCAACCTGGAGCGCGCGCGCGAGGTGGTGGCCACGGCCAACGCCGCGACGCTCGCCGACGTGCTCAAAGCGCCCAACCGAAGAAAGCGCAAGGCGGCCGAGGACGAGGCGCCCAGCGCCGAGGCGGCCGCCTCGGCCGAGGCAGCCGAGGCGTGGGCGCGCGTGCTGACCGTCTCGTCGGGCGAGCTCACGCTGAGCGTGCTCCAGTTTGTGTCGCACTCCATCGGCAAGAGCGACGCGACCGACCACGAGACGTTGGCCGACCTCTTCTTCCGCAACTCGGCCGCGTGCATGGCGCACCGGATGCTGCTCAAGGGCGGCGACGGCGACTTTGTGTCGCTCCGGGCGACCGCGTCCAACCCGATCCCGCGCGACAAGCGGCTGCTCGCCCTGGCGCAGGCGGGCGAGTCGGAGGCGGGGCAGTCCATCCTGCGCGACCTCCTGCTCTCCTTCCTGCTGCCCTCGAGCATCGTGGGCGTGCGGAGGACCCTGCTGATGAGCCGCGCGGCCAGCACGGCCGCGGGCGTCGACCACGCCGACGCCGTCAACACGGGGCACTCGGTCGCGTGCGCTCAAGCATTTTGAACCAAACACGCGCTTTGACACATGCACCACTTCCCCCTCCCAACCCGCTCCACGTTGGCTCGGTTTGCGCAGGATGGCGGGCGCCGAGTTCATCTGGCAGCACTCCAAGGACGAGCTCGAGCGCGCGTGCGCGCTGCTCGCGGGCGTGGCCATCCTGACGACGCGCGGCGGCGAGGACCCCATCCGCAAGAAGGACGCCTTCGTGGGCCGCGTGAGCCTGCCCTTTTTCGAGACGACCCCCCCACCGCCCGGGGTGAAGCGCCTGGCCCTGATCCCCGACCAGCGCCGGTGGGTGCTCTACAAGATTGGCAAGGACGGTGCGCCCAACGTGCAGTGCAACCTGCGCGGGTTTGAGGGCTTGTGTGACTGCCTGTTGGAGTTTGTGTAACAATTGATTTGCGTCTTGTGAAAGAGATTGCGCGCCTGCCGCCCACTTCCCTCGCGATGCCGACATGCCGCGGCAACGAGTATGAGGAGGCCTCCGAAATTGCAGAAGTGGTGCTGGAAAATGCGCTGAACTACGTGGATCGGGCGCTCAAGCCTGAGGCACGTCGCGGTGTCGTGGACACGCTGATCACGCAGCACGTCAAGGTCCAACTGGCCATCCTGCAGAACCGGTGGTCGAGGGACGACAAGAACAAGACCGTCGCGGCTTTGGAGGGCATGGGAAACGGGCTTTCGAGCTTGGGCGCGGCGGGTGGCAAGCACAGCCTGCACGTAAAACTGGTGCAGTCGTAGTCACCCATTTGGTAGTCAAAATAATCTTGCAAGTTGACTCCCTCAAGTGGAAGGGGGGCGGGGGGCAGGAGCGTGCGCGCCAGCGCGTCCTATGCTGCCCAACTTGGCAAGCCTCAACGTGCAGACGGCCGAGCGCAAGCCGCGGAGCGCGCTGGGCGCGTCCGAGCGCGCCGAGGACGGCCTGTACTGCCTCGACAAGCGC
>Ga0209603_1003735_pt1 | contig 13053 bp, 14 predicted proteins | sample COGITO_mtgs_1206_FD_184812 | JGI IMG/M metagenome (GOLD analysis project Ga0209603, IMG submission 184812) | Pelagic marine microbial communities from North Sea - COGITO_mtgs_120607 (SPAdes) (version 2) | ecosystem: Environmental > Aquatic > Marine > Epipelagic ... | reverse complement strand
CTCATGATCGGCTGGTTGCCAGAGTTCTCGTTCTTCCACAAAGAAAGATCCAAGGTCTCACCTTCTTTAATGTCTCGGTGAGCAACGACTTTCCCGCTTAATACAGGGGCCTTTGGGTGCTGGCTATCAGTCTTCCACAGGCTTACTTTTCCACGATTATCATATTCCATACATAGTTCCTATTTTCTCAAAGTTTAAGTTTAAATCCTCCAGTAGTTTTTCAATTGCCGCTGAAAGTCCGGCAATGAACTCATCGTCTCGTTTTACCTCCATAATGAGATTTGAGTGATCAGGGTGATAAGACATAAAGAAATACCTGTCAAAGTCCATTAACCACATAGTCCCTTGAACTTGAGCGTAATACTCACTAGGCATTTTTCCATTACTTGCACACTCTGCAAGATACTTAACATGGACCGCGGGTGATGGGCATTTGATCTCAAGCCCTACACCGTCTACCAGCCGGTCGGGGCTGCAACCAACAGTCTGATCATCGTTGGTTACAAAGCCCACTTCTCGGCAAGGTAAGTCGGTCTGAAACTCAAACACATTGGCTGCTTGTGGCTCTAAGTCATTGCCACGCTGCATCCAGAATGATTTGAATCCTTCTTCTCTTTTACCACTCAACCTTTCGGCAAGAAGCTCATACATATACTTCTCACCAGATGCTGACGGCTTCCCTTTAGGCGTTACAAGGTCCTTGAATTTAGACGCTGACGGCATCCCTAGTCGTAGCCTAAACCACGCCTCAGTGCCTTGCTCTACGTTGTGGATGATCATGCACTAGCCTTTTGATCGTATTTCAAATGATCGTTAACACACCACTTTTCAACCAAAGGACTGCCGCGTCTGCAAGCTCCTGAATTTTCGTGCGAAGAGATGTGAAAATCTTTGCAAAGCTTTTTGCTTATCTGATAATAACAATCATCATAATTAGGCTTTTTCTTGTTTTGCTTTAATTTTTTCTGATAAAGGTCGTCAACCTGAGATTTCATTTCATAAGAACAAATAGCCATTTCAAGCCTGTCAATCAAATTCCTTATATCAGATATAGCATCTTTTTGAAGGATGTCGTAAGCAGTTACAAAGCCGTGATGTAAATCTATTACAGCTTCTCCTGCGTTGTCAGACCAGTAGACAGTAAACAAGCTGCTCAAATCGTCGTCTTCATATTTTGTTGTAAATGCGCTTCCAGTTGATACATAGTCAAATTCAGATAATCTATCTGTAGCGAATCCTCCAAAATCTTCAACTTCGTCCCAATCTTTAAAATCACCCCATTTAAATTCTTTCATTACTTAGCCTCCTTAGCTTGCTTCTGCTTCTTAGCTTGGAGTTGATTCTTAGCCTGAGTGAACTGAGACTCGGTTAATTGTTTCAGATCCTTTACACCGTAAATTTCCAGAAACTTATTGCGATCAGACTTTGTTGAATCTAGCAAAGCGTCCAGCCATGCGACATTTTTTTTTATGACAGAGATGTTTTCAATGCCGATTGAAGTGTCAACCGTTAGATCTTGAGCGTCAGTATCTTCGTCCCCGCAGATAGAGAACATAGATTGACTTTGGAATCTCTTTAGATAGGTAGCTATAGACCCAAGGTCTTGCATCGGGTTCTTGGCTTGAGCTGAGATCGCTACGCTGGCGACCTGACGAATCCACTGACCGCTTGAATGAGTAACCTGGGAGGTTACCGCTACCCTGTCGCCATAAGCTTCTACGGTCTGCATGAACGCTAAACCGTTAGCCGCAGCAACTGGTCTGATGCAATTAAGCACAGACGTTAGATCAGCGTACTTGTTCTTTAAGAACGTATTTTGAATGTTCTTCGCAGGATTGCGTTCGGCTTGTGCTTTACTTAAAGCAGCAGAGATTTCTGCTATGTTTTCTGATTGCTCCATGTGTCTTCCTCCAGACAAATCATGATTGGAGGTAAGATTTTAACGGTTATGGCGAATAAGTCAACAAACGGAATGATTAATTTACGATGGGAAGATGGTATGCTATACGGATTCTCGTGCTTCCTCCGCACATGGCCCACTTCGGTGGGCCTTTTTTAATACCCCCATATTACAGGGGTAGTTGTCCTAGTATCTACATGGACAAATCCGCTTTTGGGAATACCGATACCACTGAACCCAAGTTTGATAGCTGCGGCAACCAGACGATAACGCTGATCCCCACCATTAACAGCAATATCAGCAGCGCGGCCTGTCGTGTGTTGTCCTCCGCCATTAGGCTTTTTAGCTTCAAGACTGTGACGAGGAGACCGATACCCAGACGTAATGACAAAAGGAAACCCAGCTTCATGGCGTAGTGCGTCCAGCGCGTGAACAAATTCTTCTGAGATCTCATTTTCACCAGTCTCCTGACAAGCAAATTCCTCTAGCGTAAAATACTTAAACATCACTTATCCCTGTGCACCCCTTTGTGCTTTTCATACGTCCTAAGCCCACCTAAACCCAGCATTCCCATGACTATAGGCATCATGGTCTCTAAAGGTATGAGCGGGATAGTTATGTCTATCTCCAAAAGCGCCATAGCAAAGTTGGTAAATGGAATTGTGATGTAGTTCCCGAACATCCCAAGTACAGCCACCCAGCCCAAAGCGGGCCTCCAACCACTTATAAACAGCGACTTGTGGGCCGCCTCAACCTGATTGATAGCCATCTGACCTTTAGCAATTTCTTGCGCGTATTTCTGCGACATGGTAGCAATTTCATGCGCCAAGGCGTTCTTCTGGTCTTTGTCCTCAATGAACTTGTCTAACAAGCCCGTTACAGGCCCGATGAGTTTTTCAATCATTCTTTAGCTTTGCCGATGTTCAGCGCAAACATCTCCAGCACCTTATAGACTTTTGCGATAATAGCATCGTCCTTTGGCGTAGGGGTTAATGCACAGATTGCGCTACAGAATGCCACTAGTGCTGTTGCTAGGTTCAGATATTCCATCATTTTATTTTTCCTTATTTTGCAATTGCGAATACGATCGTAAAGCAAGCGTATAGCCCGACGGCAACCAATCCGCATCCAACGATAAGCCCTGCTAAGTGCATCCGCTTATTAATCTTCTGGATGTGCGCGTTCTTGGCTTCTAGTCTTGCTTTGCGAGCCTTAGCTTGGAAGATTATAAAATCGTCCCATAATCCTGCTCTGCCGTAATAAACCATGAAATCTTGTAACTCTTGCTCTGCCTTCTTGATTTGCTCCAGCGCCATAAACTCTTCGGCATCAGATGCAAACAAAGACTTCTTGTTCTTCTCTTGACGCGCCTTCAAGTCTTCCTTGGCATTAGTCATCTGACCTATCTGACCAAAGCAATCAGACAAGTCTTTGCCGTTTCCGATGAACTCTTTTAGAACACCATACGCAGCGTTAAATGCAGCTAATTCGGCAATCATCAGACATCTCGTCTAAAGATGTTTTGAATCGTAGGACTTTCCCAGATCCGAATAGACAACCAGATAATGGTTAAAGCAGATGCAAGAGGAGGCAGCCAACCCGCCATAGTCGCAACAGTCCCAGTAACAGCTAATCCGTCTACTATTGTTTTTGCCTCTTCTTGCATCTTGGCACCTATTCCTCTACTGGCTCAAACTCAGGCTCTTTCAGAGACTTACTCAGCATTTCCACAAATGCTTGTCTGCCTACATTGAGTTGATCTAAATTAAATTGGGTTGATCTCACCTTGCGGTCTAAATCGCTAATATGATTAACCATAGTTTGTTGTTCTGGACTCATATCTTCCAGAACGTACTCTACTCCATCTACTGAAATTGGCGTTGTTTTTTTCTCAGCCATTGTCATTTCCTTTTATTGGTTTACCACGGAACCCCCGCAGCTTGGGTCGGGTTAATTTGCCCGTCAATGTTAGCCGCTAAAGATGCTTCAATAGCGTCCTTGTCAACACCTGAACCGAAGCACCATGACAGGGCTAATTCCTCTGTGATGTCGTCATAGGCCACCCAATCGGAGCTGCTAGGATCTGGTGTGAAGCCAGCAGTGCCGTAGTTGGTCGCTGAGTAGGTCACAGCGTCATCGCCAGTTCCTACAGTTTCTGATGCGTTAGCTCGCCAGTGACATACGACTACGCCACCGTCATCTAATGTTCTTTCTAATTGTGCAATTGTCCACGTTGTTGTCATGGTGCGTCTCCTTGTGATGCTTCAAATGCTGCGATAACTTCAGCCGTGTGAACCGCTGCACAAATTGCTTGTACTTCTGCTGACTCGCCGCTGTAGTCCTGACCAGCCGTGATGACGTGCCTGTGGTAGCCAGAGGATAGCTCTACGCCGTCTTCCATGACTTTGGTGCAGGTTCGTACTTGTACTGCCTTGTACTCACCTACGATTTCAATCTTGTCTTCTGTTACTACTTTTTCTAAAGCCATTTGTGTTACTCCTGTCTGTGCCTAGAATCCACTAGGCGTATGGTTGTTAAATTGTTATGCATCAGTAAAATAAGTAACTGTTCCTCTTATTTCTTTAGCACTACCCGAACCAAACTCGTTCCCTAAGTTACTTGTCACTTCCCCATCCTGACAAAGCAAGAGAGTACCTCCGTCACTAGGTCTTGTTAGTAACAGTGTAGGAATGGTTGTGCTGTTGTTTATAGGATATGCAACACCCGCCGCCGAAAAGGTATCACCACCGCCAGCAAAGGGAAGATTTTTTACACCAATATTATCGCTTGCAGGGCTTCCAGTAATGTTCCAGATAAGCCTAAAGTCTACTGTTACTACCCTGCCTATTTTAGTGTAATAACCTGTTTGAGTTGTATTGGTAGCATTGCCTTGGTCTGTGGCGTTTTGATAATATATTTCAGGAGTCCAAGTCCCCTCCTCATAGTCATCCAGCTTATTAGCAGCACCTGTGCCGCCTAAGTAGACACCGCTTGATAGGTATAGGTCTTTGAAACGGTTGCTTGAGTTACCTAAGTCAATAATGTTGTCTCGTCCGCCACCTGCTGCATTGGCGGGGCGAATGTAATTAACTTGGTCATCAAATTTTAACCCTGTGTTTCCAGATGCAACGAGAAGCTCGCCGCCGCCACCAGTTGGATCTGAATCTACTACACTGATACCACCTATGGTTGCGCCGTCTTTTTCAAAAGGAATAAGGTCGCCGAAACTTCCGTCTCTACGGACAATCAATGGAGTGCCATCACGCCTAAATTGACCGAAGCCTGACTGGTCAACACAAAAAGATGAGCTGTCAAATGCAGAAGTCGCTCCAACTATGAAGTTCCCGCTGGCATCAAGGCGCATACGGGGTGTCGGAGTAAACGCCCCTGCCGCCGCTGAAGCGTCTGAAGTCCACTCATGGACACCATTGTATGTATTGTAGGTCGTCGAAAAACCTGTTGCTTTTCTGGTAAACTGGCCTGCTGTACTTATAAATGTATTGTACGCAAACAAAGACCCACCATTTGAGTAATTACCCACTGACGTGCTAGTTGAATAACGTCCAATGTCGATAGAGGCTTCATTACTACGCCACACACTAGGAACCACCCCGATTCCCACGTTCCCGCTGGCATCGATGCGCATGGCTTCCGACCAAGTGATAGAGGTTCCCGCTGTGCCGCTGGGTGCTACACTGAATCTATGAGTGCCAGCAGTTTGATTATAATATGAAGCCTCGTCTGTTTCTTTATATACCCATGCACTAGCATCTGAGTTTAGGTAGGCGTTGTTGGATAGCCCAGTAAGATTAGTGCCACTTGTGTTTGAGAACAAGCCGCCTGACTTGCCAAAGTCAATGCCTACATAACCTGTGTAGTGGCTCTCTGGAAACACCCCGATTCCCACGTTACGGCTAGAGTCAATGGTTAAAGCCTGTCCGCCTAAAACATCTAAGAATCCAAGGTTTGCACTTGCGTCAAAACCTATGCCAAATTGATTAGAATTACCGCTGTCGCCAAACTTTATGCCGCCGAAACCGTTTGTGGCATTCACGAGAATTGTCATTCCAGCGCCTGTTCCTGATGCGCTATTTTGGACGACCAATTCGTCATAGTAAGTTGAAGGCGTGGCGACCAACGCATCAGCAGAAATAATTGTCTGTCCGCTAACTGTTGCCCCATCCGCCGTGACGCTGCCCGTGACATCAATGCCTGTGGCATTAATTGTTAATTTGGTGGCCCCAGCCTTCTGAATCAGCAGATCACCGATACCAGCCTGATTGATGATTGACTGGGTAGGGGTATGAACCATCGTCAAATCTTGGCTGTTACCCAGACGGATGAATTCATTGTCACCAAGATCTACTTGATCGACGTTGATTGAATCCATTCTCACTTTGACATTTCCGCCACTTCTAACAGCGATAAGATAATCACTGCTGACTAGGCTACCGCCATCTGATAACTCGCTGATCTTAGACATTATTGTCTCCTTAATTTGGCTATTTTAACGGTTTTCCCGTCTTTTTCATACGATGCGTAAAACGATATTATTGGGCTATCTCATGCTACCGATAATTCCAGTCACACCCCTGACCTTGACCGTTGATGAACCGCCATTAGTCACCGTAACCCCAACAGTCACTTCTGTTGCTGTGCTGCTTGGCCCTAGCAGATACAAATAATCAACTGTCGGATTTTGAGTTAATCCACCATCAACCAAATAGGCTCCGACTGAAGTGAAATCACTTATACTAAGGCTTCCTCCAGACGAAAAAAATAAGCCAGAGGAAAAATAAACGCTGTCAGTTGCTGACCAAGAATCGCTTCCGCCTAACGTAACAGCCTCAATCACTGTATAAGTTCCGTCATACCAAACACCCGAAACAAGCCTATAATCTAACCCAGATTGTCCGTTGCTTTGCGAATCTATACCGCCACCGATTGGCGACATCTGATCGGCAACATTGCCAGAAATCTTAATTCTTTGAACCCCACCTGAAGGTGTGTCTGCTACAGCAACGGTTCCAATCAAGATTCCAGCTTCACCTTTTGTTTTTCTTGCAATACTAGGTGTTATTTTTATTTCTTGATTACCACTGCCCGACGTACTTGCTTCGCAAATAAACCTTAGATTCACAAATTGTTGCTTGGTCAAACCACCCTGTGGCGCTGGAATTGTAAACGTATGCGAGAAACTTGCAGCGGAAACATTTGGAAAATAACTAAAAGCATAGTTTTCTGTAACATCACCAGTGATCAATGTTGCAGATAAAGATCCTGCCGTAACAGTTCCTAGATTCGCTGATATTGCCGCTAGGCTGTTCGTGACTATCTTTTCTGCTGAGACAGTTCCGTCAACTATCAAATCGCCAGAGATAAAGTCAGTAATTTCTACCCAAGTTGCTTCTGTACTAGCGCCCCCTGCAACCGAGCAAGTCCAGCCATAAGTTTTGTCAGGATCTACAGACGTATCTGTGGTGATTACTATATCGTTAACTTTGGCAAGTCGGCCAGCAACTGCATCAAATTGTGCGTTTGTCGGAGCCGTGGCAGTATTTGTCGTGATACGATAAAACGCTGACGCGCCAGAAACCTCTGCGAAAGTTTGATTGGCGTTCAATGTGGTTGTTGTTGTTAGATTGTTTCCAGCCCCGTCTTGTAAGATCCCACCGCCCAAAGTTAATGTGCCAGTGATATTAGCTTCTGATACCGTTAAAGCCGTTGCTGTAATAGCACCGTTAACCGTAAGACCGTTCTCATTGAATACTAGCTTGTCTTTTAAACTAAACCCGCCAGCACTACTTAGATAAAACCCTGTGTCTGAATTGTTAAAGTTACCAGCACCAGTATAGATCTTCGTGCTGTCTATGTTGATTCCACCGATAGTACCGCTAGAAGCTGTCAAAGCCCCTGCTGGAGTAACCCTAAAAGGCGCTGATGAAAAAGTTGCATTCCCTAAGTAGATCCCATCGGAATCAGCCTTAAAGATACTGTCTCCGTTTCCGATTGCGATAGAAGAACTAAGTGTTCCACTGGTAGCGTTAATCTCGCCTGTTATCTTTGCGCTTTGAAACTCCACATCCCCTGAAGTCAGGATCTGCCATCCGCTTGTATTTGCAACGTAGTTCGTGCTCTGCAAAGTGTTCGCAAACTTGTCTACCGTTACTGCGTCATTAGAAAGTCTTGCTGTGTTAATTGCGTTTTCTGCAATCTGAGAAGTATTTATTCCGCTTTCTTTAATGATAAGACTGGTAACACCGCCGACCGTCTCAGTGTCAAACATAACGCCGTCAATCTGAAGCCTGTCTGCTGAGATTGTGCCTGTTGAAATCAGATCACCTGAAACAATAACATCAGCGCCGAAATAGATCTTGTCAGCCGTAACCGTGAAAGGTTGGATCGGCGTATCAGCGGTTGAGTCAGGGCTTACGATTGAAAACTGATCTGCGACTACCGCGAACTCTGAGAACGGTGTTGCTCCTGAAGTCGTAGATAATAAACCAAAACCAGTGATCCGATTGTTGTTGTCAATCTTGACCGAGTAATTTGCTTCCACGCCGTCAATAGAAGTGGCTTGCGTTGTAATGCTTGCCGTGTTTTCTCCGACCGTTGTCGTTAGTGTCGTCAAGTCTTGAGCGGTAGAAGTAACCTGTCCATCAATTACAGAGACCGTTGTAGATAGGCTTGATAGCGCACCAGCAGTTGCCACAACCCCGTTTGTCGGATCGTTGACTGTAGACTCAAGTGCCGTTAATTGGATCGCTTGGGTCTGTATGCCGTTCTCATTGGCGAAGGTCTGAACAGTTAGAGAATCAATCGCAGCACTAGAACCAGCAACAAAGTCCGTCAGATCTTGCAACTCAACGGTTCCAGATGTTTCTAAGTCAATTAAGTTGTCACTTTCATCTTCGGCTTGAGTCCTAAAATGTAGATCTTCAGTATAAGTGGCATTCAGTGTCGTTACAGCGCCAGCGTTGACAGTAGTGGCCCCTTCCGTATTCGTTACCCTAGTTGTTAGCGCCGTCAATCCTGAAGCATTCGCCGCAACGCCTGTTGTGCCATTATTCACTGTAGTTTCAAGCGCGGTGATATCAGACGCTTGAGAAACGATTGATCCTTCGGCAGTTGTAACCCGCGTATCTAATCCGCTGATAGCACCAGCGTTAGTTGTGATATTGCCTTCAGCAGTCGTTACATCTGTCTGCAAAGTAGTAATGTCTGAAGCGTTGGTTGTGATAGAACCTTCGGCAGTCGTTACCCGTGTCGTAAGATTTCCCAATGCCGTCGATGTCGCAGCAACGCCTGTGCTTGGATCGTTAACCGTGGTTTCTAAAGCAGTCACGTCAGAAGTAATTGACGTTATGGAATTACCTTGTGTAACCGAGGTCGCATCTAATACCGTGATAGCACTTGCGTTAGTTGTGACGTTTGAATTTGTAGTCGTCAGAGACGTTTGTAGATTCGTGATTGCGGCTGCGTTCTGAGTCGTTTGACCATCCCGCAAGTCTTGCCACGCACTTCCATCCCAATAATAAGGCTGGTTGTTTGCCGAGCTGTCATACCAGCGCGAAAAGTCAGGTATAGGATTGGGAATACCACCAACACCCGCAACGGGCGCTGTAGCTTGCACAAAGACTTCAGAAACGCCTGATGTCAAATCAACAACAACCGTTTCCAATGCGCTTAAATTATTAGCAACGGTATTGATGGACGTGTTTAAAGTCTGGTTTGAATCAGAAACGTAGATTGCCACGTCTCCTAAATTCTGTATGTCAACGTCTTGGCCCGTCTCTAGGTTAAGCACTTCGCCAGCTTCAACCTCAACCTCAAGGATTTCTTGCGCTAGGATTGAGTTCTTAACGTCAACATCGCTTAAAACTGTTGAGCCGTTAGCGTCATAAAGATTGACCGATAACTGCGCTCCGACTGTCGCGTTGTCTTCTGGCGCATCCGTAGACCCAGCAACATCAGCCCAATTTACCCGTCCGACAGTAGCGAAAACCGTAGTATTTGGATCAGCATTAGGTTCTAAGTTAGATTGGCTTGCTGCATCCGTTCCGACATTCCTAACGGCTCTTACCCAGTAATATCTAAGGTTTCCTGGGGCTATGGTTTCCCAAAGATTACCTGTGCCGCTTCCTGTTGAAGTTGCAGTAAAAACAACCCCAACGGTATTAGACGCAGCGCCCATCGCCGTGAAGTCTGTATTTCCCAAAGTTCTTATCGTGTAGGTATCACCTACATTCACAACCGAAGGAAAGAAGATTAAAGATTTATTTGAAGCATCGTGAATAAACTGAGTTCCGTCCGTTTCTCCGATCTTGATTGCGGATGAGAAATTTGCATTAGGCGATGCGTAAACGTAAATCGTACCAAAGTCATTAGGCTTGGCAGGATTGACCCAGTTCAACTCATTGCTTTTTAATCCTGCCGTAGCAGTTAATCCAGAAGGACTAGGTACACCCCTGAATGCGTCTGTGATACTACCTGTAGCTGTAACCGTGGAATACTCGTTGACTGCTGGATCGGCGTAGGATGTGCTTGAGTCTTCCCGTAAAGTTAGATTAACACCACCATCTTCTGAGAACGTCCAGCCAGCACACTGAAAAACCTTGTTTGACCAATTCAATTCCTCAACAGAGACTTGAACCCGATCACCTGCCGTTATTCTTAATGCGGATAGATTCGCAGGGAAGCTAACGACCTTCTGCTGGTCGCTTAACTGAATTAATTTGTTTGACAATCTCTGAGCCATGTAGCTTGAGTTTGTCATGGGATACTGTACTTCTTTTTCCAGAATCTCATTGTTGTCTCTGGCAACAGCGTCAGCTAACTGAACCTTCGGAAACTCGCTTGACTTGTGATTCTGGGCGGGGTCAATAAACAGACCTTTGATCGTATTGAATCGGTCTGATCTTTCCAAAGATGTCTTGATTGAAATAGCGCCAATCAAGTCATCTTCGGTCAAAGTCTCAAATGGATTCTCTGGAGTTTCATCTTCAAAGATCCCAGCGTGAACAATGTACTTACCGTTTGAGTAAACAAGGTTGCCGTTCATTGATGACAGGATCTTGTTTATATTCTTTTGATGTGAGTCAGTTGCAAAGATTACGCCGTTACAAGTAAAGCGCTTTTCCGTACCGCCAGGAACAGATACCGATACATCACAACCATTTGCCGCCGTTATAAACGAACTCCAGTCAATCTTAGACGGGCTTATCCCCATTCCAAGATCAGAAATAAGATAGTCAGCTAAGACTAAAGCAGGGTTCTGGCCTTGACCGACATAACTTCCAGCGGTTGCATTGTATGTGATGAAAAGCTGATCTAAAGGATTGTAGTTTGGCGCACCAGTGTCTAGCCGTGGGTCATAAACAGGCTTACCTTTTACCAATGCTTTTACATTAGACGGTGAAAATTTTTCCCAAGTCTCCGCTGAGTCTTCGTTCAACACCCACTTCATTGCTAGATAAGCAATACCATCACCACGGTGAGCGGATGTGTATCGATTGCTTGCAGGGCCTGTACTGAAAGCAGCAGTGAATAAAGGATCTGCTGTTTGAGACGTTTCGCCTTTATACTTATTGATTACGCATATTGTGCCGTTCTTGGGGCCAAACTCAACAGAGCCAGAACCAACAGCACCGCCAGCAGCAGCACCGCCGTTTATATCTGCGTTAGAAATTACAACGTCATCCATGTGAATGTCGGTGATTTCTGTTACTTCATGACCCGCCAGAACAATGGTCTGATAAAGGTCAGAGTTATCGGTGCCTGATAACCCGATAAAGGAAATCGGGCCAGAGACCAATGCCTCACCGTAGATTATCTTTTGAGGTTCTGTAGTTGATTTAACCGTTCTCTGTCTGGAAGCGTCTGTGTCAACAGTCGGCATTTCTACTTCAAAAAGACTCATTGCCTTTTTGGCAACCATAACGCCGCCAATGACTACAGCAGCGCCAGCCGCAAGTGCGCCGACTCCAATTCCAAAACCCATAGCAGTGCCAATAGCCCCTACTGCTACAACCGCATTTCCGAAAATTGTAAGTGCTGCAACGACTACTTGTGGCATAAATCCCAACCCGATAAAATATGCTGCTCAGGGATCCTAGCGAATCCTTTCTTTACTAGACAAACTGCCGTATTACCTAACTTGATGCCCATAAGTTGGCTGTCTGGCGTTTTAACGATTACTGGCGAACCATCTGGCAACGATCTAATGTCTTCCGTAGGCTCGCCTAAAACGCTTGCAGCAGTGTCTTCCAAGTCGCCAAAATCCTTAATGATAGATTCAGCGTCTTCCTCAGAATTATAGTGGAAATCGGCAAGATAGTCTTTGCCTGTTAATTCTTTTACGATGAAACCAGCGAACTGACAGCAATCTACAGAACCATAATCAAAGGCTTTCTTTTCCCACTTATTCAACGCTTGATAGACTTGCAATTGCATCAGTCTGGGTCAGTCGGGCTTGGCGCGTCTGGATTTTTACCTTTGCCGCCACCGCTTGAGCCACCGCTTGAGCCAGCCTTCCTAGCACCCCAATCAATCTTAGCGCCTTCAATCTTGTGCATGTGGCTAAAGAATAGATCTCCAGGAGACTTTTCCTGCTGCGCCACGTTGGTATACATCAGATTTAAAGACTTGTTGAACCGACTCAACTCAGACTCAGCGATTAACTGAATAGCATCACCGCCATCGGCCCCGACTGACATATTCATTTGATCCATGAACCCTGCCCAGATCTGGGTAGGATCGGCAATTAGAACATCGTCAGCGTCAAGAACACCAAGGTAAACCGTGACAGGATGTAAATAGTAATCTTCGGTTAAAGCTGCGCCTGATATCGTTGCGTCTAAGCCTGATAAAGTGAGCGTAATAGCGTACGGACTGACATCAAGACCTTCCTCAACCTGTGAAATAGATCCAAGATCTCCGACACCCAACCAATCTTTATCACCAGACCCATCGTCCCAAGTATATGTTCCCAATGAGTTGTGAACGTAAACCGTACCAGACGGAAACTCCAACTTTGCAAAAGACACAATTGCAACGTGCTGTTGTGCTAAAGCTGTCGCTACATTAGCTGGGAATCCTCGGCTCATGCTAGAACATCCTCTACAGCCTCAATTGTGAAGTTTGAAACTCGTCCT
>Ga0209603_1003733_pt1 | contig 13054 bp, 10 predicted proteins | sample COGITO_mtgs_1206_FD_184812 | JGI IMG/M metagenome (GOLD analysis project Ga0209603, IMG submission 184812) | Pelagic marine microbial communities from North Sea - COGITO_mtgs_120607 (SPAdes) (version 2) | ecosystem: Environmental > Aquatic > Marine > Epipelagic ... | reverse complement strand
AAGGCGACGGTGGCGGCGGCGTGGGCGGCGGCGGAGAGGGGGCCGGCGGAGGCGGCGAGGGGGGAGAGGGTGGCGCGTTGGGTGGCTCGAGGTGGCCAGGCGTGTGGGGCGAGGGCGGAGGTGGCGACGGCAACGGTGGCGAGGGTGTTGGTGGTGGCGGTGAGGGGGAAGGGGGCGGTGGTGACGGCGAGGGTGGCGGAGGAGACGGAGTCGGCGATGGTGGCGACAGTGGTGGCGGCGGTGAGCTGGGAGGGTGTGTCGGCGGGCGTGGCGGCGGCGGCGCGCCGAGGATTGGGTGTCGACCGCGCTCGTGCTGCGAGTTGGCCACCATGGAAAAGAGCGAGTTGGCGTTGCCAGCCCAGGCCGAATTGATCGACGGCAAAAAGATGGGGCTGTTGATGACGGTGGCCCATTTGTTGAGGTCGTGCTCGGGGAGGGTGATGGTGATGGTCCACTCGGACGTGGTGCTGCTCAAATGCACCTCGTGCACGTAAATGTCTGCAAACGCAAGGTCGCTCATGGCGTTGCGCAGTATAGACTCGACGACGGTGGCGTCGCTCAGCCGGCGGCCACTCTGCAGAGGCGCCGAGTGCGTCGCGCCGCCGTAGAAGGTCTCGAGGAGCGTGTACTCGAGCGTCGCCGCGTAAATGTACCCGGGCTGCATCGGCGGCGACGGCGGTGGGAGGGGCCGCGGCGAGCCGGGCGGCGGTGGTGCCAACGGCGGGTGCGGTGGCGGCGAAGGCGGGTGGGGCGGTGGTGGTGGCGGCGGCGAGGGCGGCGACGGCGACGACGGTGGCGGCGACGGTGGCGGAGGCGTCGTCGGTGGCTTCCGATCGGGCCGCTCGGGGTCGCGGCCAATGTCCCAGATCGCAACGGCCGCTGGTACGCCGATGAGCACCGTCAGTGCGATGCACGCCATGCAGCACATGCCCGCAGCGGTGCGACTGAGCTCGGTTGGCGGCGCCTCGTCCTCCTCGGGCTGCCGCAACCCGTCCGCGGGTGGAAGGTTGTCCATGAACACGCCCGCGCTGGCCGCGTCCTCGCCCGTCCATGTGGCAGGCGGCAGCAGCACGAGATTGCTGCGTCGCGGCGATACCAAACGATCAATGGTGGTGGCGGTGGGGGGCGACGCGCACACACTGTCAAATGTCAACGCCTCTTCCTCGGACGACACGGTGCGACGCACGTACGACATGCCGCGCACCGCACCCAGAGGGAGTACACCCGTAAACGCACGCGGTCTCTCTAATTTCGGATGGCCCTAAACGCAGTCCACCGCCCCGCAAGCCGCAGACTGACGCGGCTTGCGGGGTGCTTTACGCGCATCCCGCAAGACGCACGCGACTTCCCATGCAGCGGCCGCCGGCGCCGGCAGCACCAGCGGTGCGCTGCTTCTTCAAGCTCAAGCCCGACTCGAAGTTTCGCAACCCCTCCGAGCCGCAGGCGCAGGCGCTCGAGGCCATACGCGCGACGAGCGACTCGGGAATCGTGGTGCTGCCGTGCGGCGCTGGCAAAACCGCCGTCTTCCTGCAGGCGGCCGTCGAGGCCGGCAATCGCGTGCTCTTTCTCAACTTTGAAAAGCAGGGCGTCGTGCAGGTGGCCGACGCCATACGCGAGCACACAACCGTGTCCCCGAATCAGCTGTGTGCCTACTCCTCCGAGTGCAAGACGCAGCCAAACACGCTGTTGTGCTACATGGTGACAACCTACTCGATGTTTAGCAGCACGAGCAACCGGTCGGGGGAGACTGCCCGCGTGCGCCAGTTTGTCACGAGCACGCCGTGGGACCTCGTCGTCTTGGACGAGTGCCATCACGCCGCCGCCGACACGTACCAGCCGCTGATCGAGCTCCTCGTTTCGAATGCGCGTCGCGTGCTGGGGTTTACCGGCACGCTGTGCCGCGGCGTGGCGGCGGCGGGCTCCGACGAGCAGTCGCGCGAGGAGACGAACGCGCAGCACTTTGAATTTATTGGGCGCGTGCTCTACAGCCGCACGCCCGCCGAGCTCGAAGCGGCCGGGCTCATCGCCAAGGTGCGGCGCACCGAGGTGAGCGTGCAGATGACGGCGCAATTCGAGGCGGCGCACGAGCGCGTGTCGGGCTCGCTCAAGCAATACTTGCAAGCGCTCAACCCATACAAGCTCAACGCCGTGTGGATGCTCGTGAAGCTCCATCGCGCCATGGGCCACGTCGGCATGATCTTTTGCAACCACTTGCTCCCCGCCAAGGCCTTGCAGGACTTCTTGGGCGAGCGCTGGGGCCTCCTATCGGGAGGCAACGCCTACGGCACCGAGGGCACGCACACGGCACAGGTCAACGCCGCGCTCGTCAAGCGCTTCAACAGCGGTGAGCTGGATGGGCTGATCGCGACGCCCGTGGGCGAGTCGGCGCTCGACGTCTTCAACCCGCACTTTTGCTACGCCATTGTCATCGACGCGCACGGCGGCCAGGCCCCCGCGAGCCAAAAGCTCGGAAGGCTCTCGCGCACGCCGCGCGTGCTGCGCAAGCCCGACGAGTCGCCGGAGGATCACAAGAAGCGCTACTTGAGCGAGCAGAAGGATGCCATCTACTACGAGGTTGTGACCGAAAACACCGAGGAGGAGACGGCCGCCAGAGCGCGCGACGTGCAGTTTGTGCACGACGGCTACGAGGCCACGCACGTCACCTACAACACGGTGTGCGACGCCGCCGATGAGGCCGGAGTCAAAGAGGCGGACGCGCCCTTTGCATCCCCCGTGGCGCAGCTCAAGCTGCTGGTGGAGTGCCTCAGCTACCCGGACCTTGGCCAGGTCGAGTGCGTTGGCAATGCCAAGGCCGGTGAGACGCTCCAACCGCACCGCAACACCGTCAAGTCGCTCAAGCGCAAGGTTGGCACCGCCCAGCACTCCATCTTCAGGGAGAGGCACCAGAGGACGCTCGAGCGCACGCGCGCGCAGCTGCCCAAGCGCAAGGCCGAGGCCGCCGCCGCCAAGCGCGAGGTCTTGCAAAACGCGCCGATGCCCGAGGTGGCCGTGCGCGTGCTCCGCGCACTGGCGATCGACGCCGACTTGCTCGCCAGCGCCGACATCGAGATGCCGCCGCCCGAGGCGGAAGACGCCCTAGACGATTGAGCAGATGCTTGGCTCGTCGTCGTAGCTATACCCGGTGGAGGGACGGGGCGGGTCGGGCCTGCGCGCGTGCACGTGAATCAAGTTTGTGTCGGTTCGGTCGTAGGCAATGTGCAGCACCGCGCGGTCCACGGTTAACACCCCGTTGCGATTCGGCATCCCCCAGTCGCGCACGCACGACACGGGAAGCTTGGACGGGTGCGACGCAAAGGTGGAGACCATCGTGCCCCGCACGCGGATGTGCTCCTCCGCTTCTGGCGGCCGCGTGCTCATTTCTTAAACAGTGCGCGCCTCTACTAGGTGGAAAAAAACGCACCGGCTTGCGCCGTGCGCGAGTCTTTGCGCAACAAATAGCGACATGGCCGAAGTAGAGATCCCGACACGAACCGTCGAGCGCGGTTTGCCGCACGCCGAGCCAGTGTTCAGCACCTTTGCCGATTTGCCTGCCGAGTACCAGAGCTTTGCCACGCGGCACCAGCTCACGCTGCGCGATGTGCTCGGGCTGCTCAATACGCCTTCGCTGAACGAGCACATGAACGAGCGGAGGCTCACGGTGCTCGTCATGCAGCTGGAGACGGCGCTGCAAGAGCACGAGTTCCAGATGAGCGAGGTGATTCTGTGCATGCTCATACGCTGCGATCTGCAGCGCGTCTACGGCGCCGCGTGCGAGTGCGGACTCGGGTGGGTGGCCAGGCAGGCTGGGCGGCAGTCGGATCCACGGGCGGGCGCCACGGCGCGTCTAGGGCGGGTGCTAAAATGCAAATTGGAAAACCTCGCGGCGTCAAAGCTGGCGTCTGTGCGCGCCGAGGAGGTACGGGTGTAGCAGCGGGCTGCGTGTGCAAATAAACCGGTGCACTGGCCGGTAGCGGTGTCTGGTATTCAAAGAGTGCATCGGTTCTTGTGTGTACCGATGGATGGTTTCAACGGTGAATTGTGTTTTTTAAAACTGCACTACTCTCCCGCCGCCGCGATGGCGCGGCCTGCACTGTCCAGCGCCGCGCGCACGCGCGCGGCCATGGCGTCCTCGCCACCCCTGGCCGTCGGATGCGCCGTCGGATGCGGCGTCGGATGCGGCGTCGGCGGCCGCGGCGCCACCACCACCGGCGGCGGGCCCAGGTGCTCGTGCACCGTCCACTTGAGCAGGTCGCCCTCGAAGCGCGCCTTCTTGTCCGGGTGGATCATCAGCGCCACCGTGCGCAGCTGCACGAGGTCGATGACCAGCAGCAGCCCGTGCTCCCGAAAGACTTGCTGCGCCTGATGCCGTCCGACCTGGCATTGACCCGTGGGCCCGCACGCGCGCCACGTCTCGGCAATGTGCCCGCCGCCCTTGTCGGTGGCGATCAGAAACGTCTGGTTGAGCGCACACGCCCACATGCGGATGGCCTTGGCCATCTCAACCTTGGGATGCTCCAATCGGAAGGCTTGCGGGTGCAGGCCCAGGCGATTGTAGACATATTTGCGCACGACCCCACGGTGCTCAGCGGGCTGCACAAACTCGGTGAGCTGCGCCACGGCGTTGAGCGCGCCCTGCGTCGTCGAGCAGATGGTCATGCACTCGGGGGTCACCCACTCGCGCGGGCGCAGATCGTGCCAAACGTCGCTGAGCCAGAGGACCGCCTTGTCGCGCGGATCGTCGGGGGCAAGCTCGGGGTCTTCAACATCGTCGCCCGATTCTATTGGAGACGCCATTTGTTGCACACGCACACACTCACGCACACACGCGCGCGCGCGCACAACGCGCACAACACGCACAACGCGCACACACGCGCGCACCCCGCAATCAACGCGCGCGCGGTCGCGCGTTGACGGCGGTCACGAGGCTCGTGAGCGCATCGTGCCTGCGAAGAAAGTCTGGCAGGTGGCTCGGATGCAGCAGGTCCTCGACCATCTGCGCTAAGGGTCCCGACAGCACCATGCCGCGGCTATTGTCGACCACGTGTTGATCTACGCCGCTGTCGTCACCAGTGAGGTCGATCACCACCGGCGACTGTCCCACGCCCACGCGTCGATGTCCTCCAGCACCACGCTCGGTGGTATCGTCGACGACGCCGTCGACGCCAACGGTACGCAGCACGTCAAATGGGCGCGTGTTGCTTGACTCGTCCCGCAGGAAGACCACCTGGTAGGTCGAGCCGTTGTGTTCGATGAACGATGCCGGCCCCGCGGGCCCCATGTACACCCGCTCGCCGATCTGATCTCTTTGCACGCGCGCATTCGCCGCCGCGTCCACTTGCGCGCGCGTCACGCCCTCGCGCGGCTGGCGGCACGTGGGGCACGCGTAAAACCCACGCGTTTGCAGCTTGCCATCGCACTCGGTGCAGACGCAGTGTCCGCACGGGAAGGCAAAGGTTGCGCCTTCGATGGCGTTCATGCACACGGGACACTCATTGCCGTCCTCGTCCTCGCCTGTTGGCAGGCTCACAACCGATGGCGAGCGCCGCGACGATCGGCGAGGGCGGTTCGGTCGCTCGATCCGGCCAAGAGCCGTGCCCATCATGTGCACGCACGGTGGTGCCGCCCGGTGGCTGCTGGGACGCAGCGCAGCGCGATGAGCTTCGAGAGATAGCGCGGAGAGTCAAGTCTGAGCACTGCGCTTCGTACACGACCGTGTGTCTCGGGTTGCAGGCGTTTGTGCGCAGCGCGGCCGTGCAGCAGGCCGCCGCAAGCGATGTGTGAGTGGGGTACGAACGGTTATAAAAACCCCAACAGCTACTGTTTCTTACGGTCGTATGAGCACTCGTGCTCAAACGTGCGCAGTGCCACCTTTGTGATCGTGGGCAATCCGGCGCAGAGCAGGCCAAACAGCAAGCAGTAGGGAATCACGAGCGGGGCGTCGCCCTCGGTGGCACGCACCAGGGAGTACGCAGCAGGCCCGACAAACACCGCGCTCAAGGTGGCGCACGTAGTGACGCCCTGCAGCCCCCAGAGCACCGCGCCGATGACGAGCACCGTCTTGTAGCCCCTCGTCTGCTTGTACACCTCACGGTCGTTGGTGACCGTGTTGGCCAGCACGGCGCACATGGGCACGGCGAAAAGGCACCGCGTGAGCACGGAGATGCTGACCAGGATGCCGATGAGCAGTCGGCCCACGGCGGGGAAGCGACCCTCGTCGTTGGAGAGCAGAGGCGTCTCCGCAAACGCCAGGAGCACGGCCGCAGACACGTCGCAGATGGACATGGGACCACCGAGCTTTGTGAGCGGCGCCTCGTGCGTGAGATCCCACGCCAGGATGACGTAGCGCAGGAAAAAGTGCAGCGCTGAGGCGGAGATGCCGATGGACTCGAACACGACAACATGCGTCAGCTGGTCGGCAATCAGTGGTCGCACGCTGTAGCCGTACACGAGCACGCGCGACAGCAGCGCCACCGCGGTGATCGAAGCGTCGACGACGACTTCTGACATCTCGTGGTAGATTGCCCAGCGATAGTTGACGGGGTTTTTGGCCTGCCGGTCGCGGCAGTGCATGGTATTCAAAACGTGCTCGAGCATGTACCGGCTCGAGGAGGCGTTCTGCGTGCCGCGCACGAAGACCACGGCCGCGGTGAGCAGCATGATCAGCAGCCGACCAAAGGCCTGCCAGAGGCCGTCGCCGTAGCTCACCAGAAACGGAATGCGCGCGAGGGACTCGGTGGTCTGGATGCGCAGGCGGCCGCTGGTGCCGTCGCGGAGCAAGTCAAACCGCATGCGCGCGGTGGCGAGGCGCCGAAAGGGCACCGAGGGCGTTTCCTGGCACCACGCGGGGTCGATGATGGCGCAATCTAATCGATACATGTCGTTGACGTGTGCGACGTCTGTGCGCGCGTCTGCGCACGGCTTGCCAATCTCGACCACCTCGCGCCGCCTGAGCAGTATCGGGTTGCCGTACTCGTACAGGAACGTGTCGCTCAGGGACAACCACGAGATGCGCTCGCTCGCGGCGTCCGAGGGGAAGAGCCGCACACCAGCGTCAAAGAGCCCGGAGCAGTTGTCCATCTCGCTCGCCTGGACCACGGGCAAGTCGTCGCGAAAGCCCGCGAGCTGGTCAATGTCGGCGATCACCGCGCCGTTGTCGTCGATGGAGAACCCCAGCTCGTCCAGCTCGTCCAACTCGTCCAGCTCGTCATCCCTGGCGTCGTCGTAGGCGTCGTCGGCGTCGGAGATGTCCTCGAAGCACAGGTGCGTCGTTGTCAGCCAGTAGGTGGTGCCCCGGCGCAGGTAAAAGTTGCCATCAAGCCCGAGCAGCGCCGCGCGATCATTGTAGCTGTAAGCGACGTGATCGTTGCCGTACGTGAATCGAGAGCGTAGGTACCGCTGCCGCTGGCTGCCCGCGAAGACCATGGTCGCATCGGTGCACAGCGCCTCGTATTGGCGAGGCGGATCAAACGACTCGCACGCCATGGAGGTGGACTTGTGCATGCGCTCGGAGAAGACGACCATGGTGGGGTCGGTTGCGGAGTTGGCCTCGTTGCGCACGTGATCCAGTCGCAGCAACAGCTTGAGGTGCTGCGACGGCGAGCCAAGGCCGATGAAGACGACGGCGTAGTCGGCGCGGCGCGCGGCACGCAAGCACGTGATGCCGTGATCCTCACGCGCGAGGCGCGCGTCGAGCTCTGCAAACTTGACGTCGTCCACGGGGGTCCATGCAATCGTGAACACGCCAGCCAGCGCGATGCCGACCATTGTGCCCAGGAATGACAGGCCGAGCGCGCGCCCGGCCGACGCGCGCTCGGACGCCGAATCGACCCAAGTAGCGCGCTCGGCGCGCGCGGGCAGCGCAGTGTGCCCGTAATTCATGGCCGCGCGCTTCTCTCTGGGGACACCACGCACTCGTTGTTTATTACACACGCACCCATTGCCTTTGCATAGTTACACACCAAATGTCACGAACCGTTCACACCACCATCACGCGCAGACTCAAAACTCCGACACGCCATTCGAGCTCGAGCGCTTGAAGCTGACCATGCCGCTGCAGTGCGCCGTGGGCGCGCTCATCTCGACCACAAATCCCTTGGGAAGCTTGGGCACGACGATCGAATACCACTCGGGGGTGATTGAGGTCCACGAGAGGGCCGCAGCGGCAAAGGGCGGCACCGACGGTTGCAGCGCCAACGGAAAGGTCGGCTGCTCCGGCTGCTCCGGCAGCACCGCGCTCTCGGCGCTGTCGGTGCTCTCGGTGCTGGAGGCGACGGGCTGCGCAGTGGTCTGAAAGTGCAGCGTGGTTTGAATGTTGGCCATGTGCGGTTGCGGAGGCGACCGCGGTTGTTGTGGTGGTGGCGGTGGTGGCGGTGGTGGAGGCGACGCTTCCGTCGCCGGTTCGGTGCTGCTGCCCCGCTTCTCTGCCGTGGCGATTGTCGTGGAGGACGGCTTGGTGACGCGCTTGCGCGCGGCATCCTCGCCACCACCGCCCACGGCGACGCGCTTGCTCCGGCCGCCACCATTGGCGGCCGCGGCCTGACCCTCGCGGCTCTTGTCGACCACCAGTTTCCAGTGCTCGTATCGCGCGCACTGGGTCTCCACCTTGTTAAACAGCTGGAACTTGACATTGTCATTGGTGAGCGGATTGTACAACGAGGGCAGGCCGTGCTTGTGCTGCTTGTACATGCTCTTGACAAACTGGGTGGGCACCGGGATGGCAAAGGTCCACTCGCTGGAGCCAATCGTCTCGTTGTATTCGGCGATGCGCTTGGCAGCGTCCGCGTTGTCGTCGGGGTTGACGAGGACCCCAGGGAGCATGGCCTGCAGATTGTAGCTCGCATTGGGGTCGAGATCCATGACCCCAACTGGCTGAAGGGCGTCGGTGTTGAAGAACAGGATGGTGTTGAACATCCGAGTGGGATCGGCTTGCATGTGCACAGAGAGCCACGTTTGGCGAGCGAACTGGCTCTGTCGGGCCTCGGCGAGGGTGATCTCGTACGGCGGCCAGGTCTTCCCGTCGTCGTCCTTGACCAGGCCGTGCACGCACTGGCACATGGGCACCTGACAGATGCTGTCGTTTTTCTCACCCTTGAGCATGAGCACGAGGCCGCGGAGCGCCTCGTCCACCACTCCCGGGGTGCGCTCGGACGCGACCGCCGTCAGAGACGCGCTCGCGGAAGCCGTGGCCTTTGACTGAGTCCCGTCCCCGACGCCCTTGCGCGCCATCTCCGCCGCCTTGGCCGCGTCAAACGGCTCCGCCGCGTCAGACTCGGCGACGGGCGCGGTCAGTGGCCTGTGCGGCGGCATCTGGTTGGGCGTCGTGAGCTTGGCGTCGTCTTCGCTGTCGCTGTCCTCTGCGTCGTCGGTGCCCTTGGACGCGTCCATCGCCACCGTCTGCGCACCGCTTGCGCTCTCCTCGGCTGCGTCGTCGATATCAGAACCGGCTGTGGTGGTCGGCTTGGTCGCCGGCGCTGCAACTGCGCTGTCGGCCAATAGCGCGAGAGGCAGCGCCGCGGGGACCTCACCCTCGTCGCCTGACACAACCGGGTCGTCGTCCTCGTCGTCCTCCGAGCCTGAGACCATGCCTAAACCGTCGGCCATCGTTTTGGGGCGTGTTTTAAAACACTTTGTGTTTGCGGGTGGTGCTGCCCCTTAGCGATTGGAGGTTGGTTTACACACGCGCTCGCGCACGGCGCAAGCGCAATCGCGCGTGCGCGTGCGCACGCGCACGCGCACGCACACACGCGCACGCGCGACACACACACACACGCATACACACGCACACACACGCACTCTAACCGTTCACACCACGCGTGGTGTGCGCGCGCGCTCAGGCCGAGGCCGTGAGCAGCGCCTGCGCCTCGCCGAAGCCACAGTCGTCAAACTGGCCACCGAAGCCGGCGTTGCCGGAGAAGGGCTCATCGTTGCGATGGCGCTTGGCCAAGTGGTCGTCGTCGGGCGTCTCCTCGTCAAAGATCTCGACCCCCGAGGTGTCGACCGCCGGGCCGTTGGAGGTGGCGCAGTTGGTGAGCACGTACGCGGTCGAGAGGGGCATCTTGACGCCCCAGCCGGTGCCGCCAAAATAGATGCCACGGGAGAGTGCCGCCACGGGAACGATAGCCGAGCCACGGTCGAGGTCGTTGACGGTGCCGGCAATCGGCTTGGTGATTCCCTTCTTGCCCGTGGTGGGGTGCTCCTTGAGGTGCGCCTTGAAAATCTTGGGCATGGTGCGTGGGTTGCCATTCGCGTCAACGGCCTCGTGCTGCACGGCCATGCGAATGGTCGCAGGATACCCCTTCTCGACGTCGGCGCCGCGCACGAGCGAATTGAAGTTGCGCGCAAACTCGGCCTCGGTGATCGGCGGCGCCTTGGCATTCTTCGGCGGGAAGGCCTCGTTCATGAACTTTTTGCAATTCTCAATCAGCCAGGCCTCGAAGGCGTTCCAGTTGGCCACCTGCTCGTTGGTGATCTCAACGGCGATGGACCACGCGTTGCCCAGCTCCTTGCCCGTCTCCTTGCTCTTCGCCGGACCCGCCTTGAAGGGGCAGCGCGCATACTCGGGAAGCTTACAAACGTCGTACGTGAATCGGGAGTCGTTGTAGTAAAGCTCGACGTATTTGTCGCCGTTGGTGCCCGACTTGAGCTCGGTGCCGAGGCGGAATTTGCTGATGTCCATGTGGCCCAATGTGACGATCTGTTGGCCAGACGCACTGGCGGTGCGCACTGGGGCGGGGGCGGAGTCTTTGCTCGGGTCGGCACCCTTGACGGTGAAGGCGGGCTTGGAAGCGGGTTTGGCGGACATGGCGGGGTGGGCTCTCGGGTTTGCGTGCCCAGAGTCGCTCCCGCGCACCGCAAGCGGCATTAATCGATTTCGAAGCGAACCGCCGGCAGACCCCGCGCGCGCTCGCGCGCTCGCGCTCGCGCGCGCGAGCGAACGCGCGAGCGAACGCGCGAGCGAACGCGGTCGAAAGCGAGCACCGCCTTACCGCCTCACCACTGCGCGACCACGAACGCGCGAGCGAACCCACGAGTCCAAAAGCGAGCACTTTATCAACACAATACGACGCCCACTACCACCCACGGCACCGCGGCACCAAACGTCGCAATCGCAATTGGCACGGGCTCGCCCGAGCGCATGTACGGTATATCGTTCTCAAAAAAGACGATCGTGCCCATCCAGAGCGCCACCAGCAGCGCCGGCAGACCAAACCAGCAGACGCGAAGCCGCCACCGCGAGATGGCGGGATTCTGCGTCTCAAACCGCCCGCCCACGAGCGCCGCCGCAAAAAAGAAGGAGATGCAGTGCTGCGAGGCCCACTCAAAGCTCGTCTGTCGCCACGTGCGCGTGTCGCCGACGCGCGCACCGTCGTACCCGGAACCGAGCGAGAGCGACGCAATCGTTAGCAACAGCTGCATGGAGACGAGGGCCACCAACAGCAGCGCCGTGACCGTCTCGATCCACTCGATGTAGCGGCCCTTGGAACACCAACTGTTGTACAGCAGCTCCGAGACGCCCGTACTGAGCGCGAGCAGCACCGTGATCAGCAGCGTGGCGCCGACAAACCAGTGGGTGAGGTATGACAGATCATAGCCGAGCGGACCGCCCAGGCGCGACGCCGTGTACACGGCAACGCCGGCCGCATGGAGCCCGCACGCGATCCACGACTCGCCAAACCACGCCAAAGGTATGGAAAAGTAGAGCAGCATGACCTCGACGCTGGCCAAAAAACTCGTGCTGTCGGCAAACAGGAGCACGCAGCCAAGAGCCACCAGCGACGCGACGATGGCCACCCAGCCACTCGCCGAAGCCACGCGTCGCCCGGTTTGGTCGCCCCGCCCGGCAAAGTAATCGCGCCGGGTGCGGCAACGTCGGTCGTACGGGAACGCAAACAGTGTGAGCCCCGCGGCGCACCCCCACAAGACGGCCGGAGAACCATTGGCCGCGTAGAAGCGGCGCGCTCTGTAAGCCTGCGAGCAGACGTCGGCGTCGCCGACGCATGAGGCATCGTTGAAGAGCAGGTCGACGTCCTCCATGCGTGCGTACACGGCGATTTGCACCACGAAGGCCGCGGTGAAGACCAGAACTGACAGAATGCCCATGGTGCCGCAGATGGGCGCGCAGCCGCGGTAATAAACGACCTCGTGGCTTGCGAGCACGAAGACGGCCGCGCACACGCAGAGCAAACCTCCGAAGACCAGCGCCGCCGCCACAAGATCGTCGGCGAGCGCGACGCCTCGTGAAGTGACGTCTTCGTGGCTCATGGTGAAGGAGATCGCTTCGGTGGCATGCGTCATTCCCGCGCGCGTGACGCGCAAACCGGCGTAGCCCAGGAAGGCCGCCGAGAGAGCCGTCAAGTTTTCTCGGCGTTCGCGGGCGTCGTGGCCCTTTTCGCCCGCGCGCGGGCCACTCCACCCGAAGAGGCCGACGGCGGACCAGCCGCCAAAGAGCGTGTAGACGGCATCTGCGACGCGCGCATTCGAGCCGCCGTGGTGCAAGCCGACCCAAGAGGCTGCTATGAGCAAGATAAACGCGAGGCCGCGCTGCTCGAATAAGTAATCGGTCTCGACGGGCGGCGCGCCGATCAGGCCGACGAGTATGAGGGAGGTCGTTCTGAGACTCGTCGGGACGTCAGCCACAATGGTCGTCGGCAGCGCGTTGAGCGCGTCCAAGGCAATAGACGATCCAAAAATGCAACAAGCCGCAACCACATTGCCTTCAGCAGCGAGCTCGCCGCGGCGCTCGGCGCGCTCTGCATACGTCTCCTTGTGAGGCTCGTCGGCCAGGCCCTGGGCCACGACATCGGCTGCCGCCATGGCACTGCTTGGTAGTCCTTGGAGCCGTCTGAGTATATGACTGCCGCCGCGCGGCTTGCGGCGCCGGTCTGGCGGTTTGGAAGCGCAATGGACCCGGAGCTTGAGTAAGTGCTCGTTTTTCTAAAGGTGGCCAGAAAAAGCCGATTCTAATTCTAACTGTTTCTCACTTTTTGTGAATCGTTCTCTCTTTTTCTGGCGGGCCTGCGCAGTCCACGGCAGATGGATCTCGTGCAATCTCCAT
>Ga0209603_1003731_pt1 | contig 13059 bp, 9 predicted proteins | sample COGITO_mtgs_1206_FD_184812 | JGI IMG/M metagenome (GOLD analysis project Ga0209603, IMG submission 184812) | Pelagic marine microbial communities from North Sea - COGITO_mtgs_120607 (SPAdes) (version 2) | ecosystem: Environmental > Aquatic > Marine > Epipelagic ... | reverse complement strand
CATCATTACCTTCAGCTCTGGCATACAACTCCTGTATTTTAGGGCCTAGAAATTCAAGTTGCCAAAATAAACTAGAAACTGGCACCAAAAGCAAAACAAACAACGTAACCCAAATGAAACGACTAACATCATCACCTTTCGCCTCTATTACTGCTAATCTAGAAAGAAAAAGTACAAAAGGAAGAAAAAGATACCCAGTTGTTGATAAAGTAGTCAGTAATGTTACGACAAGAATTCTTTGCCATAACTTAAAAATTGGTACAGGCAGATCAAAACGGATCGTAGTGAGCAAAATCAGAGTTACGATCAAGTATCCCGAAAAAGCTCCAGGTTCCCAAAATATACCCGAATTCCTAAACTTGTGACCATCGCCCATAAAATTATGAAAAAAAATGTTAACCCGCATGTTGACACCACTAGATTCCACGCCAACAAGCTCTGAAATTGGTGTAAGTATTTCATAAAGTTTAATACCAATAGTTGTTAATATAATGGATGGTAAATGGAAAATAAGACTTAATATCGCAACCCAAACCATAGTACGTACAAAGGCAAGTCGAAAAAACTTTACAGTGCCAATAATACCCGCACCAACCATCAATTTCACAAGGAAACCAAATGGTGTAGATATCAAAACATAATCGAGAAAAAATGTTTGCGATAACACTATTAAGGTCAAACTGAGTGAAATTGCAAGAAATGTCCATATTTCAAGATCACGCCACAACAAAACCATTCTAGGTATAATGCATATCAATATTATTATGAGCAGTGGTTCTGACTGTCGCCCAGTAGTGAAAACCTCGCTTCCTGACAAGAATATCAATAACAAAACTAAAAAGTAATCCGTTTTAGTTGGTTGATAGTCAAGATTGAAAGTCTTCATAAGGCTTTCTCCAAGCGGCCAAAGCTTGGCAACCAACATACCCAGAAACCATCACGCAGACGTATCTTTATCAAAACAGTAAAGTTAATAACAATCAACGCCGATGAAGTCGCTATTGCTGGTGACCATAGCCCTAAATGAGGCGTCAAAAATATATTTATGATAACGGATAAACATGCTGCAAAAAAGGTGATTTTCGCTAAACTATTTTGCCCTCCAGACATTGTGAAATATGGGTTTGTTACACCTGTAAGCGCTACCACACTGTTGCCAATTAGTAAGATGACAATCAATGAGGATGCATTCGCAAAGTCTGCACCAAAATAAGTTTCAAGCAACAAATCTCTTGCAAAAAGTATTGAGACAACAAGTGGTAAGCTAGTAAAGAAGATTAGGCCACTTACTTTACGAGCGTAAAGCCTTAAGTCATTCGTATCACCGAAGCGTCTTTTTGCCAGTTCCTGTTGTGCAATCATGTTAATGGAAAAAAGGAAGAAAAGCGATAAAAAAGCAATGCGATAAGCAACGGAATAAACGCCAATGTCAGTTGTGGGTAAAAAGAATCCCGCTATAATAATATTTCCCTCAGTGATTATTACTGTTGAAGCACTAGCGATAAAAAATGGAATCCCAGATTTTACTTGGGATAGAATATTACAAAAAAAGATTTCAACGTTATTTTCACTATTTGAGGCAAAGTTCTGAGTGGAAACTTGGTTGTCCAATCGGTGAAGAATATAACAACTTGATACAAGCGCTGTCAAAAGCAGTCCAGAAGCGAGTGCACCAGTTGGGACAAGTGTAGTTCTATAATCAATTTTTCCCCAGATTACTAAGACACTCAAATTTATAACTACTGGCATAAGAATAAAAGCACAAAATACTTTAGTAGGTGCGATAGCACGGCTTGCATTAACTGTTAGAACTATAATTGTGCGAGCAATCAAGCTAACCACAAGTATGCATACCACTATGAACGAACTCGACAATATAGGATCTAAGAAGTAGTGCTTGACGATTAGCGCTACGGGTAATGCCAAAATCGATGATGCAAACAAAACCAATAATAATGAATGCCTATATAGACGACTTTTTCGTGCTTGCTCTCTCATAGAGCCCTGAATTGCCATTTCATGAATTAAATAAGTATCTTGGCCTAGAACAAGGAAAGTTCCAAAAATTATGGCTGATGAATTGACTAGCGCCACAAAACCAGTTGCTTCAACACCATACCAGCGTGCAACGATTATAGTAGTGAATATTCCAAGCAATAATGTGAGTATTCGAGTGGATACTACCAAAGCAGAACCACGTATTAAATCAATGTAGCTTCGCTGCTTTAATAACTGCAAGATAAGCCTTCCTTTTTACTATTTGGCACTTTAGCTATTTGGAGACGTATATTTGCTTTGTCATTTGTATATATTGGAGGAAGCTGTGCTACATATGCATCAAGAGCGGCATATGTAGACTGAATCTCAATACCTTTTTTTCCAAGATCTATGCCAATACTTTCGCGAGCACGGCGCTCAGGTAATCGGACGGAGAAGCCTACAAAATGTGATAATTTTTCTTCAGCATCCGAGGTCCATAAATCTTCATAACGCAATGCTAGTATTGGCACAGCCTGACAGGATAGCCACTCATCTAATTGTTCACTAAAACGCAGCACATCTTTGAATGGTAGATCATCCAAAGTACCTATTGCTGATAAATGCTTTAAATGGCTTTTGATCCATTCATATCCTTGGGTGTTTTCACACTGAAGTACACTTCGTGCAGCATCGCTTGCTGAACCAAACAAGAAGATAACTATTGGTCGGTCACCAACTTTCAAGGAAGCTGGTAAATCATGGGTCTTATATACCAACCCATTTTGAAAATGAGCTCCAGAAAGTTTCCAAATAACGTCACGCACAAGCCCACCTAGGCTGGGAGCTTGTAAAAAAAATCTCTTTTTGACCATTCCTTTAACTATACTATCGTATACAAGTGTTGAGCCTGATCTACCCATGCTCGCAACTAGAATAGGCGGCTGCTGTGAAGGTAGGATTGCTTTCAAAAAGTCTCGAAGGATAATTTTTAGAATATTTTCTGCCATTCTAACTTTCATTTTATATGAAACCGTTCAGGTTTTTTAAAAACATAAGGAGACTTTTCTCAATATTTATGTATTGCACTTAAAAATTAAGTTTTATTATACTATTTACGTAAATTAAATTTACGACAATCTGAGCGATATGTGCAGTAGTGCTGTAGTATAGTAGATAACAAAAAAGAAGTTTTAAAATATCACAAAGGATACTTTGTACTACTAAAGGCCAACTATTCCACGATTAGAAAATTAAATTTAAAAATAGTAGGCTTTTAAATAGAGTACAATATTTTGAATGTATTAGACCAATTAAGATTTGATGTCTTTTTAATCATAGTTTTAAAATTGAGATGCAGAACAATACAATTTACAACGCAAACCTATTTATAAGTTCAAATTAAGCGCCATCTCTAATTTATTTTAGTTTGCAATTAACCGCGTAATCTCAAGTACAGAAACATAAAGTATCTATATATGTCACATATTACGCTTAATTCTAATGTTCTTTAACCCAGAAAATTTAATAATATTAATATAAAGACTATACATAAAATATTATTTTATAGTGTTCAGTACTTATCTTCCAGAAAGGCGGAAAGACGGCATAATCTGATTTATAATTCGATTCCAATTTGTGATGGGTTGCATTCCTACAAATATTACATCCTTAGGCCTTAGCTCGAGACGTGTCGCAAGAAGAAAATTGGCTGCATTAGTTGCGTCAAGATGAAATGCTAATATTTCTTCAAATTTTGCCTGCTCGTAAGCGCCCCTTAGAAGGTAAATCTGTTTAGGGTTTCCAGACAAAGGCAAAACCCCACCACTTTCCAAAATCGCATCTGCAAGAACAGCTTTATCGGCGAAGGGAAGAATAAATCGAGACTGAGCTCCAACTTCACCAATTATATAAACATATTCTCTTGGTATTGCTCCATGTTCAAGTTTTACATGAACACTTTTAGAGGCATTAGCATTAGCCCACATATTCATTTCATTCTCTTGAATGGAATTAAATCTTGCCTTCTGACGGAACCCCAGAAAATTGTCATATTCATTAGTTGTATTCACAACAACTCTGTCACCATCTGTAAGTAAAACCTTGGAAAATTTATTTTGATTATAAAGATCTTCAAAATTAATTTGGTACATGGATCCATTTCTGTGAAGTTGAATAAATGCAAACGAAGAATCGCTAATGGTAATCCCACCCCTACGAGATATAAGTTCATCGAGGAAAAGCGATTGAAGTGTAATCGGTTCTATTCCTGGATTAACTACAGCACCGACTACAGAAACTCTTTGAGAATTAAATTCCGCAACTTCAATGCTAAATGAAGGTGGTATGCCCATCTCAAGGAGCTGTCGATAGATAGCGTCCTCAGCTTCCTCAAGTGAAAGACCCCCAATAACTATACGCCCAATGTCAGGAATGGAGACGGCTCCATCATCTTGAACGGTATACCCTTGACGTTTATTTTGCGACGCTAGAATACCATTAATAGCCTCAACAATATTATCCGCTTGTGGAGTACTCAACATCACAACATCACCCACTCCAATTAAATAGGGTTTTTGATGCAATGGCTCAGGAAAGCCTGTTTCGATGATGTATTTTTTCTTTTCAGTCTTAAGCATAGACTCCAAAAGAACATTATTCATTGGGTTGCTGTCACCATATCTAACGTTAGTAGTTAACAAATCCGGTATCATCAAGGGCTCGTAAGGTGAGCTATTAGCTTTCAAAACTGTTTCAGGAGTTAGCTGAATAACTTGAATATTTGCACTTACATTATCACCAACTGAATAAGACTTATACGCCACATCACACCCAGTAAGGGTGAGTATGAAACAAATTATTAATAACTTTTTCATGTAACCTTCATCAAAGTTCAGAATTGATATCTTACACATATTTTTGCCTCATATTCGGGAACAATTAAAGCGCTCAAAGTCACCAAAAGTACTTTCTATAGTTTTAATTTTCATAATATTTTGATCCAAATGATTTATGATCATAGTGACTTGCATAGCCATAAGCTTTACTCTTTTTCAAATTGACTTTATTAAGAATAAGCCCGATTGTATTCACACCTACACTTGTAAGCATATCAAGGCCTTGATAAACATTTCCATGGGTAGTTTTATTCCATTCAACAATATAAATATTTGCGTCAATGTTGGCACCGATAACACGAGCGTCAGCAACAGCCAAAACAGGGGGAGTATCAATAAATATATATTCAAATTGTTCACGAAGATCAGTAATAAGTTTTGAAAAAGCTTTAGATGCAAAAAGGTCAGTAGCGTTTTTATTAGCTTTATTTCCAGTGATAATACTAAAACCCAGTTCTTCGTTAAAGAAATTTACATCCTGTATCTTTCTCGCATCTGCCAAAAGATCAACAAGTTTAATTGTCTTTTTCCTGTCAATAAATACTGAGTTACTAGTTTTTCTGATATCAGCCTCAATTAGGAGAACTTTTTTGCCAAGACAGGCCATATTTTGAGCTAGTGAGTAAGTAAGAGTAGTCTTACCCTCAGAAGGAATAGATGACGTCAACATTATAACTTGTGGAACTTGATCAAGGTTAGACATGAGAATAGATGTGCGAATATTCTGAATAGATGCCGAAACGACTGAGTTGGGCTTATCATTGAGGTAACAAGTTACAGCCTTTCTATCCCGAGCTGGGATCAAAGGCACTGACCCTAGTACAGGAATACCACTATTTTGATGTAATTCATTTATTGATCGATAGCCTAAAAAGCGCATTTCCCTAAAAATTACAAAATAAGTTCCCATTACCAGGCCAAAAGCGATTGCAAACAGCAGAATTGAATTCTTTTTTTGGCTAGGCACTGTCATTAAACTTGCCTCTGAAAGAAGGCGCACTTCTGCAGCTTCTAATCCTAATTGAACATTCATCTCCTGAAGTCGTTTGAAAAAACTCTCATATAGCAAACGTGCAGCCTCTGTTTCACGTTCAATCTGTTGTAAAGCAATCAGTCCTTGAGACTGTCGATAAATTTGTTTTGTTAGTAAAGATTCAGATTTTTCAAGGATTGAGAACTGTTCTTGCTCTCGTTCCGCATCAATCTTGATGTCGGACATAAAACGATTTATGTCGATATTAAGCTCTTCCAAAGATATCTGACTATTTCTATGCTGCAAAATTTTGTGATTTAGACGAAAGTCATCCGCTGTGCTTATCAGATCATCTAAATTCCCTATTTTTTTTAATGATTGGAGTTTTGTCCGCCATACAGATTTCTTTACAATAAGTTTCTTTAAATCTAACAGGCGCATACGTAGTTCACGTAATTGTGTCTCTCGTGCCTCAAGAACAACTGGATCAACAAGATCTGACTGACTTGAGTGTTTAGCCATTTCTATTTTCAAATTCTCAAAATTTTGCTTTAATTCTGAAGTGCGGATTGATAGATACTGAGTAGCACTGGCAAGTCCATCCAGCTTAACCTTGATCTGATTTTTTATATACAATTCTGCCATTGAATTAGCCATTTGAACAGATAATGCGGCGTCGTTAGTAGTAAACGAAATATTGATTGCTAGTGTTTTCCGAGGATTCGAAACTTCCATTACTTTCATAACAGTATTTATGGCATTTGATCTAATTACTTCCATGGGAAGCGTTGAAAATGGTTTTTCTGATGCTACGCCAAAAATTGCAAAAAACTGGGACTTGGCTCGATTGAAGAGTTTAAACTTATACTGATTTTCATTAAAATAAGGCACGCTAGTAAGGTCAAGCAAATCCACAAGCTGCCCAGCAAGATGACTCGATTTTAATACCTCGATTTTTGTGTTAATACTCATGCTAGATATTGGGCTGCCTGACATGATACTTTCTATTTCAGAGATTATCATAGGTTTTCTCTCCTCCAGAACAATCTTTGCGGTTGCTGGATAAAGAGGAACGGCAATACGTCTGATGTAGAAATCAGCAGTAACAAAAGAAAAAAGAACAAATAGCATTATAAGCCATTTATCACGCCATATTAAGTTAGCGTATGACAATAGGTCCATCTCACCAGTGGCAAAATCTGATTTTGGGTTTTGGAGAGCGTTATAGTAATTCAATAGGCACCTCTGCTAATCTAACAAGACCGATTTAATTTATGGCAGCATAGTTGTATATTATATTATCATTTGAATACCAGTTTATCACTTGGATGATTGATATTCAGTTTTAAATTTTCCTGTTTTGTTTGTGAGAGGAATAAAATAAGCAATTAAATTTCTAATTCTATGAACCATCCGCGAATTAACTAATATAAATTCTCATAAATATCTATTTAAGAAAAATAACTTACCTAAAGATTAACAAATAGATTTAATTGAGATTTACCTTTACGTTAAAAAAATTTTTAAATTTATCATTATACCCTTAATAGTGTTATTTACTCCGTTATATTGTTTATTAATTCCATAAAATTTTTTACATATCTGTTAAGCGGACGGCTAGTTTTAGAGGTATTAGAATAATACCAAATATACCAAAGGATAGGTGACACTTCTTAAGAACATCAATTCATAATCAATGAAACATAATGATCAAACATAGCTTCTGACTGCTTAGCAAAACCCTCAAGACTTTGAATGTGAATAGTTAAATCTCTAACATTATTTTCTCGGGCATCATTTTCCAGTTGAGCAAATGGCGTTTTTAACAGGTCTAGCCCCAACATAGTTGCGGCACCTTTTATTTTATGAGCAGCCTCAGCCAATGCATGATTATCTTTAGAAAAAATACCCTTATTGCACTGTTGAATAAACTGATTCAATTCTTCAAAAAACATCCCCGAAACTCTCAGGGCATTTTCACGTCCAATGGTTTCAAATAATTCCTTTAAGACTGGTGGTATCTCTGTAATAGCTTCAAGTGGATCAGCAGAAACAACATCTGAAATGATCTTTTGCAAAGTAACTAAACGAATTGGCTTTGTGAAATAACAATCCATGCCAGCTTGTTCTGCTTCCACGCCAAACTCATCGCTTCCGTGCGCAGTTAGCCCAGCAATATATGTTTTTGAATTTACCCCCCCACCTGAACGAATTTTTTGTACAGCCTCTATGCCACCCATAATTGGCATGTTAATATCCATAAAAATGATATCAAATCTTTGTTTTTTTACTTGTTCCAGGGATTCCAGTCCATTCATTGCACCAATCACTTTATGCCCCATTTCTTCAAGCATATCGCTAAGAACTTCCCTATTCGTAATACTATCCTCAACAACAAGTACGTTAATTTTTTTAGAGTTCTCCACAGGAATATCCAATCCTTTAAGCTCAACGACATCCGTCTTAACAACTTGCACCAGCGGTAAGCTCAAGATAAATGTAGCACCTTCATTGATATTACTTTCCACAATAATATCGCCACCCATTTGGCGTGAAATTTTGCGAGATATAGAAAGTCCCAATCCATCACCCCGCGTTTGTCGTTGATCACCAGAGGAAAGAGCCATAAAATCCTCAAAAATCTTTTCATGGTTTTCTGGAGCAATACCCACGCCAGTGTCAGTTATTTTGAATTTAACTGTGGAAACATCCGATACATAACTGTGACCAATTACAAATTTGATACTTCCTTCATCCGTAAACTTGATTGAATTACCCAATAGATTTGTCAAAATCTGTCTAATCCGAAGACTGTCACCTATAAAATTAGTCTTAATGTTGCTATCAATTTGAAAATCTAAATTTAATACTTTTTCACTGGCGAGCGGTTTAAGGACCTCAACCAAAGATCTAACCAAATCTGGTAAATTAAATTCTTGAGGGGATAAATTTAGCGCACCACCTTCAATTCGCGTAATATCAAGTGCTTCGTTAATATGCTCTAACATAATTTCGCCAGATGATGTTGCAATCTGAACATAATGATCCTGCTTTTTCGTAAGCTTGGTTGTCTTAAGCAAATCCATAACGCCAATAATACCTGCTAAAGGGGTTCGCATTTCATGACTCATAACAGCCAAAAACTGCGACTTTGCTTTATCTGTGCGTTCAGCGCGATCACGCGCTTCAATTAAGATTTTCTCAGCAGCCTTTCGATCACTGATATCGCGTATGTACGCCATGTATATGGCATCATCATTACGTTCGACATAAGTCATATTTAATTCAACTTCAAACTCTTCGCCGTTTTTCCTCCACGCCGTCAGCTCAACTCGGACACCATCAATGGCATTTGTATGTGATAACTCTAAAGATTGAGCCATTGCATTTTTATAAGCATCCCTCAAACCGCTTCGGAAGAAGATTTCCTCCATGGTTTTCCCAATGATTTCTTCGCGAGACCATCCAAAAACACCTTGAGCAGAAGCGTTGTATTCAATGATTTTACTGAAGCCATCTGCTATGATGATAGCATCCATTGAGCCTGCTACGGTTAAAGCTAACTGCCTGGATGAGGCTGTAAGTTCATCGGCACGGCGTATCGAAGATCTCAACATTTGATCTAACAAAAGCAATAGGCCAGCAAGCATTATTAAGAAAAAAACAGCAGAACCACTCGTCCAAATAAGTTGCTTTGAAAAATTTATTTGCTGCTCTTGTGATCGAATAACGGCTAAGCGATACACAAGAAACGCGTTTTTACTGACTTTAGGCCTGACCCTCTTAACCATATCACGCAATATTAGAATATTATCAAATGATATTTCGTCTACGTTGTCTATAATTGAAACCGTTTTACGGACAAATTGATTGATAGGATCCATCAAGATTTTTACTTCTTCATTAAAACCTAAAATCATATTAGAGTCAGTATTTTCCAGAAATAGAAGTTTATTTAAGACAATATCGATCTTATTTCGAAGCTCATCTTTTGATAAATTCTCATTTTTTGTGTGTTCAAGTAAAGTTATATCTAAGTCTGCAAATTGAGCATCAAGTTGGTATAGATCTCGTCCTGTAAAGATCGTGTCTTTTACAATTGATAAATCTCGATACTCAGAAAATAATTTATTTATCATTAGTCCAAGCAGTAGTGCTAGTAGACTTAGGCCTACCAAAATTAGACTTCGATACCCTTTTAATTCAACATTCATTTTATAACTTTAACTTATATAAACTTGTGAAACAAACTGCTATTAATCTACATAAACTGGATTTAACCCAAGGCGAATAGCTCTATTCAATACAACTAAATAATTTTCACTAATAGAAAGGATATTTTCAATGCATCGTTTCTCTGTGCAAATAGTGTGCCTATCGAATTGAAAAGAAATACAAAAAATCATACATTTTGCTAAATATGCAATCTAAACCTTAATATTATCTCCAAATTTGTCTGATAATAAAGTAACCTAGACGGAAGTATGACGATATAAGGCATCAGAATAGTATGGTATACTAAAGTATATATTTATGATTAATTTCGCAATTTTTTTCTATTAATTTGAATAGAAAACTATTATAAAATATTCATGACAAATATACTTATAGCCGATGATCATGATTTAGTTCGCGACACCATAGCTGCATATTTAGAAACAGTAGATGAATTTAATGTTTTCACTGCTCAGGACTTGAATACCGCTTTAGAAGTAATGAGTGGGTTAAACTCCATCGATCTCTTGATATTGGACTACAACATGCCGGGTATGAATGGGCTTCAAGGTCTAGAACGCGCTTGCACATCCTACCCGAGTACCAAGGTTGCACTGATGTCAGGCGTTGCTAATCGTGAAGTAGCCAATAAAGCAATGGAGCGCCATGCAAGAGGATTTATCCCAAAATCGCTATCCGCTATTTCTTTCATTAACGCAATTAAATTCATTTTATCTGGAGAGCGATACTTACCTTTTGACTTAGTATCATCTGCACCAGCGGGAAAAAATAATGGCGATTTCACTAATGTCTCTGCACGTGAAATGCAAACACTTGAACAGTTATGCATCGGATTATCGAACAAAGAGATAGCAAGGAACCTTGATATCCAAGAAGTTACAGTAAAACTTCACGTTAAGAATATATTCTCCAAGTTAGGAGTGTCAAATAGGACACAAGCAGCTTTGTTTGCCAAAGAACGGCACCTTTTTTAATTCTAACTAAACGAACTAAATTCTGCGGCACCGACCTATAAGCTAGTTAGATCCATTAACTAAAAAAATTTAAAAAGATGATCTTATCACGCAGGTTTGTGTCCAAATACATATATTACAATTCAATAATGTGGGAACCACCATTGGAGCTAAATATATAAAATTATATTTTATTAAATAATAACATTACCTTAAGGCCAGTCAGTGGCGGTACCGTCAGACATATGAGTTGCAAAATCAGATTATTCAAATAAAAGCCTTAACTTCACGGCTCTTAAATTCTTTTAAAATTTCTTCATAAATTTCTTTATTGAAGTCTGGCCAATTACTTTCTTCAAAAACATATTCAGAATATGCACATTGCCATGGTAAAAAATTAGAAGTCCTTTTTTCTCCTGATGTTCGAATTACTAAATCAGGATCTGGTAAATCAAATGTATCAAGGTTATTTGAAAGCAGCTCATTAGTAATATCATCAAGTTCCAGTTCACCAGATTTTATTTTCTCTGATATTTTCTTTGTAGCTCTGATGATTTCATCACGCCCACCATAGTTTAATGCTATAGTTAAGTGGAGATTATCGTTTTTATTAGTTAAAACTTCCAAATCATTCATTGATCCAATAAGTGATTTATCTAATCGATTTCTGTCACCAATAAACCTAACTTTAACTCCATTTATAAAAAGCTTTTTTGATTCAGATTTCATGAACTTTCTAAATAAACTCATTAATCCAATAACTTCAGACTCTGAGCGTTTCCAATTCTCTGTTGAAAACGCAAACAACGTGAGGTGAGTTACATTCATATCCAAGCTAGCACGAACAATATGACGGACACGATCAGCACCTTTAGCATGACCTTTAAGCCTTGCTAATGCTCTTTCATTTGCCCATCTACCATTACCATCCATTATCATGGCAACGTGTAAGGTTTCAGGTTTTATATTTAAATCTAATTTCATAAAAAAATATAGCACATACATAATTACAGCGAACAGCGTATTCGTATAGGTTCATATTCAAAATAACAGTAATTTAGTCTGCATTTTGGTCAGTAATCAAAAATTCATAACAAATGCTATGCTAAATGATTAATTATTATTAGATATTTATCGGTGATATGCCACTATTAGTTAGTAAGTGTGGGTGACGGTGATTAAGAAGAGTGTGCATTAAATTACACTCATAAATGTTATTGATTTTTTAGGCCTTAAAATACTTGAAATGGATTTTTGTTGTCACTCATCAAAATTAAGTGCGAACTAAAATACCGTCAAGTTTGTCCAAGAATATCGTAGCGTGGGTCAAACTTTATCACTTCACAGTTATTAGGTTTAATTCCAGTCATCGCACGAATGAAGTTGCCATGAGAGACAATTGCTGTGGAATGGATGGCTTCACGTTTGAGAAAGTCAGCAAAGTTGTTCGCCCTTTCCAGCAAAACCTCTTCAGGTTCAACTGAAATCCCTCGGTGGTCCTTTTCTCCTTCATGCCACCAGCAATCATCTAGATGATCAAAGTTAAGATGGGGGTAATTTCTAGCAAGCTCTTCTGGCAGACTTCCTACATCACAGCTATTGCAGAGTTGCTCTCGCACTTCAGAATTAATCTGAAACGGCAACCTATTTCCAAAAATGATTTGGGCCGTTTGTAATGTCCTAGTGAACGGCGAAACAATGACGTTTGTAAGATCAAGTTGTTTGACTTCGCTACGAGCTTGCTGTGCCTGAGTTTCTCCGAGAGCAGTGATAGGTGCATCAAATATCATGGGATCTGGCTTGTTAGGGTCGTGAACCGCATTGAAGGCTGATTGAGCGTGTCGAATAAAATAAATAGTCACTTTCGATATTCCCAATTACTGATAAAAATGTAGCTACCTTCAAGTATTTGGCCAATCTTTGCCATTCTCAAAAGAGACCCTACTATGAACTATTCGGTGAGACAATCAATAGTGCAGCTGATGTTGCTCTTCGATCTTCGAAAACTCATATCAAAATATTA
>Ga0209603_1003724_pt1 | contig 13065 bp, 8 predicted proteins | sample COGITO_mtgs_1206_FD_184812 | JGI IMG/M metagenome (GOLD analysis project Ga0209603, IMG submission 184812) | Pelagic marine microbial communities from North Sea - COGITO_mtgs_120607 (SPAdes) (version 2) | ecosystem: Environmental > Aquatic > Marine > Epipelagic ... | reverse complement strand
AATGACCAGCATCGATACTCCATACTTCTGGAATGAGTTCAAACTTTTTAATTTGTTCCCACTTGCCAAAATGTTGGTTGTGGTTAGTGATGTCTTCCTGAATGGCATCGAGCAATTTTTGATTCTCGCAAATGCTTTCCAAAGAAGTACCCATGTCAATTGCATTGTCTTTTGCCCAAGTTTCAATGTATTCAAATGCTGGTTGAATTAGCGCACCAGGCATTTTTTGTCCCTCTCCAATAACCATAATTTGTTCAATGAATAAGGATTGCTTCATTTGATTTTCGAGTAATTGCGGTGCAATATACTTTCCACCAGATGTTTTGAAGAGCTGCTTTTTACGGTCGGTAATTTTTAGCTGCCCATCTGCATCGAGTACACCAATGTCGCCGGTGTGGAAATAACCATCTTTGATTACTTCAGCTGTTTTTTCGGGATCTTTGTAATAGCCTTGCATTACATTAGGCCCTTTACAAAGGATTTCGCCATCTTCGGCAATTTTCACTTCTAAACCATCGATAACGCGGCCGACAGAACCAAATTTAAGTCCTCCATTGGCTTCTTCACTAACAGAGATCACTGGCGAAGTTTCTGTCAAGCCATATCCTTCTGTAACTGTCATTCCTGCAGCGCTAAAGACACGGGCTAAACGGGGTTGTAAGGCGGCACTTCCAGAACAAATCAATTCTAGATTTCCACCCAAGGCTTGTTGCCATTTAGAGAAAATTAATTTTCGAGCAATCCCTAGTTTGAATTCATACCAAAAACCATTTTTGCCATAGGGTTCATATCTTAATCCAAGGTCAACAGCCCAATAGAATAATTTCTGTTTGATGCCGTCTAAATCAGCACCGCGGGAATAGATTTTGTCGTAGACTTTTTCCAACAAGCGAGGAACAGCAGTCATTACATAGGGATGAACTTCATTCAGGTTGTCAGATATTTTTTCCAACGATTCTGCAAAATGAATTTCTATTCCTTTGTAATAATAGATGTAAAGAATAACGCGTTCAAAAATATGACAAACAGGAAGAAAACTCAGGGCAATGTTTTTCTTACTGGTTAATGGAAGTTTTTTTGCAGCTGCCAGGACATTAGAAACTACATTGTCGTGACTTAGCATTACTCCTTTTGGACGACCTGTAGTTCCTGAAGTATAAATTATGGTGGCTAAATCTGATGATTTAACTTCTTTTTTTGCAGCTTCAACTGCAGTTTGAAGATCGCTATCGTCCTCTTCGAAAAGCATATTCCATGAAGCACAATCGGTCACATCTTCAAAAGAATAGACACCTTCGAGCGAAGTGTTTCCTTGTATGGTTTTTAGTTTTTCAAAAATTTCTACGTCAGAGATAAAGCACATTTTGCTTTCTGAATGGTTCAAAACATATTCATATTCTGAAGCAGAAATGGTAGGATAAATAGGCACAGTGGTTGCCCCTAATTGTAAGATTGCCTGGTCCATTATGCACCATTCTGTTCTGTTGTTGGTCGAGATGAGTGCTATCTTATCACCGTGTTTAACGCCCATTTGGTGGAGCTTACGCGATGCTTGTTGTACTTTATCGTAAAATGTTTTCGTAGAAGTGGCCTCCCAGCTTCCGTTGTATTTAGTGTTGAGACTTTTCTCTAAAGGGTTTTCTAACTGTATGCTTAGAAAATCAAATAATCTAGTTGGTTTCATTGATGCGTTCTTTTTTTTCGGAATGCTCAAGATACTCAAAACTTAGGAATGAAGGCTACTTTTTTTTAGCCAACCAATTAAAGGCATTTTCAAAAGCTATTATCCAAGGACTTACCTTATCAGAGCGATCTGCTGGGTAGTGTCCCCAATTCCATGGAAAAGTAGAGCGTTCTAAATGCGGCATCATGACCAAATGACGGCCATCTGCACTGGATAACATGGCTGCATTATAGTCGGACCCGTTTGGATTTGCAGGATAATCGCTGTAAGCATATTTCCCGGGTATTTGATATTGATTTTCTGCCAGTGGAAAAGAGAATTTCCCTTCTCCGTGTGCCGCCCAAATACCTAATGTGCTATCTTCAAGCCCTTTTAGCATGATGCTATTACTTGGAGTAATTTTGACCGAGGTGAAATGGCATTCAAATTTTCCAGAAGCGTTATGCAGCATTTTGGGTTTACTCTTGTGTTCTGGCGTTAAAAGACCTAATTCTACAAACAACTGGCACCCATTACAGACACCAAGCGAGAGGGTGTCGGGTCGTGCAAAGAAATTGGTAATGGCAGCTTTCGCCTTAGCATTGTATTTAAATGCACCTGCCCATCCTTTTGCCGATCCCAAAACGTCTGAATTAGAGAAACCTCCAACAGCTACCAAAAACTGAATATCTTCTAGCGTTTCTCTACCTTCAATTAAATCGGTCATGTGTACATCCCGCACTTCAAAACCACTCAAATCCATCGCATAAGCCATTTCGCGTTCAGAATTACTTCCTTTTTCACGGATAACTGCTGCCTTTATGACTCCTTTTTTAGCGGAAGGGAGTTGCCCGTCAAATTGTGAAGGGAAGTTAAATTGTAATGGCTGCTTAACAACGTTTTCTGCACGAATTGCCGCTAAATCTACCTGTGTTTGTTCTGCTTCTAGTTTTGTGGACGTTGCCGTCCAAGTACTTCTGAACTCGGGTATGGAGAGTTGTATCTCGTTTATGACAAGTTTATTGGTGTTGTTTGCAGTTCCGATACGGACAGCCTTTATACCACTTTCATTAAACAGTGCGGTTAAATCTTCGTTGGATAGAAGTACAACCCCAACTTTCTCGGAGAATAAAATTTTGACTAAATCCGTTTCAGTGAAAACAGAAAAATCTAACTTCATTCCAACTGAAATAGATGGGAAGCACAATTCCAAAAGAGTAGTAATTAAGCCACCAGAGCCAATGTCATGACCGGCGTTAATTTTTCCTTCTTTGATGAGGGTTTGTAAACAATTGAAAGCTGTTTTAAAATATGCAGCATCCTGAACACTTGGTGTAGAGGTCCCTATTTCCCCTTGGCTTTGCGCAAAAGAAGAACCTCCTAAATGAAACGCGTCTTGGGCAAAATCAATATAATACAGGTCACCTCCATTCACTGTGGCAACGGGAGTAATGACGTTGGTAACATCGCTACATTGTCCGGCAGCAGAAATGATAACAGTTCCAGGAGCAAGTACGTCACCCTCTGGGTATTTTTGTTTCATGGAAAGAGAGTCCTTTCCAGTAGGAATATTAATACCAAGAGCAATAGCGAAAGAAGAGCATTCTTCTACTGCTTCGTATAGGCGTGCATCTTCTCCGGGATTATTACATGGCCACATCCAATTGGCAGAAAGGGAAACGCTGTGCAGTCCTTGTTCTAATGGTGCCCAAACAATGTTGGTTAAGGCTTCTGCAATGGCAGTATTACTTCCTTTTTTTGGATCAATAAGTGCACTAACAGGCGCATGTCCAACAGAGGTTGCAATTCCCTTATTGCCTGTGTAATCTAGGGCCATCACACCACAATTACTTAAAGGTAGTTGCAGTTCACCTACACATTGTTGTTGGGCCACACGACCGGTAACACAGCGGTCAACCTTATTGGTGAGCCAATCTTTGCAAGCAACTGCTTCCAGTTGTAAAACCGAAGAAATGTAGTTTTCCAATTGATCTGCACTGTATTCAATGGGGGCAAATGCCGCGACAACACTTTGGTCGTTCATGATTGTTTTCGGCGAACTGCCAAATAGGGCTGAAAGCGATAAATCAATCGGAGTTTCATTGTTTTTTTCAGAGTGGAAAGAGAAATGGTGATCTTCTGTAACTTCACCAACAACATAAAATGGTGCGCGTTCACGTGCAGCAATTTTTTCTAGATGATTGGCGTCTTTTGGCGATAGAATAAGACCCATTCGTTCTTGCGATTCGTTACCTACAATTTCTTTAGCAGAAAGCGTGGGGTCTCCAAGGGGTAGCGCATCAATTTGTATGGCACCTCCTGTATCTTCTACCAATTCAGAGAGGCAATTTAAGTGTCCACCAGCCCCATGATCGTGGATGGAAACGATTGGGTTATGGCTGCTTTCAGTCAAGGCACGAATGACGTTGGCAACACGTTTTTGCATTTCTGGATTGGAACGTTGAACGGCATTGAGTTCAATGGCGCTTCCAAACGCTCCTGTGTTGGCTGAAGAAACGGCTGCTCCTCCCATACCAATGCGGTAATTATCACCGCCCACAATAATGATTTTATCTCCTTTTTTGGGCATTCCCTTTTTGGCCTGCTCTTTTTTTCCAAAACCAATTCCTCCTGCTTGCATGATGACTTTATCATAGCCAAGACGACGATCTCCTTCTTGATGTTCGAAGGTGAGAACAGATCCTGTGATGAGTGGTTGCCCAAACTTATTCCCAAAATCTGATGCTCCGTTTGATGCTTTAATGAGAATGTCAATGGGGGTTTGGTAGAGCCATTTGCGTTCTGGAAAAGTGCTGTTTTTTTGATCCTCTTGTACACGAGAGTAAGGGGTCATGTAGACGGCTGTACCTGCAAGGGGTAATGATCCTTGTCCGCCTGCTAAACGATCGCGTATTTCCCCTCCTGATCCTGTTGCTGCGCCATTAAAAGGCTCAACAGTTGTCGGGAAATTATGGGTTTCTGCTTTGATTGAAATAACACTTTCAATCGTTTCTTTTTTATATGTGCTGGGACGATCTGCTGCTGTTGGAGCAAATTGTTCTATGCTTGGTCCTTCAATAAATGCCACATTGTCTTTGTAAGCAGACACTATGCTGTTAGGGTTTTCTTTAGCTGTTTTTTTGATGAGTTGAAAAAGACTATTCTCTTTTTCTTTTCCATCAATAACGAATTGACCGTTGAAAATTTTATGTCGGCAGTGCTCTGAATTTACCTGAGAGAAACCAAACACCTCTGAGTCTGTAAGTGGTCGCTCCAATTGAGTAGATAAGTTATTGAGGTAATCAATTTCTTCTTGGTTAAGCGCCAGACCTTCTTGTTGATTGTAGGTAGCAATGTCGTGTATAGGGAGGACTTTTTCTGGTGCAATTGCAACAGAAAAAATAGATTGATTTAAGGTATTAAACTCGACAACCAGCATAGGGTCGATTGTGCCAACTGTATTTTTGGATAGGTATTCTTCAATACGTGTCACCTCATTGATTCCCATATTTTGGGCAATTTCAACTGCATTGGTACTCCAAGGGGTAATCATGGTTGCGCGCGGTCCATAAAAAAAACCTTCAATCTGCTTTTGTTCAAGTAAAGGAGCTTCACCAAAGAGCCAGCTAAGTTTTTCGCGATTTTCTGGGGATAAAGTTTGGGAACATTGAACTACAAAAACCTTGGTGGCGGCATCGCCAAAAAACTGAATCATGCGAGATTATTTAAAGCACAAAAATACGCTTTTCGAAAATAAAATAAAGCCTTTACTGTCAAGAAAAAAATGCAAGTTGTTGAGGAGTTATTCACATCAAGAGTAAATTCCATGAAAGGATTTCCCTTAACTTTTTTCAAGCTAAAACCATGCGTTTATTTTCTAAGCCCATGAAAATTATTTTAGTTCCCATGAATTGCTTCTCTGAAGTAAAGTATTAATTTTTAACATTAAAAAAGAGGTAAAACACTTTTTAGTTAATAGTATTACTATTATATTTGCAAAGAATGAAAAATCTTCAAGTAAATATTGTCATTAGTCCTGAGCTATATTCAAAGAATCCAGAATCATCAGCTCTTGGGCATAAAATTGTTTCAAAAAGTATTGAAATGATTAATGAACTTGGTTTCGAAGATTTTACGTTTAAAAAATTAGGCGCGTCTATAGGTTCAAACGAAAGTTCAGTTTATCGCTATTTTGAAAGCAAACATACCCTGTTGGTATATTTGACCGATTGGTATTGGAGTTGGATAGAATATAAATTGGTTTTTTCAACCCTAAATATCAGTTCCTCCTCAGAGAAATTGGAGAAAGCAATCACAATCTTGACTCAAGAAATTATTGAGGACAATTCATTTTCCTTTATCAACGAAGTGCTTTTAAATAAGATCATTGTTTCGGAATCGTCTAAGGCCTACCATACCAAAGCAATTGACAAAGAAAACGAAAAAGGTTACTATACTACCTACAAAAGGGTGGTGCAACGCGTTAGTGATTTTGTTTTAGAAATCAATCCTTCCTATGAATTTCCCCATATGCTTATTTCTACTGCAATAGAGGGAGCACATCAGCAACGGTATTTTTCGGAACACCTACCTTCGTTAACAGATGTTGCAAAAGGGAAAGATAATATTGTTCGTTTTTACAAGGATTTAGTGTTCAAAACAATAGAGAAGAAGTAATGAAAGAAAAGTATACAGCTTTAGCGATTTTACGCTTGTTTGCCTTTGTTTTTGTTCTTGGCTCAGTGATACTTCAGCCCATAATGCAATCGATGACTCTCTTAAATGATCACGAAATTACCGCAATAGATTTTACATTGGACACTGATACGGGCGAAAATGAAAGCCCTGAAGAAGATGAAGCGAAGGATCAAAAGATGGAGCCTTTAGTTGATTTTAAAGACCAAAAAGGGGGGAATTTTGCCAAAAAACATGCGATTTTCGCAAAACAATATTTGTCGCAAGATTACACCTTAGAGATTCATATTCCACCTCCTGAACACAGTTAGAATTTATGATTAGGTAAAATGTAATTTTCATTATAACCGAATTTAAATTCCTTTTCAGACTACCCTAACACCATATTCATTTTATTCCTATTCGACCATTGACAGACCTCAATTGTTGACACAAACTATTTTAATTAATTTACAATGAACACTTCAAATCCACTTAAAAATTTAAAGACAGATATTCCAGCCAGTATCCTTGTCTTCTTTGTTGCCATTCCCTTATGTTTAGGAATAGCATTGGCCAGTGGCGCTCCACTTTTTTCTGGGCTTATTGCCGGAATTATTGGAGGAGTTGTTGTCGGAGCCATTAGTGGTTCCCAAGTTGGTGTAAGTGGTCCCGCTGCAGGATTAGCGGCTATTGTCCTTACCTCGATTGGAACCCTTGGCGGTTTTGAAAACTTTCTTTTGGCCGTTGTGTTGGGAGGGGTTATTCAGTTTCTTTTTGGTGTTCTCAAAGCCGGGGTAATTGGTTATTATTTCCCCTCTTCCGTGATTAAAGGAATGCTAACCGGGATTGGGATTATTATTATCCTAAAACAAATACCACATTTCTTTGGCTACAATGCTGCCACAGAGGGAAGTTTTGCCTTCTTCCAAGTAGACGGTGGAAATACCTTCTCGGAGATAATTAATTCCATAAACTTTATAAGCCCTGGAGCAACTTTGATTGCTTTTATTGGACTCTTTATTTTGTTATTATGGAGCAATGTATTGTCATCCAAAGGGAAAATATTTCAATTGATCCAGGGTCCCTTGGTGGCTGTTGTTGCAGGAATAGTATACTTTTTTGTGATCGACGAAAATTCCTTTTGGGGAATTTCAAATAATCTTCTTGTAAGTGTTCCTGTACCAGATGATGCAGCTTCATTCTTGGCGCAGTTTCGTTTCCCGAATTTTGGCGTTATTGGAAACCCTCAAATTTGGGTTACCGCTTTCACCATTGCATTGGTAGCTAGTTTGGAAACTTTGTTGTGCGTTGAAGCGACAAATAAAATCGATCCGTTGAAAAGAGTTACGCCAACCAATAGAGAACTGTTGGCTCAAGGAATTGGAAATATCTTTTCGGGGCTCATTGGAGGTCTTCCTGTTACACAAGTTATTGTGCGTAGTTCGGCAAATATTCAGTCGGGAGGAAGAACGAAAATGGCCGCCATTATTCACGGATTACTATTGCTTATTTCTGTGATATTAATTCCAAATTTATTGAATAAAATTCCTTTGTCTGTATTGGCTTCAATCCTATTTATTGTAGGGTATAAATTGGCAAAACCAAGCTTGTTCAAAGAAATGTACCTTCTGGGTTGGAAACAATTCACTCCCTTTATTGTTACTGTTTTAGGGATAATTTTCACTGATTTATTGATTGGAATAGCCTTGGGGTTAATGGTTGGAATTGTTGTTATCTTAATCAAGAGTTTCCAGAATTCACATTTCTTGCACATTGAAGATGTGAGTAATGGGAAACACAAAATTAAAATGACATTAGCTGAAGAAGTTACGTTCTTCAATAAAGGTGCGATCTTAAAAGAACTAGCTAGTTTACCACCTGATAGTTTCTTAGATTTGGATGTGCGAAAAACACGCTATCTGGATAACGATATCATTGAGATTTTAGAAGATTTCTCTGAAAAGGCACGTAACAGAAATATACATATCAATTTAATTTCTGAAAGAGGAATACAAGAAAACCCTGAAAGTTTTATTCAGTTTTTTCAATTACAATTAAAATAGTTAAATAAAAAAGATACATATGAAAGCACACACAAAAGACACCCAAGCTTTAATGACACTACAAACTTCATTAACGGCTTTAAAAGAAGGAAATGAACGGTTCATCAATGGAAATCAAGTTACCCGTAACTTAAATGCACAAGTAGAAGATACCAGTTCGGGACAATATCCTTTTGCAACAGTATTACACTGTATCGACTCTAGGGTTTCTGCAGAGCATATTTTCGACCAAGGAATTGGTGATTTGTTTAGTATCCGTATTGCCGGAAACTTTGTGAATCAAGATATTCTTGGGAGCATGGAATTTGCCTGTAAGCTTGCCGGAACCAAAGTTCTCGTTGTTCTTGGACACACGGCGTGTGGAGCTGTAAAAGGCGCATGTGATCATGCAAGAATGGGGAATTTAACCTCCCTTATTAATAAATTAGAGCCTGCTGTTGACGCTGTTTCTTCTCCAGCAAATGAAAGTGAGCGAACCTCTGCTAATATCGATTTTGTCAATGCTGTAGCAGCAAAGAATGTTGAAATGACCATGGCAGATATACGTGAGAAAAGCCCAATCTTGAAGGAGATGGAAGCCAATGGAGAAATTCAAATTGTTGGCGGTATGTATGATATTGCTACAGGAAAAGTTTCCTTTTATGCTTAAGCACGTTAAACTGACGTTGGTAGCATTAACATTACTGTTAATGCTACCTTCTTTATCTTTTGCACAAGAGAGTAATCTCGGGAACTGGTTAATCTATATTGGAAGCAAGAAGGTGAATGAAAAATGGAATATTCACAACGAAGTGCAATACCGAAATTATAACGCCATAGGTGACTTGGAACAACTGTTGTTGCGAACCGGTATTGGTTATAACTTGACAGAAAATAACAATAATTTACTCTTGGGATACGGGTATATTTTATCCGAAAATTACGTCCAGAATGGGCGCGATAAATTTGATGTGAATGAGCACCGCATTTTCCAACAATTTACTAACAAACAAAAGTTGGGAAGAATTGGCTTAAGTCAACGGTACCGGTTTGAGCAACGTTTTGTTGAAGATGATTTCAAAATGCGTTTTCGTTACTTCATATCCCTAAACATTCCTTTGGCTAAAAAAGAAACAGAGAACCCAAAATATTACTTGTCGGCTTATAATGAGATATTTTTGAATACAAAATCTTCCATTTTTGACCGAAATCGCGTCTATGGAGGGATTGGTTATAAACTCAATGTTAATATTCGTATTGAAGCTGGTTACATGAATCAGTTTTTTGAAACGAGTAGCCGAGACCAGTTTAACCTAATCACCTTCGTTGATTTTTAAGCTATAATTTTTGTAGGCGAGCCATGTAGAAACCGTCAAAAGCGCTTTTAGTTGGTAAAATGGTTTTTTCTTCAACAAGACTAAAGTCAGCATTACTTTCAAGGAATGAAACTATTTGTTCTTCGTTTTCTGAGGGTAGAATAGAGCAGGTAGCATATACCATGCTGCCTCCTTTTTTCACCCAATTGGCTCCTTTATTAAGCAGTTCTCGTTGTGTTGCTTGTAAACTTTCGAGTGTCTCTGGCTGGAGGTTCCATTTAATTTCAGGACTTCTCTTTAGTGTGCCAAGGCCACTACAGGGAGCATCGATTAAAAGTACATCTGCCCAGTTGGTGTTTTCTTGAAGGCTTGTTTTGTCTTCCAAAACAGCAGCTTCGAGAAGAGTGAGTTTAGCTCGTTTTGCGCGTCGGTTGAGTTCTTTTAATTTATTGGGTTCAACATCATAGGCTTTTATAACTCCTTTGTTGTGCATGAGGGAGGCAAAATGTAAGGTTTTCCCTCCTGCACCTGCACACAAGTCAATAACATTCATGCCAGGTTCTACCTGACAAAAAGGAGCGATTTGTTGAGAATTAGCGTCTTGTATTTCGAAATATCCATGGGTAAAAAGCGGGTTTTTACTTAGTTTTCGTCCTTTCGGAAGTAGGAGTGCATCAGGGTATTTTTTTGAAATAACACTTTCTACTTGATATTTTTCTTGCAATTCTGTCTGTACTTTTTTTGGACTCGCCTTTAAGCGGTTTACACGAAGGGAGATACCAGCTTGTTTATTTAGTGCGATGCATTGCTTTTTCCATACTCCGCCCAATTCTTTTTCCCCAAGACCAAATAACCAGTCAGGAAACGAATGTTCAACGGCCTCTTGCGGGGGTGTAAGGGCAAGAAGTTTCGCTTTGGATAGGTGGGGAGTACAGTCCATTTCATTCCAGTCAGGAATGCTATAGTCGTTTAAAATGCACCAGGTTTTCAACCAAGACCAATAGGGTACATCAGTATCCTTTAGTTCTGCGTAGAAGCTATAAAGTCTGTTCCAACGCAGTATTTCATATACAGCGCCATACAATAGGTTACGATCTCTTGCACCCCACTTTGGGTGTTCTTCGAGACAGTTTTCTAATACACGGGAGGCGCGTTTGTTTTCCTCAAGTATAGTTGATAGTGCATTTGCAATGGCCTCTGCTTGATTGGGATGTATTTTTCGCATGAATTTATAAACGTTGCAGTTTTACCAGAGAAGCATAGGCTCCTTCGGCTTGCATGAGTTGTTGATGGTTTCCTTGTTCGACAATTTTTCCTTTGTCCATTACTACAATAGAGTCGGCTCTTTGGATGGTTGACAAACGATGCGCAATGACCAAAGATGTGCGGTCTTGCATCAGTTTTTCTAGGGCTTGTTGGACTAGATTTTCTGAACCAGAATCTAGGGCTGAGGTTGCTTCATCTAAAATAAGAATAGTAGGGTTCTTTAATATGGCGCGAGCAATGGAAAGACGTTGTTTTTGCCCTCCAGAAAGTTTACCTCCTCCGTCACCAATGTTGGTTTGGTATCCGTTGGGAAGCTCCATGATAAAATCGTGAGCATTGGCAATTTTTGCTGCGCTTATCATTTCTTCTTTGGAGGCATTTGGTTTCCCCAAGCAAAGATTGTTGGCTACAGTATCATTAAATAAAATAGCTTCTTGCGTAACCACGCCAATAAGTTGACGTAGGTTTTCTTTAGCAATATTTTTTATGTTAATTCCGTCAATGGTAATTTCTCCACTCGTCACATCATAGAATCGGTTCAAGAGTTTAGCTAGGGTAGTTTTTCCGCTCCCCGATTCACCGACCAACGCTATGGTTTTTCCTTTTTTAAGACTGAGGTTGAAATTTTCTAATAAGGCATGATCTCCATAAGAGAAGCCTACTTTGGTGAAATTTACCGACTGGGTTAATTCATCTAATTGTTGAGGGGAACTACTTTCTTTAATGCTGTTCTCTGTTTCCAATAGTTCGATTACACGTTCTGCTGCTGCATCACCTTTTTTGATGGTATAGGTTGCTTTACTGATCGCTTTGGCTGGCGTAAGAATATTGTATGCCAAAAGCATGAAGGAAAGGAAAACAGTTCCGGATAAACTTTGATCAACAAGCACCATTTTTCCGCCAAACCAAAGAAGTCCACCGATAACGCCAATCCCTAGAAACTCGCTCATGGGAGAGGCTAGATTTTGTCGGTTGATGAGGGTGTTGTTGAAATGATAAAATCGGTTGGTTGAAGCAGCAAATTTTTGATAGAATTGGTTTTCTGCAAAAAAGGCTTTGACAATGGTGAGTCCACCCAAGGTTTCCTCAATAATGGATAAAAACTCTCCTTGTTCTTTTTGTACACGATCCGATTTTCGCTTCAATGCTTTTCCAATAGTGGAAATGATTAATCCAGAAATAGGAATGAATAAGAGTACAAATAAACTCAGGTTAACATCTATGTTGAACATTAAAATGAGGGTAAATACAATCGTGAGGGGTTCGCGAATAAAAACTTCTAGTATGGATAGAAAGGAGTGCTGAATTTCCAACACATCCGCTGTCATTCGGGCAATGGTATCTCCTTTTTTCTTTTCACTAAAAAATGCAATGGGCAGATCAATAATTTTTTGAAAAAGATCATTGCGGAGGTCTTCTAAAATTCCGTTTCGCAAAAATGTAATGAAGAACAGCGCAAAATAATTGAATAAATTCTTTAAAAAAAATAAGATAAGTATCAATCCAATGGATAGCATTAGGGCAAACAATGGATCATCGTTTACTGTTTGTGAAATCTCATAATTTATTCTGTTCGTCAAATAATCTTTCAGTCCAGAAAGACCAGTGTAGATTGGGAGCGTATCAACTTTTGGTGTTTCTCCAAACAATACATTTAGCATAGGAACCATTGCTATAAAGGAGATTGCACTAAATAAAGCGTAGAAAATATTGAAAAAGACATTGAGCCCAATAAATATTTTATAGGGTCCTGCATAGGCAAATATTTTCTTGAAATAGGTCATCTAGAAGGTAAAAACATTAATGAGTAGTTGGCACTTTTGTTTTAATTGCTCTTGTACTGCAGCATAATTTGATGCTTTGTCAAGGGGGGTGTTGACACTAAAGTAATATTTAATTTTTGGTTCTGTCCCACTGGGTCGAACAGCGATGGTAGATCCATCTTCTAAATGAAAGCGCAGTACATTCGCAGGGGGTAAATCAATGGCTTGTTTTTTACCAGTTACGGATGTGGAGGTGCCAGCAAGAAAATCATCGAATGTAATCACGGCTATTCCAGCAATTTTTGTTGGCGTATTGTTGCGGAAATCGTGCATTAATG
>Ga0209603_1003721_pt1 | contig 13068 bp, 6 predicted proteins | sample COGITO_mtgs_1206_FD_184812 | JGI IMG/M metagenome (GOLD analysis project Ga0209603, IMG submission 184812) | Pelagic marine microbial communities from North Sea - COGITO_mtgs_120607 (SPAdes) (version 2) | ecosystem: Environmental > Aquatic > Marine > Epipelagic ... | reverse complement strand
ATTTACGCTCGGTGTTCTGGTCATGATTCTTGGCCAGTCCATTTCCAACGCCAACTTTGGCATGGCGTGGGCCGAGGGCGTCATGGCGCTCAAGAAGGACGAGTACGGCGATCTCATCTACGACGAGATCCGCATTGCCGATCTCGTTTATGATTCGAGCTTGGCCACCTTTGCGGTCGTCGTCTCGTGCGGCCTCGTCTTCGGAGCGCTCCTCGCCCGTCGCTACATCGCCGGCCTTGGTTGCTACGCAACGTTCGTGTTCCTGGGCTGGCTGGTCCTTGCATTCGTCTTCTTCTTGCCGCTCATGACCTACGCCAGCATCCGCGCAATCTTCAACCACGACGAGGCCAACTCCGACTGCTCGGTGTTTGACCACGGCGCGCGTGGCTATCTGGTCCCCATCAAGCACAACGACCTGTGCACCCTGCGCTACTGGTCGTTCATCGTCGGCGGCGGCATTCTCGCCGTAACCATCCTCATGCTGACCGCGCTCGGCATTCCCGAAATCATCAACGGCACGCTCGACACGCGCAAGAAGGCGCTCGTGGAGTACACCGCGGGACCCAACATGAGCAAGTTCTTCCGGCAGGGTCCTTCTATGCGCACAAACCAGGCGCTGTACGATGCAGAGGACCTCACCACGCCGCTTGGCGGCTACCAATCAGCCGAAGAGTGCAGATCGACCAAGTTCTTTGCGTTCAAGACAAGCCTCGGCAAGACCGACAGCAACATCCTGCTTTACGCGCCGCGCATGGGTGCGTCTTCGAGGCGCTAGGCCAGACGCCTCCCAATGCAGGACACTATACTGTTGTGCTCCCCCCCCCACCCTTTAGGTTTTCTTAACGGTCCTGTGTTTGTGTGTGCACCATGCGAGTTGGGCATAACCCAGGAGTGCGTTAGCAAGTAGCAGGGAAGGGCGTTGGGGCGAGGGGCGCCGCCTGTTTGTAAGGCGGACATGGCGGGTCCCAATTACCGCCTGTTGACAATCTTCGGCTCCGTCATTGGAGCCATCTTCGCCGCCTTTTCGGTGGTGTGGATCGTGGAGGCGTTTATCCTGTACCGCTCGGAGGACTTCATCACCGCGTCCGAGACGCTCGACTGGATGGCCCCGCCCGAGGGCCAGGCCACGTGCGTCGAGAGCCTCTCCGACGCGCAGCTCATGTCGCTCGACTACGACCACGTCGACCTGAGCTGCAACCTGGACAACGACGATGGCAACAAGCTCAAGATGCGCAACTCTCTCGCCGTCTCGGTGCACGGGCTCTACTACCTGGCCAAGAACACGGCGACGCTCCCGTACGTTGGGGACGTGCCCAACCCACTGTACACGCAGGCGGATGGGACGGACGACGCTGGCAACACCATCCCCGGCTTGCAGACCGCGCTTGACCACACCATGCCGGCCGTCCTCACCGCCATCCTCAAGGAGGCGCTGCCCGACAACTCCGTGCCGCCCTCGGTGAACTTTGCGAGCGCGTACCGCGCGCTGCACTGGGTCTCGGACCTGCGCCAGAACGAGGCCAGCCCGGGCGTGCCCACCAACTGCGACACCATCTACGGCAAGACGTACGCGGTCATCGAGGGCGACGTCAACCTGATGAACTTTGTGAAGCACCTCCAGCTGGGCCGCTTGGTCTCCCAGGGCGCGCTCGGCAAGGTGACCGAGGTCAAGGACACGTGGCCGCTCAACGACATCCAGATCGACTGCAACGCGGAGGACGACGACAACGACCCCGCGACGCCCATCCCCGCGTGGACGCCCAAAGCTGGCCAGGATGCCATCACCGGTGTGGCCGCGCTCACCGCCGATCAAGAAAACTTCCTCTACGCGCACTGCTACGCGCAGTTCCTGTACGCGAGCGTGGGCAGCCAGAGCGGCGACGGCGTCTTCGCCGTGCCGTTCCCGGAGCTCAAGGCGGGCGAGATCTCGGTGCCGTACGCCCGGCCAACCGGCTACAACGACACCGCGTCCTACTCGCAAAAGACGCGCCTGCAGCTCGGCTACCGCTACGGCCTGTCGCTCTGGGCGTATGTGCCCATGCTCCTCGCCTCTTGCATCCTGCTCGGCGACGCGATCGCCTTCTTCTTCTCGGAAATCACGATGCCCGCCGTTCTGAACGACATGGAGAAGTATTCGGACAACCGGCTCAAATTCGCCAGGGATTCGCTCGTGATCGCCGCAAACACGCGCGCTTCGCGTGCAAAGCGCTTCGCCTTCTGCTCGCTCGCCGTCTTCTTCTCCTTCTTCTTTTACTACCTGTTCATCGGCTGGACGTACGGCGTCCTCTACTCCAAGCTGCCCCGGCCGATTTGCGAGAAGGACGACGCCGGCTTCGGCATCGCGCCGGAGCACAACCCCAACCCGTCCTTCGGCCTATGGAGGGGCACGCGCGGCGGCTGGAAGTCGGATTGGGACGCCACGTGGTACGAGCTCGCGGCGCTCTTCTGCCAGGTCTTCGTGCTCATCCTCCTGCCGCTCACGACCACCTCGCTTGGGCGGGACATCAACAAGTCCATCGGCGGCGGCGACGCAAAGAAGGGCCGCGAGGTCGTGGCCAACCTGCAGCAGGGCCTCGAGCGCGTCAAGACCAGCGCCAAGTACGTCGCCTACCAGGGCTACGTGTTCCTCCTGCTGGCCATCGGCATCCTGATCATGATCGTCGGCCAGTCGATCTCCAACGCGAACTTTGGCATGGCCTGGGCCGAGGGCGTCATGGCCATCAAAAAAGACGAGTACGGAGAGCTCGTGTACGACGAGATCCGCATCGCCGACCTCGTCTACGACCAGGGCGTCGCCACCTTTGCGGTCGTCGTCTCGTGCGGCCTGATCTTCGGCGCGGTCCTCGCCCGTCGGTACATCGCCGGGCTCGGCTGCTTCTCCGGCATGGTCTTCATCGGGTGGCTCGTCCTCGCGTTCGTCTTCTTCCTGCCGCTCCTCGTGTACGCCAGCGTGCGCGCCATCTTCAACCACGACGAGGCGAATTCTGATTGCTCCGTATTCGACCACGGCTCACGCGGCGAGCTAATTCCCATCAAGCACGGCGACCTGTGCGTTCTCCGCTTCTGGTCGTTCATCGTCGGCGGTGGTCTCATCCTCGCCACCATCCTCGGCCTCACCCTGGTGGGCCTTCCCGAAGTCATCAAGGCTGTGCTCGCGACGCGCAAGAAGGCGGCCGTCGTTTACAAGGCCCAACCCGCTATGTCAAAATTCTTCCGGCAGGGCCCCGCGATGCGCACGCGCGAGTCGCTCTACGACGCCGAGGACCTCACCACGCCCCTCGGCGGCTACCAATCCGCCGAGGAGTCCGGATCCGCTCGCTTCTTTTCTTTCAAGACAAGCCTCGGCAACACCGACTCCAACGCGCTGCTCTACGCGCCGCGCATGGGCAACCCGTCGGGCCGCTGAAGCCGCTGCGCTTCTTCCCCTTTTCCCCTGTGTATTCGCCTCCCATTCATCTCTGGCGTAAGCTTCAACAAACCGCGTGTGTGTGTCTCTCCCCCAACGGCGTGCAATGGACGTGTGTGTGTGTGTGTGTACGTGTACCGATAACAAAACCACCCTATGGAGATGCAACACACACACACACACACACACACACACACGCGCGCGTCAGTCCTCGTCGTCGGAATTCTCGAGGCTGTATGAGCGCGCGCGCTTCGGCACGCCGCCGCCCGTGGACGAGGACGCCGCGACCGGCGTGCCGCTGCGCGCGCGCTTGGTCCCCTTGTTTACTCCCCAAGGGCGCCGCGTCTTCCAGAATGGCTGGCTCTCCAGCAGGTGCTTCTGCGCGTCGGTGAGCGTGTCCCACCACTTGGTACAGATTTTGTGGAGCCACTGTCCGAGCCTAGCCTGTTTAGGGACGCCCCCAACGATGTACTTGAACGTGCGCCCATCTTTCACAGAAGGCCACTCCTCGAGGTTGAGCGCGATGACGGCGGCGATCGCCGCGCCGCGGATCTCCTCCTGGCTTACCCCAGCAATCCTGGACCCGGACTTCGGCTTGTTCGGATCCTTGGGCTTGGGGTCCTTCCAGCTCCACGGCTTCTCCTTGAGGCCGTCGCGCAGCCGCTGTTTCTGTTCCTCCGTTGTCGGGTGGTCATGCGAGCCTCGCGAGGCGTCGGCGTCCTCGTGCCAGCTCTGGCGCACGTTGGACAGCCACTTTCCGGCCAGGTTGCTGCCCGTGTCGTAGCCGCCGTTTGGGCGTGGGATGCGGTACTCAAAGCGCTCCTTGGGCCCCGGCTTGCGCTTAGAAAACTTTGCGAGGAACGCCGTAATCTGCGCCGACATGCGCAGCTTGGCCGGCGGCTTCTTCCCCAGCCACGGCTCGTTCCAGTAGTCGAGCTCACGGATGCGCTCCTTCTGCTCCTCCGTCGTGGAGTAGCGCGTGCCCTGTTGGTGCCACTCCTGACGCCAGCCGTTGTACACGGTGTGCGCGTCAAGCACGATCTCCTGGCCGCCGACGAAGATCGAAAAGGTCGGCGTGACGTTGCGGTCGACCTCCGGCTGCCGTCGCTCCTTGTACGGGCGCTTTGCGTTGGTCTTTGACCACGGCGCGTTGTTTGGGAAGGCCGTGATGAACGCCTCGATGATCTGGTCGGTGTAGCTGGCCATGTCGGCGATGACGAGCTTCTTGAACTGCTCGTCAACGTTCTGCCGGAAGGTCTGCGACGCGTCGCGCAGCGCCTCCTGCACGTCCGAGCCCGGCGTCCACGCGGCCGCGTACTCGTCGAGCGTGCGCGGCACGAAGCCGAAGGAAAGCGCCCCCTTGGTGTCGTCGTACTCTTGCGCCACCTGCGCCCAGAGGTTGCACGCGACGTCGTCCGTCGAGAAGACGAGCACGCGCCCGATGGTCTTGCCGGGGTGCGCGCGCATGACGCGGCCCGCGATCTGCACGGCGGCGCAGCTGTTGCCCGGCTGGTTGAGCATGACAACGGCCTGCAGCGCCGGAAAATCGAAGCCCTCCTTGAGCTTGCCGACGGACGTGAGGAAGCAGTAGTGCGCGTCGCACGTCCTGCCGTTGGGGTCGCACCACGGCTCCTCGAGGCGCGCCGTGGGCGTCGCGCGCATGAAGGTCTCGAGCACGAGGCGGTTGGCACCGGAGGACAAGTTGGAGTGCACGACCTTCGACCAGGCCGTTGGGTCGGCGACGCCCGCCTTCTGCAGCTCGGCCTCGACCGCGGCCTTGAGCAGCGCACGAAACGCATCGGCCTCGTAGATGCTCGTGGTGTAGACGGCGACGGTGCGCAGCGCGTTCTGCACGATCCACGCGGCCGTGGCCTTGGCCTTTGCCTCGAGCGGCTCCTTGGCGGCGTCGCCCGCCTTTCCCCCGCCGTCGACGGCCAGGACGGCCTCGACGCGCACCGGGACGAGGCGGCCGAGCTTCACGCCCTCAGACATCGGGATGCGCTTGACGGTCGGCGCGTCTTTCAGCTGCGCAAAGACGGCCTGCGTGGGCTTCGGCTGCATGGCCGCGTGCGACAGCTTCGGCAGCGTGCCCGTCATGAGCAGGGTGCGCGTGTGCTCGGAAGCGAGGAGCCCGGTGAACACGTTGCCGTTGCGGTGCAGCAGGTGCCACTCATCGATGACGACGGCCGTGCCGACGCCATCGAACGCCTCGTTCTCAAAAAACGCGACGTTGGGCAGCGTCATGATGCGCAGCGTGTAGTGGCAGATGACAATCCACACGGGCTTCGGATTCCTCTTGTCCGTCGTCGCGTCCTTGACCCGCTGCAAGAAGCCGGCGCGGATCTGTTGGCACGCCTCGTTGTCCTCAACCGGCTGCTCGGCGTCCACGTCCTCGTCGACGGCGTCGGCGGCATCGGACGCGGTGCGGTTGCACGTCAGGTTGATGGCCTCGATGCCGAGGCGCGCGGCCTCGCGGATCGTGGGGGCGACGCGGTCGATCCGATGCACGACGAAGATCTTGACGGGCTGCGCCTCGGCGCGCCGGAGCGCCTCCAGACCCATGAGCGTCTTGCCCATGGCGATGGCCGCGAGGACCTTGCACATGCGCCCGTTGCGTCCCTTCCAGTGACGGACGACGCGGCCGGCCGTGGCATCCTGCCACTCGAGGAGCTCGACGGGCGGCGGCGGTGCAAGGGCCGGCGCCACCGCCGCTTGGGCGATTGGCCACGGCACGGGGAAGTGCTCGAAGCGGCCCACGGAAAACCCCTTGAGCACGTACGGCGTTGGCCCCTGCGGCGAGATGAGCGTGAAGCACGGGAAGAAGCCGTGGTCGTTGTTGATCTTGATGCGCAGGAGGTTTGAAGCGATGTCGCTCGGTTCAATGGACCGGTTGGGATGCTTGCACTCGATGAGGTTGAGGACCAGCGCGGCGGGGTCGGCCTTCTCCCACTCCGCGCGCTTGACGCCGATCCCGTCGAGGCCCTTTTGCGCCGAGACGCCCTCGGCGTCGACGCGCGGCGCGTGATCGCGGGCGACGGCGGCGCGCAGCTCGTGGGGCGTGCATTCCTTGCCCTCGGCCATGACCAGGAGGACGCGCGGCGCGCGCTCCGCGGGCCACACGAGCTCCGTGGCCCGGCGCGCCTCGTGGTACACGCGGATGGCGTGGGGCTCGTAGCGGCGGCCCTCGGCGGACGCCAAGCGCCCGTCGTCCTTGGGCTCGTTGGCGCTGGCGGCATGGGTGGCGCCCTTGGTGTTGCCAGCGCGCCGCGGCGGCATGGTGGGCAGGCGGACAGTTGCCAACCTTGCGAGTCGAGCAAGCGCACGCGGGGCGCACGAGCCGCCGGTTTTGGTGCCAACTCAAAATGCGCATCGTCCCAAGGAAAAGTTGGCAACTGCAAGCTATCATGTTAACAGAAATTGGCAATCACCACACGTCGTCGGGCCAACATTGGCAATCTCTACACCTTTGACGAGCTGCTGTTGGCAACTCATGTGGCCGACGCGAGCGTGGCGATGAGGCCGCTCACGTGCATGAGGTCCACGCCCTCGCTGGTGATGCGGTCGCGCATGTCGTCCCACCGGCGCAGGTCACTGGCGACCACCTCGCCGATGGTGGCGACGAGGCAGCGCAGCGCGTCGTCGTCGGAGCGCCGCTGGGCCGCGAGCATGACGAGCTGTCGCGTGCGCGGCAGCTCCCACGCGGCGCGCTGCGTGGGCTCGGCGAGCGTGCAGCGCAGCGCCTGCTCGATGGCGTCGCGCTGCTCGAGCGATTCGGGCAGCTCGTCGTGGAGCTTGAGGCTCTGCGCGGCGGCCTGCATGGAGGCCAGGTCGCGCCGGCCGCCGCGGGCCGAGGCGGCGACGCTGGCGGTGACGGCGTCGGGCACGAAGAGCGCGGCGAACTCCACCGGGCTGAGGGCGAGCCGGTGCGCGTGGTGCAGCGCCTCGCCGCGCACGACGCGGTCGTGCGTCAGCTCGAGGAGGGCGTCGGACTCGAGGGAGCCGCACATGCACGCGATGGCCAGCGCGTCGGAGTCGCTCAGCGTGACGGAGATGAGCTCGCGCGTGCGCGCGCGCACGACCTTGAGGACCTCAACGGGCCCGCCCGCGCTAAGCGGTGCCTGCATCGGCGCGGGGCCCCGCTGGACAACGCGCCGCGCGTGCCATCCTGCCGATTAGCGCACACGCGTCGCTATGGTGGTGCTGATCAAGTGGGTCGTGATGGCGATGGCCCTGCAGCTTCCAACGGGCGGGCCGGCGTGCGCGACGGCCACGTCGCCGCCGTCGCCAGCGCGCGCGCTCGGGCGCATCCTCATGTCGGCGGTCGGGATGGCCGAGGAGCCGATGGCGCACTTTGAGGGGAGCTTCTACGGCGTCTACGCGAGCGTGGCGCTCAACACGAACACGCGCGTGGCGCACGTCACGCTGAGCGGCATTCCGCTCGGCGGCAGCCTCGAGGGCGAGGGGTGGCTGAAGAGCGCCGGCACCGAGAGCGGGCCCGTGGTGCTGCAGGAGGAATTCGCGGCGCGGCTCGCGCGGCGCTTCGTGGAGATCAGCCGCGCGAGCCTCGACCGCGGCGCAAAGACGGTCACGGTGTGGGCGATCGTGCCGCTCCTCGGGGAGATCGAGATGGTGTTGAACGAGATCCCACCGGACGCGTGAGTTGTGGTTGGTCGGCGGTTTTGTTTTCGAATGGAACGCGTGACACACACACACACACACACACACGCGGACGCACACACACGCGGACGCACACACACACACACACACACACACACACACACACACACGGACGCGCGAAGGCGTCAGTACAGCGAGAGGTTCTGCACAGAGCAGTGGATGTGATGCCCGGAGGCGGTCCCGGCCTGCGGCGTCGCGCGGGTCGTCGTCTGGAGCCACACGCCGCTGTCATTCCACTGGAGGTTGGAGAAGCGCCTGATGTTTCCGTAGAAGCGCGGCGCGGGGTTGCACAGCGAGCGAAAGCGCAGGAGCGAGTGCCTCCCGCACTCGCCGACATCGAGCATCGCACACGTGGCGTTTTCGAAGAAGAGCAGGAAGAACCGGCCGCACGGCGAGAAGGCGCAGATCTTGGCCACGTCGAAGCTGCGCGCCCGCAGGCGGCCGCGCTCGATCTCGTAGCGCGCCGCGAGGTCGAACGCGCCCCCGGCGTTCGTCGCCACCTCTCCCTGGGGGCCGACGGCGGGGGGGCGACGCGCGTGGACCTCGATGAACGCGCGGTGTTCCCCGCCCCCGCTCGGCGATTGCCAGCGGTTGGTCACGACGACGTGGTCGCCGCTGGGGGAGATGACCGCCACGGGCTTCGACAGGTTCTCGCGATGGCTCGTGTGCCGGATGTGGTGCACCTGAAGCATGTGGTCGACGACGACGACGCGCCGCACGGTGAGGCACTCCGAGACGGACTTGAGCACGGTCGGGTGCGCGAGCACGTCGCCGGTCATCGAGAGCACGATGGAGCCCGAGCCGGCGGAGGCGGTCGCGCGGGTGACCGTGACGGGCCCGTTGGCGTTGGCCCGCATCCACGCGCCCCCGTCGCTATTCGGGTCTTCGCCCGGGATCAGGTAGCGCCAACCGTGCCCCAGCGACCCGGGCTCGCCGAGGTGCAGCTCCAGGGTCTTGATCCCTGGTATCCCATAGCTGACGCGGCGCTCCGCGTCGACGGCAAAGGTGCGCCGAACGATGTGCATGTTCGTGTTGTGCTTCCATTCCTGCAGGTCGTGCATGGCGCGCGGCAGCGCGTAGAGCGCGAAGAGCTCGAGCGTGCGCTCGTCGTCGCTGACGCGCATCCACATCTGCTTGATGGTGCCGCACTGGACTTCGGTTTCGATCGTGCGCAGCAGCTCGCCGGTGTGGAGGTTGTAGAAGGCGATCCACCCCTTCCACTCCGACGCGTCAAAGTCGTCGTTCTCGTAAACCCTGGAGATGACGGCGTCCGGGACGCACAACCCCGCAAACACCACCCAGTGCGTGCTCGCGCACGTGCGCAAGCAGGTGAGCCAGCTGTAGGGCGCCGGCGGCGCGTAGCGCGTGACCCGCTCCTCCCCGGGTCCGTGGACCATGATGACCGGTAAGTACGGACCGCTACGGTCGTGCTCGTTGGCCGGGTGGGCGTGCATGTAGTGCCAGGTTCTGTTTGCGTGATCGAAGGCGCTCAAGATCGCGCCGCCTCCGCCGCCGTGGACCATGCACTGGATCGTGCAGTGGATTCCCATGTAGGTGTGGCGGATCGCGAGCTCGCGCCGCTCGAGCGCGCGCGCGAGGAGCGCGTTCTTGCGAAAGCCCATGCGCGCAAAGCCGATCACCAGGTTGGTGTGCATGGCCCTCCACTCGTGCCCGAGCGCGATGTTCCAATCGCACGGCTTGATCACGCCCTCGGTGAGCGCGATCGAGAAGGCCGTGAACTCGAGCGTCGTGTGCGCGCTGCGCTCGAGGTGCCGCGTGTGCGCCAGCCGGTGGTACGCGGGGACCGTGGGGCTCACCTCGCACGCGAGCCGGCGCGCGCCGGCCTCGACGCGCAGCTCCATCGCGTCGCGCGTGATCGTGCGGTACACGTGCTCGCACGAGAGCAGGAATTGCTGAAAGCACCACGCGCGATACTTGGCGGTGGTGCGGTACGCGAAGCGCCGGTCGTCGTGGCCGTCGAGGACATGGGGTCGCTCGTCGGCGTGCTCGCGCGGCAGGCACGGCGGGCCGAGCACGTGCTCGGCCACCATCACCAGGAGCTCGGGCGAGAGCGTGTGCAGCAGCGACGTGCCATTGTGCGCGCGCTCTTCGCCGAGGGGCCACGGGCCGACCCACGGGTAGCCCAGGTTTTCGCCGTCCAGGCTCAGAAGGCGGCCGACACCCTCCGCGCTCGCGACCTTGACGGTCCAGTCGACCAGGTGCGTGCGCGTGATCGGCTTGGTCGTGAGCCACGCGTGCCCGCGACAGCCGAGAAGGTTGAGCTCCCGGAGCGTGGCGGCCTCTGGCGAATGACTCGACTCGTCGCTTGGCGCCTCCTCTGGCGATGTTGGCAGCGCCGCCTCGCCGTCGACACCCGACCCCTCGTTGCTGGACATCGGGGCGCCCCCTTGTGGATCTACAGCGTGGAGCCTCGCACAAGCCGGGCGTTTCCGCGCTGCCAAGGTCGCCAACCCGGGGATGCGCCAAGAGCCAGTCGCGGGAACGAGAGGCCCGGTCTGGTGGCCGGGTGGGCGGAGTGATGCGCGCGTGCCGGCGTCCGGCGATTGGATAGGGCCGGCGTGGCTACCACCCCGCTACGGCGACCTGACCGAGGCACAGCTCAGGGATGCAACCACCGCCCAGCGGATCGCCTCGCGCCACCCGGACGGCGTGCGCATCGTGGCGCTGATGGTGGGAAGTGTCATCAACTACTACGAGTTCGTCGGCCACCATCCGTGCGACGGGAGGTTGCTGTGTAAGGCGTTCAATAACGGCAGTTCGTTTCACTACGAAGGCCCCAAGAACCAGGAGCGTCGCGTGAAGGGGTGGAGGAGTAAGGGCAACCCGGTGTGGCTTGCCGGCCCCCGAAACCAGGAGCGCGAGGTGCGCGAACTCCACCCGAGCGGCGAGATCCAGCTGTTTGAGGGGGAGAGGCACAAGGAGCGCATCGTGTTGTCCACCTGGCCCGACGGGCAGACGCAGCACTACCGCGGTGCCCAAGGCGCGGAGCACCTCGTCAAGATCGAGTGGCCCGATGGCACCTCGTTGCTGGTCGTGGGGCCCAAAAATTGCGAGCGCAAGCTGCGCGAGATCGAGCCGGACGGCGCCTACAGAGACTACTGCGGCCCCAAGGGGAAGGAGGTCGTGTCGCGCAGCGTGAGTCCCGGCGGGACCGAAACCTCCTTTCGACTAACCGGGCCGGGAAAGTTGCAGTCGGCCGTCGACAGGATCACGCGCCCTGGCGGTTCGTACGTGGACTTCGGTGGTGAGGCAGGCAAGGAGTACAAGATTGCGTCCCTCTTGCTCGGCCCGCCGCGGAAGCTTGCGATATACAGCGGGAAGAAGCGTGGCCACGAGCGCCTGGTCCAGGTGGGCTACCTGCGCGATGACGTGGCCGTTGACCCAGACTGGTCGCCCGCGTGCGATGATTTTTACAAGGCAGAGGTCTACCAGGGCCCCAAGGGCCTGGAGCGCCTCTGCAAGACCGAACACGTGCCGGTGCGGGGCTACCTCCAGGAGGAAACCCACACGATGGAATACGTCGGACCCAAGGGCCAGGAACGCCTCAAGCACGTCACCTGGTGCGACCGAAAAGATTACTACCGCACCAATGCGGACGGATGCAGCTACCGGTATGCGACCTGGTGGCTTTGCGGCACGATGGACGAGTTCGACCGCTGGGGCAGCAAGATCTCGTCGTATCCATGCCCTAGCCAGCCGGGCAAGGCGCCCAGCGCGTCAGGCGCCGAGGCGGGCGAAACGAGCACGCTCTTGCAAAAGAAGCGCAAGAAGGCGCCGAGGCGCGCGCCTGCGGCGGACCCGGAGGCGCTACGGCGCGCCGCGGTGCGCAAGCGCTGGCGCAGCGCCGCGTGGCGCGCCGTGCGGCTCGCGCGCGCCGACGCGGAGGCCACGCGCGCAAACGAGGAGACGCGCGACCAGCACCGCGCGGTGCGCGAGCAGTGCGACGCGACCAAGGCCGCGCGCGCCGAGCGGCCGTACACGGCGCCGGGGCCGTCGCACCGCGAGGGCGCGGCGACGTGGGTCGCGGGCGACGCGCCCGATGCGCGCGACGAGGCCAAGCGCGCGGCCGAGAAGGACGCCTCGCGCGCGGCGGCGGCCGAGGCCAAGGCCGCGCGCGCGGCGCTCCTCAAGCGCGGCAACGAGGGGTACCTCGAGCAGATGCGCCTGCTGCGCGTGGCCGAGGCGATCGGCGGTAGCAAGTGATCGTGTCGGGAGGGGGTGGGGTGCGCCAGTGGCACCGTTGGCGAGCGCGGTCCGCGCGCGGGCGGGGGCTGGGTCACCGCCAAGCTTGCCAGTGTCACAGCTGACGCGCGCTACCACGAGGCGGACCAGCGCGAGCAGCATGTATGGTCAGAGTGGGGCGTTCATGGGGCCTGTGAGTTATTCCGCCAGTACCGCCACGAGCGCCATAACGGACGAGGACCGCCAAGTGCTCGTGACGACGAGGGCGCCCGAACGCCTGCGCGAATGGCGCGAGGTGGAACCGAAGGAGGCGTACGAGCAGGTGCTCTGGTGGGGCAAGACGCGCGAGCGACGCAACGGCACGCTGCCCGAGCTGCGCGCCTGGCTGGACTTCCAAGCCCCGATGTCTGCCGAGGTCAGGGCGCTGCTGCGCACGCTGGGCGCGTGCGCCCAGCGCCACGCGCACACCGGCCGCGTGATCGACTTCTTCTCGCAGCACCACTACCTCAACGAACGAGAATCTTCCATTACTTACGCATCGGGCTGTGCATCAGTCATGAAGGCGCACGGCCTGGTCAAGGCCGAGCCGCCGCGGCACTACAGGGAGCCGGAGCTCAACATCAGCGAGGACTACGAGGAGCTGGGCAGGCACCTGCAAGCCTGGGCCGCGAAGGAGTACGATCGCTTGCAAACGCTTCCGGGTCTCGAGGGCGAGGACGAGCTGACGCACAACCTGCGCGCCGCTCTGGTTTGGGACCTGGTCAGCACGACGGCCGCCGAGC
>Ga0209603_1003718_pt1 | contig 13070 bp, 11 predicted proteins | sample COGITO_mtgs_1206_FD_184812 | JGI IMG/M metagenome (GOLD analysis project Ga0209603, IMG submission 184812) | Pelagic marine microbial communities from North Sea - COGITO_mtgs_120607 (SPAdes) (version 2) | ecosystem: Environmental > Aquatic > Marine > Epipelagic ... | reverse complement strand
TAACGTAACTTTCAACAACGTAGACGTTGATGGAACACTTACATCGGATGACATCACATCTACAAACATCGCTGCTACAGGTAACCTAACAGTTTCAGGCAACTTGACAGTAAACGGTACTACAACAACAGTTAACTCTACAACAGTAGAGATTGATGACCCAGTATTCGAAATCGGTGAAGGAACTTCAGACGATAACTTGGATAGAGGTATTAAATTTAACTGGCACAATGGTTCATCTGCTAAGATTGGTTTCTTTGGTATGGACGATTCAGACGGTAAGTTTAAGTTCATCCAAGATGCAACAGATACATCTTCAGTCTTCTCAGGAAGTGTTGGTGATGCAGAATTTGGTGCATTAACAGTTGGTAGTCTTTCAACAAGTGGTAACCTTTCAGGTGCTGGTCTTGCATTAAGTGGTTCAATCACTTCTGTAGACGGTGCTGCTCCTGCTGCTGGTGAGTTATTGGTTGGTAATGGTTCTAATGGAGACATGGAACTTGCAACTCTAACTGCTGGTGAAGGTATGACAGTTACTAATGCTGATGGTGCAATTACATTGTCTGCTGAAGATGCTACAACATCTAATAAAGGTATCGCAAGCTTTGCTTCTGCTATCTTTGATGTTTCAAGTGGTGCTGTATCTATTAAAGATGCAACAGCTTCAGTAAAAGGTATTGCTTCTTTTGCTTCAAGTAACTTTACAGTATCAAGTGGTGCGGTAACAGTTACTGCTATTGACGGCGGAACATTTTAATTAATAATCCAAATTAACCGATTCAATAGGAGAAGAAAATGGCAACAGTAATCCAATTTAAAAGAAGTTCTACTCAGAACGCATTACCAGGCGTAAGTGACCTTGCACTTGGTGAATTAGCGGTAAACACTTACCACGGTAGGTTTTACACTGAGAAGAATGATGGTTCTGCTGCTGTTGTAGAAGTTGGGTCTAACCCGACTTCTCTTACTATCAATGATGCTTTAACATTCCCAACTGCAGACGGTACAAGTGGTCAGTTATTATCAACAAATGGAAGTGGAACTTTAGGTTTCGTAAATGCACCAAGCACTGGTGTAACAACTTTCAAATATGATATAACTGGTAACACAACCGTAATTTCAGGTTCAGATGATAATGGTGTAACACTTGCTTACACTGTTGGACTAGAACAAGTCTATCTGAATGGTGTTAAGTTAGTGAGTGGTGATGACTATGCTACAACTAGTACTTCAGTTATCACATTACAGGCGAACGCTGTGGCGGGAGATGTATTACAAGTAGTTGCACAGACTTCAATATCAAACCTTGTACAAGGTTTCTTCACGACAGTTGCTTTAACAGCAACGACTGCTGACCAAGTATTGACTTCTAACGCAAAAGCAGTAATTGCAATTAAACATGTAATTGTTGCAACACATGCTACTGGTGGTACTCACGCTGCTGAGGTTCTTTTAATCAATGACGGTACGAATGTATACTTCGTTCAGTATGGTGATGCATACTCAGGTTCATCTCTATTCACACTTTCTAGTGATATGAATAGTAACAACATGAGATTGCTGGTAACACCTGCTAATACGAATACTACATTCAAAACGTTCCAAATTAGAATGCAATAGGGAGGCATAAGAAATGGCTAAAACAAGAGGTTTCGAACTTGCCGAGTTAATCCGTGGTATACAGTTTGATGTCAGTAATGATGTTATTACTACTACAAAGGATATTCGTTCTAATGGACATACACAGGGTGGTTCTACCACTACTGCAGTAACAGAGGTTGCACTCGATACATTTGCTCACGCAACGTATAGAGCTGCAAGATATGTTGTTGCTATGTCCCAAGGGTCAGATTTTCACTCTACTGAAATTGTCGTAGTACATGACGGTTCAGCAGTGACTCTAACTCAATATGGAACATTGAAATCATCTAACCTTGCATCGTTTGATGCTGACATTAGTGGTTCAGATGTAAGATTGAAAGTAACTCCAGCAAGTGGTTCATCTACAGTTATCAAATTTGATAGGACAACGGTAGACGCTTAATTATTAAAAAAAACTATTTTTAGGGGACTTTTCAGTCCCCTTTTTTTAACTCTCATAATGTATAAATAGTATCATGGCAACGAAATCAAAGTTCTACACAGACCTAGGGATAGCATCCCAAGATAACTCGACAGTAGATGGTGACTTAACAGTCACTGGCAATCTAACTGTTTCGGGTACTAGTTTTACAATTGATTCAACAACAGTTTCTGTTACAGATTCTATGTTTGAACTTGCAAGTGGAAACACTTCAAGTGACTTAATCGATATTGGTCTCTATGGAAACTATGATGATGGATTGTCAGATGGCGCAACTGAATATACTGGTTTATTCAGAGATGCTTCCGACTCAACATGGAAGTTGTTTGACGGATTGGAATTAGAACCAGGCAATACTGTTGACGCTACTGGTTCAGGATTTGCATTTGCAGATTTTAAAGCTGGTGATATAGAGGCGACAGGTCAGTTGACAGCAGTTGGGCCACTGAGTTTAGGCAATCTAAGAGTAGATGCTAATGATTCAGTCACTACAACTTCAACATCTGAAGCTACATTAGATACGTTTTCACTACTAGCATATAGAAGTGGTAAGTACCATGTACAAGCATCTAGTGGTAGTAATTATCATGCTACAGAAGTGATGGTAATCCATGATGGAACCAATGCTTACTTCTCACAGTATGGTGATATAACAACAGGAAGTTCTCTTTTCACACTTTCTGTTGACACTTCATCGGGTAGTGTTAGACTTAGAGTCACCCCCGCTTCAGCGACTTCAACAGTATTTAAATTTAGTAGAAATATTTTAAAAGTTTAACCCGATTCCCCCTGTTATGAACACTCCAATGTTCTAAATACAGTAGTAAGAAATCACATTTAACGTACAGGACACACGCAAAAATGGCAACACAAAATAAATTTGTAGTAGAGTACGGAGTCAGTGTTGGAACCACCGAAGTAATTAATTCATCAGGAAAAATCGTTGCAGCTGCAATTTCAGATTTAACAACTGATAATCTTTCCGAAGGTTCCGCTAAGTACTACGCAAACTCTTTAGTAGACACACACATGTCGGATGCATCGACATCTAAGACACTGAACAATGTTCAGATTGACGGAGGAACTATCTAATGGCTGGTGAAAAGAATTTTAATATTAAGAATGGGTTAAACGTCAATGGTGTTGAGGTAATTGACTCAAGTGGTCAAATTACTGGTGCTGCTATTGGTAGTGAAACAATTGACGATAGAGTCGCTTCGTTACTAACAGCAGGAACAGGTGTGTCATTGTCATATGACGATGCTGCTAATACACTAACAATTAACGGACAACAAGGTGATATCACTGGAGTAAATGCTGGTGCTGGTCTTACAGGTACTGCAACTTCAGGTGATGCAACATTAAACATCGGTGCTGGTACAGGTATTACTGTAAATGCAGATGATATCGCAGTTAATATGTCTGCCTTCGATACGGGTGACTTATCAGAAGGGTCAAATCTTTACTTTACAAATGAAAGAGTAGACGACAGAGTTAATTCTTTAATCGTTGCTGGTACTGGACTAACATCTACATATGACGATACTGCTGGAACACTTACACTTAACGGACAAGTTGGTGATATTACAGGTGTTACTGCTGGTGATGGTCTTACAGGTGGCGGTACAAGTGGTGATGTATCACTTGCTGTCCAAGTAGACGATAGTTCAATCGAAACAAATTTAGATACACTAAGAGTCAAAGCAGGTGGTATTACTAATGCCATGTTGGCGGGTTCTGTTGATAATAATAAACTATCCAATTCAAGTGTAACAATAAATTCTAATGCACTATCATTGGGTGGGACATTAAATTTAGACACTGGTGATTTTGCAGAAAACGGAAATCTATTCTTCACAAACGAAAGAGTTGACGATAGAGTAAACGGTTTATTATCTGCAGGTGTCAATGTCGCATTGACTTATGATGATGCGAATGGCGATTTAGAAATTAGAGTACCTTACGAGAATATACAAGATACAGTTGGTGCTCAGATTGCAACCAACGGTTCACACACTGGTCTTACAGCAACTTACGATGATGCTGGTGACGGTGCAGTTGACCTTGCAGTATCAACATCACATGTTAGGGGTTTAATATCAGCAAGTGGAGATTTATCATACGATAACTCAACTGGTGTAATTAGTTTCACAAACGATGCTGGTGATATCGAAAGTGTCACTGCTGGAGACGGTTTATCAGGTGGTGGAACTACAGGTGCATTATCACTTGCAGTAAATGTTGACGATAGTTCAATCGAAACAAGTTCAGACACACTTCAAGTAAAAGCATTGGGTATTACAGACGCTATGTTGGCGGGTTCTATCTCAAACGCAAAACTTGCTAATAGTTCAATCACAGTTAACGGAAGTGCAACTGCCTTAGGTAGTGCAGTCACACTAGACACTGGTGATGTATCAGAAAATGGAAACCTTTATCATACAACAGAAAGAGTGCAAGATGTTGTTGGTGGTATGGCAACAGCAGGAACTAACATCACAGTATCATATGACGATACTGCTGGAACACTTACAATTAACTCTTCAGGAAAAACTGAAGAAGAAATCGAAGATATCGTAAATGGTTTGATAGTTGGTGGAACAAACATCACATCAACATATGACGATACTGCTGGAACACTTACACTTGCTGGTTTGTCAGATGCAAATATCAGAGGATTAGTATCTGCTGGTGGTGATTTATCATACAACAGTGGAACTGGTGCATTCTCATTCACAGAGAGAACAGATGCTGAAGTAAGAGGATTAATTTCTGTTACTGATAATGCTGGAGACGGTTCATTATCATACAACTCTTCAACTGGTGCGATTACATACTCAGGTATTAGTGATTCACAAGTAAGAGGTAAACTCTCAGTCACAGATGGTGGTGGAGATGGTTCACTTGCATACAATAGTGGTACTGGTGTAATAACATATACAGGCCCAAGTTCTTCAGAAGTAAGGGCGCATTTAAGTGCTGGAACTGGTGTATCATATTCAGGCGGTGCATTTAGTATCGGTCAGGCAGTTGCAACTACAAGTGATGTATCATTTGCAGACCTTACACTTTCTGGCAACTTGACAGTAAACGGAACTACAACAACTGTTAACACTGCAACGCTTAATGTATCTGATAATATCATTACACTTAACAATGATGTTACTGGGACACCTTCACAGGATTCAGGTATTGAAGTTGAAAGAGGAACTTCTGCTAATGTTTCATTAACATGGGACGAGTCGGAAGACGAGTGGACATTTGGTTCATATAATGTTAAGGCATCTTCTTTTGAAGGTTCATTAACAGGAAACGCTTCAACTGCATCTAGTGCTGCTAAGTTAACTACTGCAAGAACAATTGCATTGGGTGGAGATTTATCAGGTTCTGCATCATTTGATGGAACTGGTAATATCACAATTTCAGCTGCAGTTGCAGATGATTCACATAATCATACGATTGCAAATGTTGACGGATTACAGACTGCTTTGAACACTAAATACGAGAGTGGTTCAAACGCAACACTAGGAACAATTACTACAACTAACGCTAGTAATTCAGGTGGATATGTGAGAAACATATATCAAAACACATCAGCACCCCAAAGTTCTGATGGCGCAGTTGGTGATATGTGGATTTTATACTCTTAATAGAGTATATTTTTTTAATTTTTAAGGTATAATATAAATGGCATCAGGTTCACAGAAGGTAAAAACACCGCAGGGCTGGAATTCTACCCAAGGTGCTTGGGTTAAAACAGGTTCATCCACATGGAAAGCGGTAGACCAAATTTATGTTAAGACACCTACAGGGTGGAATAATGCATCGGGTCAACAGTCTGTACAACAACCTTACCCATACATTGCTAATAGTCAGACCCCATATATTGCGAATGCACAGCAACCGTATCCTTACATTGCTAATGCACAGACGCCTTATATCGCTAACGCTCAGCAACCGTATCCGTACATTGCCAATAATCAGACACCTTACATTGCAAATGCACAACAACCGTATCCTTATATAGCGAATAGTCAAACCCCATTTACGTATCAGAATAGGAGTCCATTTACATATAGGAATCCTGTAAATGCACAGACACCATTTACGTATCAGAACAGGACACCATTTACATATAGGAACCCAGTTAACGCTCAAACGCCTTATATCGCTAACGCTCAGCAACCGTATCCTTACATTGCTAATAGTCAGACCCCATATATTGCGGATGCTCAACAACCGTATCCTTACATTGCTAATAGTCAAACACCATATATTGCGAATGCACAGCAACCGTATCCGTACATTGCTAATGCTCAATCGCCTTATATTGCTAACGCTAGACAACCTGCTATTTATCAGAATCCATCAAGTTCACAGACACCTTACATTGCTCAGGCAAGACAACCTGCTGGATATAGAAACCCTGTTTCTGCACAACAACCATATATCGCTAACGCTAGACAACCATTTACATATAGAAACCCTGTAAATGCTCAATCGCCTTATATTGCGAATGCTAGACAACCTAGTACGTATAGAAACCCAGTAAATGCACAGACACCTTACATTGCGAATGCTCAACAACCATATCCGTATATAGCAAATAGTCAAAGTCCTTATATTGCAAATGCTCAGCAACCGTATCCATATATTGCTAATGCTCAAACGCCTTATATTGCTAACGCTAGACAACCAAACACATACGCCCGACAAGGTAGAACACCGTTCACTTATCAGAACAGGTCTCCATTTACATACAGAAGTCCAGTTAACGGACAACAACCATTTACATACCAAAATAGGTCACCGTTCACTTACAGAAACCCTGTAGGTTATCAAGTACCATTTACGTACCAAAATAGGTCACCGTTCACTTACAGAAACCCTGTAGGATATCGAGTACCATTTACGTATCAGAACAGACAACCTAGTACGTATAGAAATCCAGTGAATGGTCAACAACCATATATCGCTAACGCTAGACAACCTGCTGGATATAGAAACCCAGTGAATGGACAACAACCATATATTGCTAATGCTAGATACCCTGCTAACGCTCAGAGTCCTAGTAACGCTCAGTCGCCGTTTACTTACAACGCAAGATACCCTGCTAACGCTCAGAGTCCTAGTAACGCTCAGTCGCCGTTTACTTACAATGCTAGGTATCCTGCTAACGCTCAGTCACCAAGTAACTCACAAACACCGTTTACTTACAACGCAAGATACCCTGCTTCTGCTCAGTCACCAAGTAACTCTCAAACACCGTTTACTTACAATGCTAGGTATCCAGCGATTTATACTGCTAATGCTAGAGCATCTGTGAGTTCTAGAACTCCTGGCACCTATCCATACAGGGCACCTGTTGGTTATTGGGAATCTAGTACTGATTATGTTCAAAGTTATCAGGGGGGATATATTGAGGGAGTGGGTTCATATTCTGCCTTTGGTGCCCCTTTAGGAAGTTATCAGACAGCAAATAGTTCTTTACAGAACTTCAATACTGTTACTGGTTCTTCATTACCATATTACTCTGTCATTGCATACTCAAATTCTGGCACTGCACCTACAACGTTTTTCATTGGTGGTAACAATTCACTACCAATTGGGCCGCTTAGTCAAATTATGACTCAGTGGACTAGAAATTTTTATCCATCACCTTTCTCTCTGCCATTCCAGTACATGCAGTTCTCAAATGGTAGTTGGTATATACAAGGTAGAAATATGATGAGAGAAAACAGTCCTGCTGGTGTTTATGGGTATCTTAGAATAAGTGTAACAAAATAGGAATTAGAAATATGGCATTATATGAAACAACAATAACAAACCCCGATGGAAGTACTGAAATTGCTTTAAATAAAGATTTCGTATTCTCTGATATTGGTGGAGATGTAACTTGTACACAAACAGGATTTAAAGCAGCATACACAGTAGGAGACAATACGGACTTAGTACAAGCTGAGGCGGATATCGATTCCTGTATTGCAAACAACTTGGAAGTTTGGGCTTGGCAGAAGTATTACCAAAACCCTCTGAATCCAAGTGAACTAAGAGATTAATAGGAAAAGACATGGCACAAGGCAGTTATCAGGTTCCGACCATTGCACAACAACCGTTCACGTACAGCGCATCGTATCGTGTGCCATACATTGCTAACGCAAGACAGCCTGGCACCTATAGGAACCCATTTACGTATCGTGTGCCATATATTGCTAACGCAAGACAGCCTGGCACCTATAGGAACCCATTTACGTATCGTGTGCCTTATATTGCTAATGCTAGACAACCTAGTACATATCGTAACCCATTCACGTATCGTGTGCCTTATATTGCGAATGCTAGACAACCTAGTACATATCGTAACCCATTCACATATAGGGTTCCGTTCACATACCAAAACAGGTCTCCATTTACATATAGGAACCCTGTAAGTTATCGTGTACCATTTACTTATAATAATAGGTCTCCATTTACATATAGAAACCCTGTAAATGCTCAAACGCCTTATATTGCTCAGGCAAGACAACCTGCTGGTTACAGAAACCCTGTTTCAGGACAACAACCATATATCGCTAACGCTAGACAACCTGCTGGTTACAGAAATCCAGTATCAGCACAGCAACCATATATTGCTAACGCTAGACAACCATTTACATATAGGAACCCTGTAAACGGTCAACAACCGTACATTGCGAATGCTCAACAACCTTATCCGTACATTGCGAACAGTCAAACACCGTTCACGTATCAAAATAGGCAACCTAGTACATATGCTAGACAGGGTAGAACACCGTTCACATACCAAAATAGACAGCCTGGTACATATGCTAGACAGGGTAGAACACCATTTACGTATCAGAACAGACAACCTAGTACGTATAGAAGCCCAGTAAATGCTCAAACACCATTTACGTATCAGAACAGACAACCTAGTACGTATAGAAATCCAGTGAATGGTCAAACGCCATTTACGTATCAGAACAGGTCTCCGTTTACATATAGAAACCCTGTAGGTTATCAAGTACCATTTACATACAGTAATAGACAACCTGCTATCTATGGAAACCCTGTAAGTTATCAGATACCATTTACGTATCAGAACAGACAACCTAGTACATATGCTAGACAAGGTCAAACGCCATTTACGTATCAGAACAGACAACCTGGCACATATGCTAGACAAGGTCAAACGCCATTTACGTACCAAAATAGACAACCTAGTACGTATAGAAACCCAGTGAATGGACAACAACCATATATCGCTAACGCTAGACAACCTAGTACGTATAGAAACCCAGTGAATGGTCAACAACCATATATCGCTAACGCTAGACAACCTGGCACATATGCTAGACAGGGTAGAACACCGTTCACTTATCAAAATAGACAACCTGGCACATATGCACGACAAGGACAAACTCCTTTCACGTATCAACACAGACAACCTTCAACATATAGTAGACAAGGTAGAACACCGTTCACTTATCAGAACAGACAACCTTCAACATATGCTAGACAAGGTAGAACACCTGTTATACGTTGGGATGGTAACTTGTCACAACAGTGGCCTGCTGCTGATATAAGTTAATTTTCATCGACTAAATACTGGTAGAAGCAATTTACTGGAATTTAGTTTATGGAAAAAATAACAACACTTGATGCACTACTTCTAAAATTAGAAGAAACCCCTATACCAACTGAAGAACTCAAAACCTATGGTCATGCTCAGAGACATCTATTACCCCAATATCATTTAGGGTCTACTAATATTGATGAGATTGATAAAGACAGCGAGTTCTATAAAGTCTTATCATACTTTTTTGATAATGTTATGCCTCCCCTACGACTTCTTAAGTGGTCAGACCTTGATACACTGAGAAGAAAGAAAGAGATTACGACCTTTAATGGATTACAATTTCAGTGTAATGCATATCACAAATTCATGCCAGATATTTACACTTCAGGAATCCAACCCGAAGGTGAAACAAACATAACAACAAAATTCCAAGTTGCCACTGTTGATGATGAAGTGCAAAAAATTCAAGACTACTGTGGTGAAGCAACCGACCCACGTGACTTTTATTCAGAAGATTTTGACATGTCTATGAATTCAATGTATTATCATAGTGCGAAAGCTCATTGGATTACACAAAGTATTAGAGAGGAGGGATTGTGGGCTCCTATTCAAGGATATACTCAATCTCCTAACGGTACTAATTTCACACAACTTATGATACATCCAGGCAGTGTACGTTCAGGTGTATTTGAAGAGATGGAAGACCCAACACATGAACTTTTGATATGGGATTTCCAAGATACATTCCCCGACATTCCAGCAATGTCCATAGACGATTCTTTGAATTACTGGAAAGAAACCATCCTCAATGGTAATACAAAATGCAATCATAAAAACTTGAGTGTTATATTTACTAATGGTACACTTGAATATCAATCCGACCATTCCAATATAGAATTTAGAAGAGAAGTTTGGAAACATAGTAAGAAGTTTACAGAACTTTCTGCTGGAAAACCTCTAACAATTTATATTGGTTATGACCCTAGACACAATAATCTAGAGTTGTACTCCAAGCAATCTATATTAGATGCAGTGAAGAGAAGTGTTGGTGGTGGGAGATTTGTTGATTACACTAGGTTTACGCCAGAAATTAAAATACTTGACATTTCAAAGATACCCGAGTACACTAGAGAGTATGCAAATCAATCTACTGAATTTACATACAGTAGATTCTTAATACCGTATCTTGAGAACTATGAAGGGTTTAGTATGTTTGTAGATGATGACTTCATCTTTAATAAAAACCCTATGCCTATGTTCTATTACCTAGGTCAAGATGATGCAGTAGCATGTATCAAGTATCCACAAATTAAACATGATGAAACCAAGTTTGATGGAGAAGTTAATATAGATTATCCATGTAAACTATGGTCATCTATGATGTTCTTCAATAACAGTCATCCCGACTGTAAGAAGTTGACACCCGAAGTGGTTAACACTTGGACAGGTGCCCAATTACATCAATTCGAATGGACTGATAAGATTGCTCCCATCCCCGAGAAGTATGTGTTCGTTGAGGGATATGATGACCCCGAGGTTAAGTGGGATTTCTCTGCTGTTCACTATACAAGAGGTGGGCCATGGATAAATGGGATGGATACAGGACACATAAATAATTTAGAACACTACAACAAAGTTAAAAACAGCTTGTTGTGATAACAATCTTATGATATAATGGAGAAAAAGGATATATTATGAATGCACTAATTTACACAGAAAACAATGAACTTATGATTACTAAACCTAATGGTTTGCATTATAAGTTTGATAATGTCGACAAACCCGAATTGGGATTTGATTATGATGTTCTAGTCTACGCTGAAGAAGAACTTAAGATTCTAAACTGGGATGTCCAAAAAGAATTCCCAGACCAAGAACAAATTCCTTTAAGTGCGGATGAAAAGGACGCTGTCGAAACTTACATTAAAAATTCAGAACCACCTATGGGTGTCACCTTAAATGGTCAATACATTGAACAACTAGCTTATATGTGTAATAAGAATGTTGAAGCATGTGCTGGCGGATTTAATTTTTCTGATATAGGAGAGGTTGTCTATGTTGGTAGAGAAGGTTCCAACCATCCTTACAGGTCTAATGCTAGACGTGTTATGGAGTATGCTGATGCATTATGGCACATCTTTGACCAAGTCATGAATGAGATTGTAGGAACTAGAGAAGATACTCTTAGAGATTTTGCTAGTTATGTGGAACAACTACCACAACCACAAACAATTCCCGAAACAGAAAATCACCAATTTCAAAAGGATACAAAAATTGGCGGTTAATTTAAATCCAAAGGTTGTTCATATTGATAAACCTTTTAAGATTCAAGACCTACCTTTACAAGATATCTATGTATTAGATGATTGGCTCAGTGTTGATTTATTTCATCACTATGCAAATGTCCATCTAAGGACTTATAGTGAATGGTCTAAAACAAATGAAGTTCAGAGCGATAGTGCTACTGGATTCCCCCATCATAGTTTTTGGGGTGCAACTTACTTTAGAGGAGCATTTCAAGAGGATGGTAGACTAGGTAAAGGTAATTTGGTTCTTGAGAGAGGGTCAGACCCATTGAATGCCGTGTTTGCTAGATATATAGATAGCAGACTGAGAACTGAATTTGGATTTAAATGGGAGAAATTCCAATACATGGGATTGAACTCTCAAACACAAGGACTAGATGGGACAACACATTCTGATTGCGCTCAAGATGAAGATTGGAATATATCGTTCTTATATTATTGTAGCCCTGTATGGTATCCATCATGGGGTGGAGATTTGAGAATTTATGATACTATGCAATTTGGACTTGATGGGAGAGCAGACCACGTCAAGAATCACCAAGTTGCTTCTGTAGAATATAAACCAAATAGATTATTAATGTTTGATGGAAGAATACCACATGGTGCGGATTCACCTACATCAAAAGCACGATACATGGACAGACGTTCCATAGTATTAAGAGGTGATGAAGTATCACTTACACATGAAGGAGAAGAATATCATGCCAATGATAGAATTTCACAGTTACAGCTCAGAGACCCTCGCTGATTTTAAACCAGTATTAGCAAAGAGTATTTTACCCGAGTGGTGGAAGAAAACTAAGGTAGCGGAGTTTACTCAAGGCAGACAACAACAAACTATTCGTGCTTGTCCAGCAATGGATGATTGGTTAAAGAGCGGATGGATTATTGTTGCTAATAGAGACATTCATGTTATAAATGGTGATAGTATCACAGATAGTGGTACCAATAAAGTATTTACTTGGGATGGTAAAGATGGTGGAACCCATTCACAGTCTCATCCTAAAGAACAAGTTAGAGAATCTTTTGAATACTATGGTAGCGGTGACGGTAAAGCTCCTATAAAAGATGCATTTAAATTTAGAAATCCGTGGAACATAAAAAC
>Ga0209603_1003715_pt1 | contig 13077 bp, 11 predicted proteins | sample COGITO_mtgs_1206_FD_184812 | JGI IMG/M metagenome (GOLD analysis project Ga0209603, IMG submission 184812) | Pelagic marine microbial communities from North Sea - COGITO_mtgs_120607 (SPAdes) (version 2) | ecosystem: Environmental > Aquatic > Marine > Epipelagic ... | reverse complement strand
AACTACAATCAAAAAACATATATTGCATAGAGGTAACATTAGATATATCAAAATTACTCAAGTCTAAAGAAGATAGTAATTTACATTGACCGAACATAAAATCCATATTAGTTACATTAGAGGTATCAAATGTGCCCAATTGTATTGATGGTAAAGATTCACATCCATTAAACATAGAACTCATGTTAGTTACGTTAGATGTTTTAAAATTGCTTAAATCTATAATGGGTAATGATTTACAACCAAGAAACATAGAACTCATGTTAGTTACGTTAGATGTATCAAAACTAGTTAAGTCTAAATATGATAAATCATTACAACCACTAAACATAGAACTCATATTTGTTACATTACTGGTATTAAAACTACTTAAATTTAAAGATGGTAATGAATTGCATGCACTAAACATATAACTCATATTTTTTACATTCGTTGTATTAAAATTATTAAGATCAAGTTTAATTAAGACTTTATCATTTTCAAATAAATGACTCATATTTGTTATTGATGGATCACCAAAATTATCTAAACAAATTTCAATGCATCTAGATAAATTACCAAAACCAAATGTAATATTAGCCAAATCATAAATAATTAATTGCCATTCACATTGAATAGCTGTTATTTCATTTTTATGAGCTTGAATTTCACTTATAATATATGATAATTTGTCACCTTCGTAAAATAGTAAACTATTTTCAGGATAAGAAAGAAGAGGTTTATTAGGATTATAACACGTACTATGAGTAATATCAATAGGATAATTAGGAAAAATATAAACAACAATAATAGGAGTTCTTGGGGGGCATATATAAGTTTTTTTTAAAGTTCTTCGTTTTAAATAATCATTATACATGTCTAAATTTATATAATATATTAAATTATTTTATATAAATTGTAGATACTTATTTAAATTATGGGTTATAACCATCTTTTGTTCCAGCAAAGTACCAGCGTGTAGATAAGTAGTAAGGTTTAGAGTGAATATCTTCTCCAATCATTTTAAGATTGGGTCCAGCATCAACGATTCTTTGAATATGATTGGTACCAAGAGCATAATTAAAATATCTAAGATCAGAAATATAACCAGAGAAACCACCATCTAACGCAACAGAAGTATCACCGTAGTTTTGTTTGGGAACACCTTTGAGAATATGGCGTCTTGTTAAAGTTCCATTAATGAAAACATCCATGTTATGTTGTTTGTCAACACGTATTATAACATTAACCCATTTTTTCATAGGAATATTATCAATTAATACGTTTTCGGTGCCTTCAAAAGTATCCATATTAATAATTAAATCATTTTTGTTAGGAGCAAGATAAAGACCAGGGGCAGAACTGGAAGTATTTCCTTTGTGGAAAATATGCTTAATTTTACCTTCTTTATGAGTGAAATCATCAATATAAATCCATGTAGACCAAGTAAATTCAAGACCGAAATATTCGTTATCTGAACGTAAAATAGGTTTAGAACTATTCATAGCAGGATTAGAAGGAATAATCATAGTTTGTTTACCATCAATCATGCCATTAATCAAAACAGGATTAGGATCTGGTGCCATAAAGAAACTAATAATAGAAGTACCAATACGTAAAGCAATAACAAAAAGGAATATAACTAATAACAAGAAAGCGAACTTAGCAACTAAACTATTAGATTGCAAAAATTCTTTAGAACCTTGTAGATACTTATTTGATTCGAATTTTTTAAATGGCGAAGGTCCTTCAGATATTTTACCAAATGGAGAATTCATTACTATATATATATATTAATATAGATAAATATAGGTGTATAATGATATCAATTATATTATTTGACTAAATATAATTGATAATTTAAATAGTTACTTGCCCTTTGACATTTGAATTTTCTAATAATTCAATACGTAAGTGGTATTTGAATAAGTTAGCTAAAGAACTTCCTCCGAAACCAGCCTTGTAAATATTGTAGGCTTCTTGAGGGTTAACAGGTTTATTGAAACCTTGGAAGTTAGCAGTGTATCCGGAGAAACCACCATCAGGGGTAATAAAACAATCGCCATTGGTGTTTACTTTGGCAATACCAGGTAAAAGACATGTTCTAACTAATTTGCCATCAATGTATACATCTAAAGAACGACCATTTACGCTGATAATAAGGTTGACCCATTTTTGAATAGGAACATTAGCAACACTGCAAGTAGAATCACCTTTCATAGTTGCTAAAGTAATATCAATATCGTTTTCGGTAGCTCCTAAAGAAACAGATGGACAAGATCCACCATCTTTACCCATACGATGTAAAATAATTTTCTTAGAACCAAATCGGTAGTTCCAGTCAGACACATAAAACCACATAGAATAAGCAAAGTTGTTACTGTTATTGTTAGGTAATTTATCAGCATCAATATGTTCTTCTACATTAGCAGGTTTTAATGAACTCAAAGATATAGTATCTTTGGTAAAGAATTTATATATCCAGTAAATGACAAGTACAACCACAACAATAGTTAAAATCGTTTTTAAAGTTTGATTCATATTTATATAATATAGATTTAGAAATTATCTAAATTATATAATAAAATTTAAATTACTAATTTGTGTATTTATAAATTGATAAAATTTTATTCAGTGTTAAACTTTCATTATAATAAACCACTTTTTTAATACCACCATGTAATCCATTATTACTACCAGAAATAATTGTATCATATTTCATGTATGGGACTATTTCAGGTTGTGATGCAACTAATTTGCCATTTATAAAAACATCTAAAGTTCCACCAGAATAATTAATAACAAAGTGATTCCATTTTTGAAATTCAATATTAGAACTTTCATAAATAGTTACTATATCAGACCGTTTATTTAATGACGTAATTCGTATTTTATTTTCAAGTGCATTATATTCAATCATTGGTTTGTTTCCAAAATGGAGTAAAGGTGTATATTTTGTATAAGCAACACTAGTATTTGGTGGTTGAGGATTAACATTTATCCATGCAGAAATAGCATAATTATAATCGAATTTATCATCTTTATTACTATTATCAATAAAAAGATCGTTATATGTTCCTAATACTTTTTCATAGTTGAGGTAAATTGGATCTTCTAATAAATGTTTACCGTCGTGATGTAGTAAACTTTTCAATATTTTTGGTAAAATAATTCTCAATACAATAAGAGCAATTTCAACTAATAAAATATACCAAACAAAAGGCTTAGTAATTTTAATTTGTTGTTTTAAATAAATTTCCAAATTAAGAATTATGCAAGGTATGAATAAAACAACACTTGAAATAAGTTTAATAAATTTGTTATTAGTATTGTTAAGATAATCATTAATATATGGTCTCACATAATAGTATAATATACTAATAAACCCAATAAATATGAATATGTTTAAAATAAAAGTAAATATATTTCCAATAGTAGGTATATTTCTAAATAAGTAAATAATAATAAATATAGATACGAAAAATATCAACAACATAGATAAGGTTTTAACAATTTTCATAGTAAATTTTAGTAAAGAAGGTTTATTGTCCGAATTTTTGTATAAATTTTCACGTTGCTTAACAAAGTAAAAATTAAGAATTAGTATAAATGCAAATAATAATGTGAAAATAGATAAATATCTTGGATATTTTTCATTTAATTTGTATATATTTTTGTAGTATATCAAATAATATATTATTACAAAAATTAATATTTCAAATAATCCAAATACTTTATAATTATCAAAAATATTTTTCATGTTATATTAAAATAAGATAAAAGATTTATAGATTTTCTAGTGCTGTTTTTTTACCATGACAATCTCTACATAAAGCTACTAAATTATCTACATGATTAGAACCACCATTATCTAATCTTATTTTATGATCGACTTCAAACCATGCAGGTAGTTGTTTTTTACAGTGTCCACAATTCCACCCTTGATTTGATGCAACAAATTTTTTTTTAGTTTCACCTACAGAGCGTTTAGTCGTAAAACCAGAATTAAGCATACGTTTATGTTGGGGGGCAGAATATGTGTTATAATTCGATTGTGTATTGTTAGATTGAATATTACTTGAAGATTTATGTAATGAATTACTAGCCATATTAATTATTGGAGATATCATATCACCAGCTTCTTTATCAATAGGCATATACTTAATGACTTGATTAGCATGATTCAAAAAATTTTTACTTTCGCTAGGATTTCTTTTAATAAATAAACATAAAGATAGTCCAAGAAATCCGATCATAGCCATTTGATAATATTTTTTCCATGATTTCAATAATGTAATATATTTACCATCGTAATATGTATTAATAATAAAGAATATAGTAATAGCTACAATTAATAACTCAAATTTCATATTATATATTATAATATTATTAATTTATTACAAATATAAATTAATAATATTAACCTATGTATTCACATTTCTTAGTAACAATATTGCGACGTGTTTTGTTTGGACAACGTTTTTTACGCCATGTAAAAGGTGACATACTGGACTTAATTATAATTTTTTTAGTATTATTTTTCTTGGTTCCTTTAGTTCCTTTAGTTTTTTTACTGCTACTAGATATCTTAGATTCTACAGTTTTATAGCTAGAAATAGATGAACTATCAGAAGATACGACAATTTTCTTAACCATAGATTCAGGTTTTTCTCCAATAATAATAGATAAATTTTTCAGATCACGAAGTAATTTTTCTAAATTGATAGGAATAGACGCATAATTGGTACTAAAGCAGTAATTTGTTATGATATCTCTTATACGACTTTTTAATAGAAGATATTTATCTTGTGTACTATTATAAAATTTTAAATAAATGGCGAAATATGTTGTAATAAATCCCCAAACATCAACATTTTTGGAAAACACTTCTTTGAAGTATTTGTCATGTAAAAATTTATTTGAATTATAATCAGTATATTTATATAAGACATCACATAAATAATCGACAATAATATCAAATGTAAATTCATAATCTAAAACATTTTTTTTTTCACCAGCATCATTTATTAGAAGTTTTTTACCATACAACATATTGTTCATATACTTTAAATAACCCCAATGACCACGAGAATCATTATTAAAAAATGTAAAAATATAATTAACTACCATTAATTTAGTTTTATCTTTAACATGTTCTTTGGGTATGTTAATGGATTGTTTTAAAAAATTTGTATAAGATTTATAAAAATCATCAGAAAATAATATATTAGAAAAGGGAACATTATATTGTATTACTCTATCTTTCATAATTTCAGGTACAACTTCTTTTTTAGTACTTAAACCAGAAAGTCCCCAATCAATTAAGCGACAAAAGTTATCTTTTTCAGAAAATAAAATATTACTATCTTTGACATCTAGATGATATAAATTTCTCTCATTCATAGGAATAATTCCTTTATAAAGTAATTTAATCAAACTATTATTAAGAATATTGATATCTTGAGAATCAAAAGTTTTTTTAGAATTAATTAGCATATCAATAGATTTGCCACCATATGGCATGTTAATAATCCGAAATAGTGATGTTTGATAATTCAAACCTTCCTCACTATAACCTTTTTTGTAAAAATTGGAACATACAGAATTAAATTTATTTAAATCGCTTTTAGTTAATTCTGCAGGTTGGCATATATTTATGTCTTTTAATAAAAAGTAATTTTCATAATTAGGTATAGTAGAAATTATAGGTGTAAATTTATTTAATTCTTGAAATTCCTCATTAGCATTTTTGACAGACATTAATTTACTAACTCCATCAGTTCTTTTTTTTTCACCTTTACATTTTAGTGCAGGCTTAAATACACATCCAAACCCACCACTAGTAAAAGCTTGACCAGCATATTGCATATTAACTATATAATTATGTTATATTAATTATTTTTTATAAAGATAAATAATTGTTATTGTTAAAATAACTAATAAAGTCGCAAAAATAATTTGTTGTTTATTTTTTATATTTTCTCTCATTATAATTTCTTTAGGCTTATAATTTTCATAATATTTTGTCATAGAATCAGTTAATGTTAATTCTTCTTTACCTATTGAAACATTTACTTTATTATGAATAAAATTTACCCATTTAATAAATGATTCTCGTGAATCTAAATAAGGAGTAACAGGATACATATCTAAATATTTACTAAATTTATTACCTATTGTTTGAGAAGGTAAAAATAGAGGTATATTTTGAATAAAATCATAATATTTTTTTTTAGTAACATCATTAGGATTAGTAGGGTAAGTTAATGATATAGTATGTAAAACAAACCAATAATGTGGTCCCCAAATATCTGGGTCTAATGCCATAGTTATAAATGATATAAAAAGATAAATTAAAATACAAATAAGAACTTATTATGAAAGAATATAATTATTGTAATAATTGTGGAAAAACAGGACATTTATTTCCACATTGTAAAAATCCAGTAACAAGTATAGGTATAATAGCATTTAGAAAAGGTGAAAAAGGAATAGAATATTTGATGATTAGAAGAAAAGATAGTATAGGCTATTTTGAATTTTTGAGAGGAAAATATCCGTTGTATAATAAAAAATATATTTTGAATATTTTGAATGAAATATCAAATGAAGAAAAAGAAAAATTATTGATAGAAGATTTTAGTGAATTATGGTCAAAATTATGGGGTCCAGCAGTAACAATGCAGCATAGAGGTGAAGAAAAGACAGCATGTGAAAAGTTTAATTTATTGCGTGCAGGAGTATCAACATCAAATGAATCATATGATTTGAAAAGTTTGATACACGAAAGTATTGGGAACTGGGAAACAGCAGAATGGGGATTTCCTAAAGGAAGGCGTAATTATCAAGAAAAAGATATTCCTTGTGCTTTAAGAGAGTTTGAAGAAGAAACAGGAATAAGTAGAGTAAATTTGAAATTTGTCAAAAACATATTGGCATTTGAAGAAATATTTACAGGTTCAAATTATAAGTCATATAAACATAAATATTTTTTAGCATACTATGAAAATAATGAAATTGTAAATAATGAAGTTAGCAAAACAGAGGTTAGTAAAATAGAATGGAAGTGTTATGAAGATTGTATCGATTCAATTAGAACATATAATTTAGAAAAAAAAGATATATTAGAACGTGTAAATAAATTATTAAAAGAATATAGATTATATAAATAATATATAAGTAATAATGTCTTTAAAAGAAGAATTTATAAATATTTCTAATCAAGAAAATAATGATGATTTGTTAAATAATTTTGAAAATAAAAAAGAATTATTGACAAGAGAAGAATTGATTAATAATGAAAAATTAAATACTTTTTTATATCCAAATCTGAATGACCCTTTATTTAATGTTAAAATATCTGAAAAAAAAGAATTTTTTGACACTCGTTATGATGGTAAAATTCAAAATATAGAAAAACAAGCAGAAAAATTGTGTAATATGGATTTTGAGTTAGCACCACATCAATTATTTGTGAGAAATTTTTTATCATTTCAAACACCATATAACAGTTTATTATTATATCATGGTTTAGGAACAGGTAAAACATGTTCTGCAATAAGTGTAGCCGAAGAAATGCGTGATTACTTAATACAAATGGGTATTTCACAAAGAATAATATTAGTAGCATCACCAAATGTACAAGATAATTTTAAGTTACAATTATTTGATGAGAGAAAATTAGAACTAATTGATGGTTTATGGAATATTAAAAGCTGTACGGGTAATAAATATTTGAAAGAAATTAATCCAATGAATATGAAAGGTTTATCAAAAGAAAAAGTAATAAGTCAAATCAAAAGAATTATAAATAATTCGTATTTATTTATTGGATATACGGAATTTGCAAACTATATTGTTAAAAAATCAACGATTGATAATTCAATAACTAACCAAAAACAACGTAACAAAATAATTAAAAACAAATTAAAAAAAGTTTTTAATAATCGTTTAATAATAATAGACGAAGTACATAATATAAGAACTACGGACGATAACAAAGATAAGCGTGTTGCACAAGAATTATTTAAATTAGTAAAAAACGTAGACAATTTAAGATTGCTGCTTTTATCAGCAACACCATTATATAATAGTTATAAAGAAATAATATGGTTAATTAATTTGATGAATTTAAATGACAAAAGATCACAAATAGAGTTTAAAGATGTATTTGACGCAGATGGTAATTTCAAAATAAATAGTCAAGGTGAAGAGATAGGACTGGAATTATTAGAAAGAAAAGCAACAGGATATATTTCTTTTATTAGAGGAGAGAATCCATATACATTTCCTTATAGAATTTGGCCTGATCAATTCTCTCAAGAAAATACTTTTAAAAAACAAATAAAGCCAAGTATACAGCTTAATGGTAAAATTATAGTACAAGATCTTGAACTGATATCAGTATATTTAACAAAATTAAGTTCTTATCAACAAAAAGGATATGATTATATAATTAATAAAATGAAAAATGTAGATAAAACCAAGGATGATGAAAGTAGATTAATGCCTACATTTGAAAATATGGAATCGTTAGGATATACTATGTTACAGAAACCATTGGAAGGATTAAATATAATTTATCCTTATGATAAATTGAATGAGAATGAAGAGAACTTTGATATAAAAGAATTGGTAGGAAAATCGGGATTAAACAGAATTATGGAATATAAAGAGGTTATTAATCCACCAAGTCGCACAAATTTTCGATATAAAACACAAGAATATGGAAGAATATTTTCTAAAAATGAGATTGGTAAATACAGTAGTAAAATTAAAAATATTTGTAATAGTATTTTGAATTCAACTGGTGTTGTTTTAGTGTATTCCCAATATATTGATGGTGGTTTAATACCTATTGCATTAGCATTAGAAGAACTTGGGTTTACAAGACAAGGTAGAACGAAATCTTTATTTAAAGATCCACCTACAGAACAAATTGATGCAAAGACATTTTTACCAAAAAACCAACATAGCGAAGGTAAATTTATGGGTGCACAATATGCAATTATTACAGGCGACAAAAGTATATCGCCAAATAACGTAGCAGAATTAAAAGCAGTGACAAATCTAGATAATAAATATGGAGAAAAAGTGAAAGTAGTATTAATATCGCAAGCAGGTTCTGAAGGATTAGATTTCAAATTTATTAGACAAGTGCATATTATGGAACCATGGTATAATATGAATAGGCTTGAACAAATTATAGGCAGAGCTGTCAGAACATGTAGTCATAAAGATTTACCATTTATAGAAAGAAATGTACAATTATTTTTGTATGGTACTTTATTGGAAGATAGTAGAGAAGAAGCCGCTGACTTATATGTTTATAGATTAGCAGAAATGAAAGCTATGCAAATAGGAAAAGTAAGTAGAATATTAAAAGAAATCGCCATAGATTGTATTTTAAATCATGAACAAACAAATTTCACAACTCAAAATATGAAGCAAAATATAGAGCAAAAATTATCGAATAATGAAATAATACAATATCAAATTGGTGATAAACCATATAGTTCAATTTGTGATTATATGGAGAAATGTGTATATACATGTAAACCAAATAAAATAATTACAGAAGAAGATGTAAATTTGGATACATTTAGTGAACAATTTATAATGATGAATACTGATAAAATTACTCAAAGAATTAAAATGTTAATGAAAGAGAGATATTTTTATAGTAAAAATAATCTTATTAGTGAAATAAATATTATTAAAAACTATCCATTAGTTCAAATAAATGCGGCATTAAATATGTTAGTTGAAGACAAAAATGAATATATAACAGATAAATATGGCAGATTGGGCAATTTAATTAATATAGGTGAGTTATACTTATTTCAACCAATAGAATTAAATAATAATAATATTTCAACATTTGATCGTAATAGACCATTAGACTACAAGAGAAAAGAAATTTTAATAAAATTACCAGAAATAATAGAAAAAGATTCTGTAAAAGAAAACGATAAATTAAATACTGATAGTAATATACAAAAATTATTAGAAACAATTAGAAATGATTATGATAAAGCTACTACTACTCAAATAGTTGTAAGAGGGGAGGACGATTGGTATAAATTTTGTAGTATCGTAATTAAAGATATGGAAAATAATGGCGTAAATATTGAATTATTGGATGATTTTTTGATAGCTCATATAATAGAATTATTAAATTATAGCGAAACATTAAAGTTATTAAACTATTTATTTACAAATAAATTAAACATCTTTGAGAGAAAATTAAAAAAATATTTTGATGAAAAAATAATGATAAATAAAGAAATTACTGGTTTATTACTTGTAAATAATGACAAAGCAGAACTCCAAATATTTGATAATGGTAGATGGAATATTGCAGAAAGCGAAGATTATGAAGATTTATCTAGTGAAATATCAAAACAACAAGTAAATATGAAAGAATTAAATAATATGATAGGATTTATTGCAAATTTTAAAAATGATTATATGGTATTTAAAGTAAAAGATATGAACAAAAAACGTCATAAAGGCGCAAGATGTGATCAATCAGGAAAAAGTGATTCTGTAAAAATTTTAAACAGTATTATAAATGAAGATAAATACAATGCAACAAATACAAAAAATATAAATCAGAAACAAATATGTGTAATACAAGAATTTACGTTAAGATTATTTGATAGTATAGCAAAAGATGACAAACGTTGGTTCTTAAATCCAGAAGAAGCAAATTTAACTGATATAGAAAAAATTAATTTTTAATAAAATTGAAAATATTTATTAAAGAATAATATATATATAATATAAAATGTCAAATAAAGAAGAAAGTATTAGTAAATCAAAAAAATCAAAGAAGATGAATGATATATATATGAAATCTATTATTACACGTAATATTAGCTTATCGATTAAAGATTTTGGTAAAAATCTTGACAACATTATCAAAAAAAAAATTAAAAATATGATTGAAGGAAAATGTATTGTAGAAGGGTATATTAAACCTGAATCTACAAAAATTATTTCATATTCGAGTGGATTGATAAAAGGAAACATAATTGTTTTTGAAGTAGTATTAGAATGTGATGTATGTAATCCAGTAGAAGGTATGCAAATAAATTGTGTAATAAAAAATATTACAAAAGCTGGAATTAGAGCTGAATATGATGATGATTATAATCCAATTGTAGTATTTATTGCTCGCGACCATCATTATACATCAGAATATTTTTCGACATTAGAAGAAAATCAAAATGTGACAGTTAAGGTGATTGGACAAAGATACGAATTGAACGATAAATATATTTCTATTATTGCTGAATTGGTGGAAGAGAATAAAAAAACGAAACGTAAACCAAAATTAGTATTGTCTGAATAGTAATTAAAAAGATATTATTATACTTTCTTATAATGACAGAGTTGAAAGATTTGAAAAATGTTATAGAAAATTTTGGCGTAAACTATCAAATTGAAATATTAAGAATTTTATATGAATATGATAACGATTTACTTAATGAAAATAATAATGGTGTATTTATAAATATGATGCATTTAGACAATAAAGTAATTAATAAAATCCAAAAATATATAAATTACGTAGAAGCTCAACAACAACAATTAACAAAAGTAGAAAAAGAAAAGATGAATATTGAAAATAAATTTTTTAAAGATAATAAAGATAATAAAGAAATGTGTCTAACATAATTATAACTATGACAGCGTTAATTGATAACATGGAAAAATATATGTTTAATAATATTAATATTAATAAAATATTATTAAATGTAATACATAATGATAAGATAAATAATAATAATAATAATAATAATTCAAATATTAAAAATTTAAAAAAAAACAATACAAATAATAATATTGATTTTTTTCACCCCGAACGAAAAGATAAACTATTTTGGTGTTTTTATTATATTCTTTTTGGTAAAGACAGTTATGATAATTTAAAATATAAAAATGTTTTCAAAGTAGAAAGTGATACAAAAATTGATTTCATAAAAAAAGTTCGTGAAAAGAAAAATGATTTAAAAAAAAATAAAATTACTAGAACAACTCTAGAGACAGAATTAATGAGTAATATAATTACTATTAATACAATTAAAGGATTATGTATTGTATATAAAAAAAATATTATGTATGTATGGGACAGTAAGTACTATGATATTGTAGGTGATTATGATAATGATATATACGAAATTATAGTTAATGAAAATAATATGTATAAATTATTAATCAATGAAGTATACAAAAAAAGAGATTATTATTTGAATAACTATTGGAAAGTAGAAGATTTAAAAAAACCATTGAAATCAATTGCGAATTATAAAATAGAAGAATTGAAAGATATATGTAAAAGATTAAATATTACAATTGCGAATAATGGAAAAACAAAAATAAAGAAAGAATTATACGAGGATATATTGACAAAATTATAAAAAATTGAATATAATATAAAAAATAATACACAAATATATATATATTAAAATGTCTAAATCAGATGAAAATCTTCAAAAAAAATTTATAAATTTATTGAAAGTATATTTAGAAAATGTTAATAAAATGCCATCCAATATAACTCCTGAGTTTGAAATTAAATTTGGAACACTAGGAGTGAAACCAATTACACAAATTAATCAAAATAATGTTATAAAAAAATTTTTGGCACAGGGATTTAAATTGGAAGGAAATGTGAAAAATATTTTAAGAATTCAAAATCAATATGTAAACAAATTTGGTGAAACAAAATTATCAAATATTAGAACAGAAATAACGGATATCAAAAATATCCAGAAGTATTGCAAAACAGAAAGGATAAATGATGTGGATGTTGAATTTGTTAACAAGAATTATTTCGCTTCAAAAACTAATAAAGAACCTTATTTTCCAATCAATTTTAATGATTTCAATTTTAGAATAACATTTCAAAGCGAACAACTTCAAGGAACAAACAATAAAGATGTTGAATCGACTATTAGCAAATGGGAAAATACAAAGAAAGTATATCGTTATATTAGTCGTCACACATTTATACGTGATGATATGCCGTTTAGACTAGATATTAGTGTAGTAAAAGAATCAAAACGTTCAGGAAAAACATTAATTCCAGAG
>Ga0209603_1003714_pt1 | contig 13078 bp, 10 predicted proteins | sample COGITO_mtgs_1206_FD_184812 | JGI IMG/M metagenome (GOLD analysis project Ga0209603, IMG submission 184812) | Pelagic marine microbial communities from North Sea - COGITO_mtgs_120607 (SPAdes) (version 2) | ecosystem: Environmental > Aquatic > Marine > Epipelagic ... | reverse complement strand
CGAGGAACTATAGGAAAAGATTTGATAGAAGGTAATCTTGCTTCTAGAAATATTACACATGATATTTTTCATAAGAGTTACTCAGTAGAAGAATATAATTATTTTAATGACTTTAATAAAACACAACGACTTGGTGCGCGAACACATTATGAAACTCCTAGCGAACCATTAAACACAAACCTGTCTATCATGATTAGTCCAAAACACTCTAGAATACATTCTAATAAAAAGGGTGATGTTGGTTCCAGAACTCTCTATTCGGATGACTATGTGTTAATGAGAAAACAAATATTAAAACAAATTAGTGATGAAGTTATTAATAACTTTGAAGCGCCTGGTTCTTCTATTATTGAATCCGGAAGATTGTTAGAGTTTAACTATCCTGCGGTTAGAAAGACTGAAGATAATGCTGATGTATATCAATCTAAATACTCAGGACATTATTTAATTAGAGATGTAATTCATTTGTTTACGCCGGTGGCAAACACAACTACAGCATACAAAGTAGACATGAATATTGTAAAGGATGGATGGAATGCGTAAATTTTCAGAATTACGAGAAGAGATATCACAAAGAGATTTAGATGGTATCGAAAAGTTTGCGGATAGATTATTTGCAAAAGTTAAAATTGACGTTGAATTCACGCGACATTTTTTAGATAGGGTTAATGATGAACGTAACAAGAAACAGATTACTACTGCAGAACTTACGAGACTGTTTAAGCAGACTTATAACAAACATGGTAAGAAAATTCCACAGTTGGGTCCTGATGCTGAAGCGGTAATCAAAGATATGCGGACAGATATTAATATGCCATTTGTTCTCAAGTGGGATAAAAACTCACAAGAGTTCGAATTAGTTGCAAAAACTGTTATGCGGAAAAAAGGTTTTGCAACAAGTAACCAAACGCTTTCTGTATAAATAAGACTAAAGGGAGAAATTTACACCTATGGGAAACTATTTATTTAACGATGAAAAAATTAACATCGCCAGAGGACTCTACAAAGGTGTAAGTTCTGTTCATAAGTTCGGTGCTGTTCCTTCAATGGCAACAAACACAACCGGTTCTGTGTGGGATGTAAGTGACACATTGTATCCTTGGTCGGCATTCGCTTCTGCTTCTGCAGTCACAGTAGATAGAGCAGACGCAGGTGATGCGAATAAAGTTGTAACTATCGTAGGACTTGATGAGAACTATGCAGAAGTCACAGATACTTGCACACTTACAAACGCATCAGGCAACACAACAGATACCGGCACGACATTCATTCGTGTCTTTAGAGCATTCGTATCTACAGGTGCAACGAATGTAGGTGACATCGATATTAAAGTATCTACAACTGTTGTTGCAAGAATTCACGCTGATTTGGGTCAAACACTCATGGCGATTTACACAGTTCCAGCAGGATGCACAGCATATCTAATGAGAGGTATTATGACTGTTGCCGCGAATGCTGATGCAACAGGTAACATGTATGTTAGATATTTCGGACAAGATGCATTTAGAATTGGTCACACATTCGAAGTAGCAGGAACAGGTGGAACATATGACTATGAGTTTAGTGTTCCTCAAGTAATACCCGAAAAATCTGATATTGATGTTCGTGCATCAGTTCGTTCTAACAACGCAAGAGTAACAGCGGCATTCGACATTATTCTCAAGCAGAATTAAGAGGTAGATTATGAAAAATTTCATGGGCATGGACGGTTTTATCTGGTTCATGGGTGTAGTTGAAGACCATAATGATCCTGAGCAGATTGGACGAGTTCGTGTTCGTTGCTTGGGTCTTCACACAGAAGATAAAGAAACACTTCCTATTGAAGATTTACCATGGGCGATGGTTATGATGCCAACAACATCCGCATCAGTATCACAGATTGGTCACTCACCATCAGGACTACTTAAAGGTTCATGGGTCATGGGTTTCTTTAGAGATGGCGAAGGATGTCAAGAACCAGTTGTCATGGGTTCATTTAATGGGTATCCTATAGAACGTCCCAATACAGATTTAGGATTCTCTGACCCAAGCGGAACACATCCTACTGAAATTAATGAACCAGATACTTCTCGTTTAGCAAGAGGCGACAAAAGGTCAAAACTTTATACAACAAGAATTGATGGTGTTAATAAAGGACACCGTGTAGATGGAGAAGGTCCTAACGGTAAACCTTCTATAGGAAAGAAAAACATTGCTTGGAGTACTGACACATGGACTCCTTCTGCAGTTCCTTTCAATGCAAGATACCCATACAATAAAGTTTATCAAACTGAAAGTGGACATGCTTTAGAATTTGATGATACTCCTGATAATGAAAGAATTTTATTATTTCATCGTAAAGATACATTCATTGAATTGCATCCTGATGGAACTATTCAGATACATTCATTTAAGAATGCTGAAGTATTAGTAGATGAAGACTTTAACATTGAAGCAAAAGGTGCAGTTAATATATTCACACAAGGTAAGACAACTGTATATGCAAAAGATAATATTGATATGCAGTCTGAAAAAGATGTACAGATTAAATGCGTAAACTTTAAAGTAGAAGCGAAAACTAATATTACACAAACTTGTGGTCAAACAATGGACTTAAACGCTGGTGCGAACATTGATGCAGATGCACCTAGAATTGACTTGAACTAATACTGGAGAGATAAAATGGCGAAAGTAAAAGCAAGCATTGGAACATATATTCATGAAAGTAATCCAAAGAAAACATCAACAAGTGGTAGAATGTCTATGGTTAAATTTGCTTCTATGAATAAAGATAAAAAACGCAATTTTAAGAAATACAGAGGACAAGGTAGATAGATGACAGGTAAGTTTCAAGTTCTGATTGGTGGTGTAGTTCACACATATCGTCATATCGATGATATACCTATGTCATTTGACAATCTGATAGGATTTGAACCTGACTTTCCGCCGGAACCGCATACGCAAGAAGAACATGATTTGATTGATACTTTTCATGCAAAGTTCAAAGAGATATTTTCTAGGGAGAGATTATAATGCCAGCAGTTTGTAGAGGTGATAGCGTTGATACAGATGTGATGCATTGTTCAACTCCTAAGAGAGACAAAAGAAGTAGCAATGTATTTTGTAATGGTACAGGTATTAGTAGACAGGGAGATAACAATACACTTCATAAACTACCTGGTGCACCATGTCCTTCTCATGCGGCACCTATAAAAACAGGTTCATCAACTGTATTTGTGAACAATAAAGGTTGTGGTAGAGTTGGAGATAGTGTAAGTGGTTGTACTTCAGTCTCAACAGGTTCATCGAATGTGTTTGCTGGTGGATAAAGAGGTATAAATAGTTCTATGGCAACTACAATAAAAAGAAGCACTAATAGTTTTTCGGATCTTGACTTTAACTTTACAAGGTTGAGTAGCACTGGTGATGTGGCAAAGAAAAATGATGTTGAAGCAGTAAAGCAGTCTATGAGAGCATTAATTTCTACTAGAAACTTTGAAAGACCTTTTCAACCTTTCTTAGGATGCGCTGTTGGTCAACTCTTATTTGAGAATAATACACCTATGACCAGACGCATGATTGGTAAGACTATCGAAGAAGTTATACAACACCATGAACCTAGAGCAAAAATTTCTTCTGTTGAAGTTTTTGATAATAGTGACAATAATGAATATAATGTACGCATCTATTTTTATGTTGTTAATCATACACAGCAAGAGGTTTTTGATACCTACTTGACGAGGACAAGGTAACGCATGGCACAGACTACAAAAAGAATTAATGTATCAGAAGTTGACTTTACTAGCATTAAGTCAAATCTTAAAACATATTTAACATCTCAAGATGCATTCAAAGATTACAACTTTGAAGGTTCGGCAATGAATACTCTTTTGGATGTATTATCATATAATACTCATTACAATGCAGTATACGCTAATATGGTTGCAAACGAAATGTTTCTTGATAGTGCCGTCAAACGTGATAGTGTAGTTTCTCTTGCCAAGCATTTAGGATATACCCCTAGTTCATCAACTTCTCCGACTGCTCGTATTAACATAACAGTTAACAATCCTGTTGGCGCACCAGCGCAGTTGACGATGCCTAAGGGAACTGTTTTTAGAAGTCGTGTTTCTGATAACAACTATCAGTTTGTAACAACAGCGGATGTAACTATTGTTCCCACAGAAGGAGTTTACACGTTTACGAATATTGATTTGCGTGAAGGTACACTTCTACAATTATTTTACACAAAAAATTCAGCACTCACACAAAGATTTATTATTCCAGAACCGAATATTGATACTTCTGTTCTTAGTGTTAAAGTTCAGAATAGTGTATCGGATTTAGAGACAAGAACTTTCACTAAAGCGGAGAACATATTAGATATTAAGAATACTTCTAATGTATACTTTATTAATGGTGTTGAAAATGGACAATATGAAATTACTTTTGGTGATGGTGTTTTAGGTACTGCATTAGATGATGGTAATATTATTATTCTAGAATATATTGTTAGTAACGAAGATGAAGCAAACGGCGCATCTACTTTTACATTAGCAACTGCAGTTGGTGGTTCTACAAATGCTACAATCACTACAGTCATTAATGCACAGAACGGTGGACCTAGAGAGACCGTTGATAGTATTAAGTTCAATGCTCCTAAATTCTACTCAGCGCAAAATCGCGCAGTAACCGCAGAAGATTATAAAGTTATTCTTCCTAAACTGTATAACAATGTTGATACTATGCAAGTTTGGGGTGGTGAAGATAATGACCCACCAGTTTATGGAAAAGTCTTTATGTCAATCAAACCTAAAACTGGTAGGTCACTAACTACATCTACAAAAGATGCTATTAAAAATGATATTTTAAAATCCAAAACCATGGTGTCTATTACTCCAGAAATTGTTGATCCGGTTTACATTTGTATTATTCCAACTATTAACGCATATTGGAATCCTAATGCAACAACATCAACATATACAGATATATCTGCTAAAGTTAGAACTGCAGTTATGAACTATGCTACTACTGAAATTAAAAACTTTGATAGTGTTCTTAGATACTCAAAATTGACAAATATTATTGACCGCGCTGATGTTGGTATTGTTTCAAACATTACAACTCTTAGATGCGAAAGACACTTTGATGCAATTCTAAATGTTAAGAGTAAATACACTATTAACTTTTATAATCCTTTATTTACTCAAGGTGTAGGTGCACCAACCAACTTATCATCTACAGGATTTACAATTGCTGGACTAGCAAATACACTATACCTAGATGATGATGGGGGTGGTAACATTCGCTCATATTATCTAGAAGAAGGTTCTTCAACTAGAGTTTATGTTAATTCACAACAAGGACAAATTGACTATGCCACCGGAAAAATAGTTATTGACCAGTTAAATGTTACGGCAACAACATTAGATAATAATGCTGTTGAAGTCTTTGTCACTTTAAACTCTAATGATATCGTCAGTGTGCGTAATGTATTGTTAATGATTAATGAAAGTGACATTACAGTTAATACAATTGTAGATAAAGTTGCAACTGGCGAATCCTCTGCTGGTGTTGATTATCAGACAACAGGTAGCAATGAATTAAGTAAAACTGGTGGTAGTGGTGTAACAACCGCGGCATCATCCATTGTAAGTAGTAGTGGTTCAGGTTCATCAGGTAGCGGAAGCAGTGGAAGTTCATACTAATGTCATTAAATATTATTCCAGATGAAATTAAAGGTAAAGTAAAGTCAATTGTTTCTGAGCAGTTGCCTGAATTTGTTGCATCCGACCATACAACATTTGTTGCCTTTCTGGAAGCATACTACGAGTGGACAGAATTAAATGCTGGTGCGATTGAAAGAACCAGAAACATCAGCATATATGCAGACATTGACAAAACTGTAGATGATTTTGTAACTTACTTCAAGCAAAATTACTTAGTTGATATTCCAGACAATATTGTTGCTGATAAACGGTCTTTCTTAAAGAACGTAAAAGATTTCTATCAAAGTAAAGGTACTGATAAGTCGCTTATTTTGTTATTCAGAATGTTGTTTAATGAAGAAGTTGAGGTTTATTATCCAAAACGAGACATGTTGCGTGTCTCCGATGGACAATTTACATCTGATACTATTATGAATATTAAACAAGTTACTGGACCTGTAACTGAAGCAGTTGGTAAACAAGTGGTGCAGGCAAATCAACCACTACAACCAGATATCAATAGAGCAACTGCGTTGATTGAAAATTTCACTGCCTTTGCTGTGGGTGCGAATTTCATTTATCAACTAGTATTGACCGACCAATCTGTAACAGGAACCTTTGTTGCTGGTCAGACTGTTACTATCGCTGGAGACACAGGAACTATTACTGGTGTTGTTGATGAAATTATTACTGGTGTTAATATTCCTGTTGCAGGTACATATTATCAAACTAGTGATAATCTAATTACAAGAAATTTAACTCCATCATTTCAATTAGAAGATGCTAGTGGTTATATTTTATCAGAAGCAGGTAATACTATGGTGACTGAAGATATTGGATCGTCAGCGGATCATGATATTACTTCTATAGGTCGAGGTGGAGTACAAAACTTTTTCATTGAAAACCGAGGCCGCGACTATAAATTAAAGGACCCAATTGTATTTACTAATAGTAATTTAGGATCAAACTCTATTGCTATAGTTGATAGAATTGAGGGTAGACTGATAGCAGAAAACTCTGGAGATGGTATTCTACTAGAAACCGGTTATAACATTCTTGCAGGTGATATTCTTGAGATTGCAAAAGAAGATGGAGACTTACTTACATTAGAAGATGGTAGTAGCATTATTCCTGAAACTTCAGACTATGTTGGTGCCGTTCACTCAATTCTAACAGTTAATACTGGATCAAATTATACAGAACTTCCTACTGTTGCAGTAACAACTGCAAATGGTGGAAGCGGCGCACAAATATATGCATTATCTAATGATATTGGTAGAATTACTAATGTACAAAGAATTAATTTAGGTAGTGGATATTCTCAACCTCCAGTAGTTGTAGCACAAAATAATATTATATACAAAAATGCCACAGATAATTTTATACTTGGAGAAACTATAAACACAAAACCTTATAGAATTCTAAAAGAAGATAAAAGCACAATTTTACTTGAAACTGGAGATGTGTTAGAGAGTGAGAATACTAAAGTAGAAACAGGAACTATTGTCAGTATAGACAATGCACGAAACTTATTAAAAGTAAGATTAAATACAGTAAATGATAGTTTTCGCACTACTAATATGAGAACAAGAATTGAAGGTCAAATATCAGGAACTATAGCAAATATTGCTCAATGTGATCCCGCTGTAATTAGTCCATTAACAGGAACAGTTTCTACAAGTGAAGGTGTTTTATTTGGTGCTGATGGACGTATTTCTGAAAGTTCAAAGAAAATTCAAGATAGTTTCTATTATCAAGACTTTTCATATGTTGTTAAAGTTGGTAACTCAATTAACATCTGGAGAGATGCGGTCAAGCGTATTCTACACCCAGTTGGACTAGCACTGTTTGGTGAAGTATCTATTGCAACAACTGCCCGCGCAAGAGTATTTGGTGGTAGTCAATTCAGACTTAATGGCGAAGAACCTAGATTTAAGTCAATTAAACTTCTTAATGAACTTTTACTTGACTGCACAATGACGCCTCAAATACAAGCACTTGAACTTGAGTTATTTTTTGAAGTTGCCAAAGCAACTCTATTTCCAACAAGAATTCTTAATGAAGACGGTACATACTTGTTGATGGAAGATAGTTTCGAAGATAAAACCAACAAAGGTAAACAATATTTACGAGGTGAGGAATATGTGGTTGGAACTGAAGCAGGCGGAGTATATCCTAAACTAGTATTCCCAAGATATAAAACACCTTTAGCAAATATTGATGCTACTATGCTAATGTTGAAACAAGTTGTTCTACATTTAAGAGAGGGTGCCGCGGCGTTTGATAACTCTGCTAATATTCCTACCGCTCCTAATAATGTAACTGCAACAGGTAACCAGCATAATAAAACTGATGAAACTCCAGATATTATGCTTATACTGCAAACATTCGAAGCATATGTAAATCAGGCAATAGTAGATGTTAGTAGTGTCAAACATGAACTACAAATTTATAAACAACTTGCTATGGTTGCAAGAAAAGTTCAAAATGTAGTAACGCTATTATTACCTACGATTACATCTGCAGAAGATTTGAAGGTAATTTCATCTTCAAAATTACATCTAATTGCATCTCTAGGATTAGAAGATGCTCATTTACACGAATCCTTTGGTAGTGCTAAACTTGGTTCTACTGGTTACTCAATTGATAGATTTAAATTCTTGCTTCCACCATACTCAGACACAAGAACAATTACTAAAGAAGATGGAGATGAGGTGCTACTTGAAACTGGTGACCAAATTATTCCAGAACTAAGAGGATTCAGAAATATCGACCGTGGCGGTCGCATATATAGAGCAGATTATGATAGTTCTGTTCTAACTCAAAACTATACTGGAACAAATACCAGCAATGATACCTATTGGGATACTTATTCAAATGTGCAAATAAAACACTTGAATGACCTAGTAACTGTATCTGACTTAGTTAACTACCCTGGACGAAAGACTTCATTTGCATTTGACAGCGAAATCTTTCTAAGAGATAGTTAAAAAAGTCTTATAAATAATGTAATAAACAAACTTACTTTTAAAGAAGAGAGGAAAAAATGGCCGCAATCATTACTAACAAGTTCCGAATTCACAATGCCGAACAATACATTGAAGCATTTAGTGAAACAGCAGGAACTAACATTTATTTGTTCATCGGACGACCACAATCGTGGGCAGATGACACATCTCCACCTACCCCATCGGATAATATCGATACGTCTTTTAATGCGTATGATGATATGGTCGCGATGAAACGTGTAACCGCTTCTGATGTAACTCACGCGGTTGTGCGAAGAGATTGGATATCCGGTACTATATACGATGAGTTCGCACACGATTATTCATCATCAAATCAATCAAACTCAGGTGCTTCTACCTTATATAGTGCAACATTCTACGTTGTGACAGACGATTATAATGTATATAAGTGTATCAGTAACAACTTGGGTGGTACATCAACAACAAAACCAACCGGTACTTCAACTGGTTATATCACAACTGCAGATAATTATGTATGGAAATACATGTATACTATCTCTGCCGCTGATGCATTGAAGTTCTTATCGACTGACTTTATGCCGGTCAAATATGTAACTGCAGATCCGGGTGCTGGACAACCATACAAAGAACAGTGGGATACACAGCAATCGGCAATTGCTGGTGAAATTAGACATATTACTATCGCCGCCGGCGGTACTGGTTATTCATCCGCACCTACAGTAACTATTACTGGTGATGGAACTGGAGCAACAGCAACAGTAACCGTATCTGGTGGAGTAATTAACTCAGTAACTATTACTGCTGAAGGTTCTGGATATACACAAGCAACTATCACCCTTTCTGGTGGTGGCGGTTCTGCTGGCGCATTGAAAGCAATTATCTCACCAGAAGGTGGTCACTCAACTAATGCCGTATCAGAACTTGGTGGTTTTTATGTGATGAATAACGTAAGACTAGAGTATGCCGATGGTTCTGGAGACTTCCCAGTTTCTAACGACTATCGTAGAATTGGTCTTGTTCGTGATCCTTACAACTTTGGTACTACTGTAGTTGCAACCGATACTACAAAATCAGCAACTAAGTCTATCATATTACAAGTGTCCGGACTTACTGGTACATTTGTGACAGACGAAACTATTACTGGTGGTACATCAGGTGCATCAGCAAAGGTAATCGATTATGATTCCAGCACCAGAACTATTAGATACTATCAAGACGTAAATAGTGGATTTGTTGCATTTCAAGCGGCAGAAACAGTTACCGGTGGTACATCAAGCGCATCTGGAACTGTTAGCGCCGTAAACAATCCCGAAGTAGAACCTGATAGTGGTGATATCATGTATATCGAACATAGACGCCCAATTAATCGTGCGTCTGACCAGATTGAAGATATCAAATTAGTTATTGAATTTTAGTCTATAAATATAATTATAGATTAAATAGAAACTCGGAGCAAAAATGGCAGTTATAGACTTTAATGTAGACCCTTATTATGATGATTTTGAGGGACCAACCGGCGGGAAAGCAAAAAACTTTCAAAGAGTACTCTTTCGTCCTGGATTTCCAGTTCAGGCGAGAGAGTTAACTCAATTACAATCTGTTCTTCAAAATCAAATTGAAAGATTTGGACGACATGTTTTTGATGAAGGTTCACAAGTTATTCCTGGCGATATTGCTATTGATATGGAATATGATTTCATTAAAGTTCAATCAACATTTAATGCACAGAATGTTGAAAGTTATAGGTCAGATTTTCTTAATAAGATTATCACTGGAACTGAGACAGGTGTTAAAGCGAGAGTTATTGGAACACTTGCGGCGACCTCTACCACTCCGCTAACACTGTATGTCAAATATGAAGACAGTGGTACTGACAATAATACTAAAGTATATAAAATTGGTGAAACTGTAACTTCATTAAATGTTGATAATACGACTGCAAAGAACCAAGATTTAACCGCAGACCAAACTACAGAAATCAGTGCGGCATTGCTAACAACCGGCACTTCATACTCAGTCACTTCTGTTAATCCTACTGATAGTGGCGGGTTACTCACTGCCGGTGCGAATGATACTGTTGGAGTTGGGTCTGCGGTTGAAATTCAAGCGGGTGTATATTTTGTAAATGGATTCTTTGTTGCTAATACTAGACAGAGAATACTTCTTGATAATTATCATGACAAACCATCATATCGTATTGGATTTGATGTCTCACAACAAACTATCACTCCAGAAGAAGATGAAACACTAAAAGATAATGCACAGGGAGCGTCTAACTTTGCCGCTCCTGGTGCGCACCGATATAAAATTCTATTAACTCTAACTAAAAAAGGGTTAACAGATGTTACAGACACAACATTTATTGAACTTGCCCGCGTTAATGCTGGTCAAATTGCTAGAATTGTTAAAAAGGCAGATTATAACTTTTTACAAGAAGAGTTTGCTAGAAGAACTTATGATGAAAGTGGTGACTACGAAGTTAAACCTTTTAGACTTGATGTTCGCGAAAGTTTAATTTCTGGAAATAACCGAGGTATTTTCACAGTTGCAGATGGTGGTAGTGTAGATAAATTAGCACTAGGTGTCGAACCCGGAAAAGCATATGTTCAAGGTTATGAAGTTGAAAGTCAGATTACGAAGTATATTCTTGCTGATAAACCTAGAACATTTAATCGTTTAGTAGATACACCTATTCAAACAAATATTGGTAACTACATTTTAGTTCAAAATCTCTCAGCATTACCTGAGATTGATGATTTCGAAGAAATTTACATTTATGATGATTTTACTGCTGGAACTCCAGCATTAATTGGTTCTGCTAATGTTAGAAGTTTTATTCTTCATGATGGAGACTATCAAGGAACACTTTCAGAGACAACATTTAAATTAGGTCTCTTTGATATTCAAATGAATGATGGTAAAGACTTTGCAAGAGATGCTAGAGCATTTGGAGATAGTTCAACACCCGGTTCTGCTTCATTTACCGCAGATGTAAAACCTAAACTTATTAGATTGACTGGTACCGCTACTTCAGCAACAGGTGCATCTGCCGCATTAACTGGTGTTGGTACACGACTTAACACAGAACTCAGAGCGGGTGATAGAGTTTTCATAGATGGAACTGATGTTGGTGAGATTGCTTCAGTCACTAATAATAAGACGGCAGTACTTGTCACTGGACAAGCAGTAGTAACCGATGGTGAACTGCAAAGAATGTCTGCAGAGATTATTCGACCTGACCAGAAAAGTCTTGTATTCCCAACTAACTTCTTTAGAATGAGAAAAGTTAGAGGTGATAGTTCTGCCGATCCAGATAATGTTCTTTCAACAAACTATACTGTTCGTAGAAAGTTTGCAACTGGAACTATTACAACATCAAATAATGGTTCTGTTTCTTTCACTGCCGCTGGCACTGAGGAAACTTTCGCATCAACATCTAATCTGCAAAACTTTACACTTGTAATTAATACTCCAGGTGGTAATGGTTCGCGTGTCGCTGGTGACTTACTCGACATTACAACTTCAAACTTAGCACTCTCCGGTTCAGACAGAACTCTTGATATCACTAACTTGTTTAGTTTGTCAACGAGAGCATGTGCCGATGGTGATAGTGTAGACTTGATTGCTTCAGTCAATGTTCGTGGTAATGATGCTGTTGAAAAGTCAAAGACCTTAAACCTAAATCAAACTAAACAAGTTACAACTCAAGCAGAAGCACAAAACACAATAATTAAACTTGGTAAAGCAGATGGATATGCATTGAAATCTGTTAAGATGTCTGCAGATTTCTCAACAAATGCAACTAGTTCTGACCAAGACGTTACAGACCGATATACGTTTGACACAGGGCAGAAAGATGCATTCTATGACTTAGCATTCATTAGTCTTAATGCGGGTCGTCCAGCGCCTACAGGGCGTTTGTTGATAACATTTGACTACTTCTCACATGGTGCTGGCGACTACTTCTCAGTAGATAGTTATGATGGTGTTGTTACTTATGAAACTATACCAACATATCAAAGTCCAGGTAACGATGGTCAAACATATGACCTTAGAGATTGTTTAGACTTTAGACCTAGAATTGATGATAGTGGAGTTAACTTTACATCATCTGGTGCATCTAAAGGCGAACTTCCTGCGATTGGCACGAATGTTGAAGCAGACTATTCATACTACTTAGGTAGAATTGATAAAGTTGTAGTTGACTTTGATGGTCAATTCCAAGTTATTAAGGGTGTGGCATCCGAGAATCCTATTCCGCCACTTGATATCGATAAAGCAATGACATTATTCGAAGTCACATATAAACCATTTGTGATTAATACAGACGAAGTAATAGCAAGAAAACTTAATAATAAGCGATATACAATGAAAGATATTGGTCGCCTAGATACTCGTATC
>Ga0209603_1003711_pt1 | contig 13085 bp, 14 predicted proteins | sample COGITO_mtgs_1206_FD_184812 | JGI IMG/M metagenome (GOLD analysis project Ga0209603, IMG submission 184812) | Pelagic marine microbial communities from North Sea - COGITO_mtgs_120607 (SPAdes) (version 2) | ecosystem: Environmental > Aquatic > Marine > Epipelagic ... | reverse complement strand
TAACCGCACCGTTATTTGCCGATCAGGCCGTGGCACAAAGGCTGGCAGCGGCAACGGCCATTGGTCGTAATGGCGCGCTTGAGGATATGCGCGGGCCATTGCTGTTTTTAGCTTCGGATGCCAGCGGCTATGTCACTGGCCAGTCAATTGCTGTTGATGGAGGATTTACAGCGAAATGAAGGCGCTTGTTTATACCGGCACGCAAATGTCGGAAATTCGCGATGTTGATGTGCCGGTTGCAGGCGACAATCAGGTTTTGGTTGATCTGGCATTTTGCGGCATTTGTGGATCGGATATGCATGCTTGGCATGGGCATGATGAACGGCGGGTGCCGCCATTGGTGCTTGGGCATGAGGCGGTTGGCATTGTTCAAACCGGCGCGCTTGCCGGCGAGCGGGTGGCCATTAACCCGCTGATGACCTGTGGTGATTGTGATTGTTGCAATCGTGGCGATGAGCATCTTTGCCCAAGCCGTGAATTGATTGGCATGCGCGTTCCAGGTGCTTTTGCTGAAAAGCTGGCGATTGATTCTGGCAATCTTACCGTGATTGATGATGATTTGCCATTTGCCGAAGCGGCGCTTGCCGAGCCGTTGGCCTGCTCGGTTCATGCGGTGCGACTTGCCTGCCAGTTAGCTGGCGATCATCGCGATGCAGCCATTGTTGTTCTTGGTGGGGGGGCAATTGGTCTTTTGGCCGCGCTGGTGTTTGAGGCTTATGGTTATGGCAATATCCAGATTGCCGAAACCAATGCGCTTCGCCGCGAAATGCTGGAAAAGATCAGCGTTATGCGCGCCTATGATCCGCTTTGTGAAACGCCTGATTCCAGCCGGATTGATATTATCATTGATGCAGTCGGATCAGGGGCGACACGCCGTGCGGCAAGTGCGCTTGTCCGGCCGGGTGGGGTTATTGTTCATATTGGGTTGCAGGATAATGAACCCGGCCTTGATACGCGCCGCATCACCTTGCAGGAAATTAAGTTTCAAGGCACCTATTGCTATCGCAAAGATGATTTTGCCGAAGCCTTGGCCTTGCTGACCAGCGGCAAGATCAGCGGCAAGGGCTGGGCCGAAATTCGGCATCTTGACGCGGGGGCGCAGTCGTTTCTGGATATTCACCACGGTACGGCACCCCCAAAGATCATTTTACAAACAGGCAGCGAATCATGATGAAACGCCTCACCGGACATGGGTCTGTTTTCGGCCTTGGGAAATTATCAATTCTGGCGCTTCTTGGTCTGTCTCTATTGAAGGCTGCCCCGGCGCGCGCCGACTTTATTGATGGCAATCAATTGCGGCTTTATTGCACGTCAAAAAACCCAAATGACGAGGCGGTCTGTTTTGTCTATATCGCTGGTGCTGTTGATGCTTTTACCACGATTGATCTGATGGGGGAGAAGACCAGCGGGACAAAACGCCAATTCTGTCTTCCAGACGGGGTGTCGCCCGACCAGTTAAAGGCAACAACAATGCAATGGCTGGCACGCCCCGAAGCCAATCTTGACCTTGCGGCAACGCTTCTTGTCTGGGGAGCGATCAAAGACGCCTATGGCTGTAAATAGCCGGTCTTTAACAAAACGGTCTTTACCAAAACGGTCTTTGCTAAAAATGATCTTTGCGCTTGCGGATTTCGGCAAACACCGCGGCATTGCTGGCTGTTTCCAAACCGAGATGAGCGCGGATAGCGGCATCTTCAACGCGCAAAAACGGGTTGGTTGCCTTTTCAAGATCGAGGCGCGTTGGCACGGTTGGAAAGCCGTTTTCACGTAATTCGACAATGGCCTCTTGGCGCGCGGCAAGCGCGGCATTATCCGGATCAACCGACCGCGCAAAGGCAGCATTGGAAATCGTATATTCATGGCTGCAATAAATGACCGTTTGGTCAGGAAGTGCCAACAGCTTTTCAAGCGATGCCCACATCATATCGGGATCGCCTTCAAAAATGCGGCCACATCCCATAACAAATAGCGTGTCACCAGTGCAAACCATGGATTCAGATGCGATATAGAAATTCAGCATATCAAGCGTGTGACCGGGCGTCGAAATTACGTCGATTTGGCGATCGGCAAATTCAAAATGATCACCATCGCCAAGCCGAATATCATAAAGCGCGCTTGCTGCGCTATCAATGACCGGACCAAGAACGGTAGCGCCATGACGCTGTTTCAATTCAGCAAGGCCAGCGGTGTGATCACCATGATGATGCGTAATGAAAATATGGCTAAGCTGCCAGCCGGTTTCGGCCAAGGCTGCTTCGGCCGCCGCGGCGTCGCCTGCATCAACACAGGCGGTAAGGTTGCTTTCGGTGCAATGCAGCAAAAGCCCGTAATTATCGTCGCCATAGGGAAATTGATGTGTCTGAAAGGCCATGGGCAGCTCCTTTTAACCGGCGGCAAATATGCCTACCAGCTTCCTGTATTTTCCATCGAAAGCCATGGTTCGGTTGCTGGTAGGGAATCGCCTTCTTGTAGCAATTCGATTGAGATATTATCTGGCGACTTGATAAAAGCCATACGCCCATCGCGGGGTGGACGGTTGATCACAACACCAGCATCCATCAATTGCTGGCATGTTTCGTAGATATTATCGACCTTATAGGCAAGATGGCCGAAATTACGGCCATAATCATAATCTTCCGGATCCCAGTTAAATGTCAGTTCGAGTTCCGGCGCACCGCTAGCCTTGCTGCTTTGCATATCTTTTGGTGCTGCCAGAAAAATGAGGGTAAAGCGGCCTTCGGGAACATCCTTGCGGCGCATTTCAACAAGACCTAATTTGGTGCAATAAAAATCAAGTGACTCGTCAATATCACGCACCCGAACCATTGTATGAAGAAACCGCATAATTTCCCTGCCCCTTTTCCACTTGCGCCAAATGTTATCGGCACATTTCATGATTATGATAGGCGTCAAATCAATGCTATGTCTAGCCTGTTGTCGCTTTGCCGCGGTCGGCTATCTGGTTTGGCCTTAACCAAGTTATGGCCGGTTGGCATCAATGGTTGCCGGTGATGACATATCAATTTCAAGACCAATCAGGCTGGCCGCTTCGGCAAGGCTGGTGCAGATTTGAAAATCGGGTGGGTTTGGCGATCGGTTAGATGGCGCTAGGTCGGGGATCTGAATAACCGTCATGCCAGCGGCCAAAGCGGCAGTAGTGCCATTGTTTGAATCTTCAAGTGCAAGACAGTCAGCTGCATCAATGCCGAGCTTGCGGGCGGCATCGAGATAAACATCTGGCGCGGGTTTGCCAGCGGGCACTTCATCACCGCCGGTAACATGCTGGATATAGTGCATCAGGCCGGTTTTTTGCAAAATAGCGCGCGCTTTTTGGCCAGATGACGAGGTGGCGACAGCGCGTGGCATATCGATCTGGTGAAGGCTTGCCAGAAAAGCGTGCGCCCCCGCCTTTACCGGCACATCATCAAGCAAAAGCTGGCGGTAGACATCAAGCCATTCATTCTTGAAGGCAACCGCATCCATATTTGTCGGTAGCATGCTGCGAAGAATATCAATGCCAGTCGCCGCATTCAGCCCGATCATGTCGCGATAATCGTCAATCCCGACCACAAGATCATATCGGGCGGCCGTTGCGATGAATGACTCAAAGGACAAGGTTTCAGTGTCGAGCAAAAGCCCGTCCATATCAAAAATAACCGCCTTGATTTGGCTGGTCTCAACCGCAGATTTTACCAACGATAATGGCATGAATATTTCCCTATGAATGCGGCTTTTACCTGTGCAATGATTTGCTCGAACGCAGCCGCCCGACTATGGCATGGATTTGCAGCAAAGGAAAATGCCATAAACCAGAATCGCCATATCGGCCTTATCGATAATGGCATAATGGGGGCGCGATAAGGTTAATAAGAATTGGACGAATGAATCATGCTGAAAGCCGAAAATATCCGTTATCTCGTGGTGCATTGCGCCGATACGCCCGATGACCAGCCGCTTGATGCAAGTGATATTCACCAAATGCATCTTGGCTTTGGCTGGAATGGCATTGGCTATCACCGGGTAATCTGCCGTGATGGGCGCATTGAACATGGCCGTCCCGATTATTGGATTGGCGCGCATGTCAAAGGCTTTAATGAGGTCAGCCTTGGTGTCTGTTTGATTGGCCGTCAAGATTTTACGGATGTTCAATTTGCGGCGCTGGAAACCGTGCTTCGCGGTTGGCGTGACGCCTATCCTGATGCCCAAATATGCGGCCATCGTGATTTTGACTATACCGAAAAAACCTGTCCGAATTTTAATGTCGGGCAATGGTGTGAAAAAATCGGTTTGTAAATCAGATGGCACTATTTCGCATTATCACCCCATCTGCGCCTTTGCGATCTGGCCCATTTGCCGATGCGGCACTCGATAGTGAATGTCTTTTTGGCGAGGCATTTGAGGCTGAGCAGTCAGAAAATGAATTTACCTTTGGCAGGCTTGGCAGTGATGGATATAGAGGCTGGGTTCCGCGATATTGTCTTGGCGCTTTGCCAACACCCAATACGCGGGTAATCGCCCCAATGAGCAATGTAACCTCGCAAGCCGATATCAAAAGCGCGGGGCGTTTTGCGCTGTCGCTTGGTGCCTTGGTTACTATCACGTCATTGCAAGATGACTTTGCTGAAATCATCACCCCAAATGGCAGTGGTTTTTTACCTCGCCAGCATCTTTTGCCATTGGCGTCATGCGGGTCAGGCGACACGGCGGGTCATGTTCTGGGTGATGTGACGCAGGTTGATGATTGGGTGGCGATTGCTGAAAAGCTTGTTGCCAGCCCTTATAGGTGGGGTGGGCGTTGTGCATGGGGGCTTGATTGTTCGGCATTGGTGCAACTAGCCTTGGCCACAGGCGGTATTGATGTGCCGCGTGACTCCGGCCCGCAACACCATATCGGCAGTGGCATTGACGATCTATCGCAATTGCAACGCGGCGATCTGGTGTTCTGGCATGGTCATGTTGGCATCATGCAGGACGGCGAAAACCTGCTTCACGCCAACGCGCATCATATGGCGGTGGCAAGCGAGCCGCTAGATGATGCCATTGCGCGTATTGCGATTACTGCAGGGCCGGTAACGGCGCTTCGCCGTCCAATGGCTGATCGGGGGCTAATCGGACGAGATAAATCCTAGCCACCATTTAGCTGAATCTTATGGCGAAGCAGCCATAGCAAGCAAAGCGATGGAATGACCATCAGCGCGGTGATGACGAAGAACAAACCCCAATCACCCCCAAGCCCATCAACCATTGCCCCTGATGACGCTGCCAAGGTCGTTCGGCCAATGGTGCCGATCGAGGCCAAAAGCGCATATTGCGTTGCGGTATAGGTGCGATCAACAAGAAGCGAAATAAAGGTTACAAACGCAACAGTGGCAAAGGCAGCGGCGATATCATCAAGCAAAACCGCAAGCGCAAACACCCATTCAGATTTACCTGTCCAAGCAAGAACACTGAACATGACATTGGTTACCGCCATTGCAATGCCAGCAATGAACAGGGCGCGAACCGCGCCTGACCGAATGGCAAAAAACCCGCCAAGAAGGGTAAAGGCAACGGTGGTTATCCAGCCAAGGCCTTTTGAATAGAGCGCGATATCTGATTTTGAAAAGCCGATTTCGGAATAGAAGATCAACGACATTTTGCCCATGAAGGCTTCGCCGATTTTGAACAATAGAACAAAGCTTAGAATACCGAGTCCGATGGCAACGCCATTCTGCCGGAAAAAGCTGGCAAGCGGGCCCCAGACCGTGCTGGCAAGAAAGCCAATGAATCGGGCAAAATGATTATTCACACCAAGCTTTTTGACGATATCGGCCTCGGCCTTGTTTTGCGCTTCGATGCGCGCAGTGGCGCTTGCTTCGGGAATGAATAAAAGCCCGATATTCGCCAGAATAATCAGCCCACCAAGCCCGATAAACGTCAATTGCCAGTAATTTTCAAATCCAGCATTTTGCAGGAAATCGGCACTGAAAAGCGCAATGATGCCGCCTATTTTATAGCCGCTCCACCAGCCTGTCACATGAATCGCCGCGCCTGCGGCCATGGCACTTTTTTCCGAAGCGTCGATCTGTTCAATGCGAAGCGCGTCAATGGTAATGTCTTGTGATGCTGACGCGGTGGCAATGACAAGCCCAATCGCCATCACAAGCCAGATATCTTCCGCCGGACGAAGCAGGCTCCAGACCAGAAGCGACAAAAGAATGACAATCTGGAAACATAAAATCCATGCTTTGCGCTGGCCAATTTTGCGAGCAAGTCCGGGTATCTGAATCCGGTCGATCAGCGGTGCCCAGAAAAAATTGATGGCATAGATGCTGAAAATCAGTCCGGCCCAGCCAATCGCCGACCGGCTTAGGCCATCTTCATTGAGCCATAGCGATAGCGATGAGCCAATCAGAACCCACGGAAAGCCACTCATCGCTCCAAGAAGCAGAATGCGGATCATGCGCCTGTCGCGATAGGCGGCCAGACTTGTCATAAAATCACGCATTATCATGGCTCCATCAAATTGCGTTTGCTATATTAGACCCCATGGCAAGAATGGAAAAAGCAATTTCTCCATGCCAGCCGTGAGATAACTCTATCTAGAAAAAGGTTTGATGCAATGCCGGACTGGTGTCTTGATCGTGATAAGGCTGGCCATTATTGGTTGCAGGCTGGTGATCGGGTGCCAAGGCGCGCCATTATTGGCGGGGCTGGTTTCATTACGGCTGATGGCAAACGCGAAGGCGATATGGCAACACCAGTTGGCCGGTGGGCATTGCGCCATCTCTATTATCGGCAGGATTTGCTAGGGTCGGTTGATACGGTCATTCCGGCAAGTGTGATCACGCCGCATTGTGGCTGGTGCGATGATCCGGCGCATCAAGATTATAATTGCCATGTGACCTTGCCCTTTGCAGCCAGCCATGAGGTGATGTGGCGTGATGATGGCGCTTATGATCTTGTTGTCATGCTGGGGTTTAACGATGCGCCGCCAATCGCCGGACGCGGAAGCGCCATTTTTTTGCATTGTATCGCCGATGGCAAAACCAGTACTGCCGGATGTGTGGCGTTGGATCGAGATGATCTTATCAGCATGCTTAGTCTTGCTGATGCTGCTCAACATCTATCAATCGATCCGCGATTGTTGTCCTAGCGCGGCGTCAATCTGATTACGGCGGTGACGCAGTTTTTCATTGGTTGGTACCATTGCCACCATCATGCCATTGGCAACAAAACCCATGTGAATCATGATCATATTCGAGATTAAATTCATACAAATTTTCTGCGCGGTTCCGGCGGTTAATCGTGTTGATCCGGCAATGATTTCACCGCCGGTGGCAAGCAGGATTGGATGATCGGCTGCGGTCAAGAGGGGGGTGTTGGGATTATTGGCTATGCCGATGGTCATTGCGCCTGATTTGCGGGCTGCCTCAATTGCGCCGATCGTATAGGGGGTTTTGCCGCTGGCAGCGATGCCGATCACAACATCATTCGCGCCACCATCAAGCGCGGTAAAGCCAGCCGCACCAGCAGCGGCATCATCTTCGGCATTTTCAATGGCCCCCAAAAGCGCCGATGGCCCGCCTGCAATCAAAAAGCCAAGCCGGTCTTTGGGCCAGTTAAAGGTTGGTGGCAATTCGGCGCCATCTTGAACCCCAATACGGGCCGATGTGCCAGCGCCAGCATAGATTAGCCGACCTTTGCTTGTCCGGCTCAGGCGGTCATATGTGGCAATTGCTGCGGCTTCAATTGCTGGCAAGGCGGTCCGCAATGCCGGAATTGCACCTGCTTGACTGTCAAGCATAAGCGACAGCGCCGCCGATGGTGCCATTTTATCAACATGACGGCCAGCTGGCGGCACATCTTCGGTGGTGTCGTGATTTGGATCTCGATTTCTGATGCTCATCGCGTCACTATAGGCGTCAGCAAAGCAAAAGAGAAGAGACGCATGGCAGGATCATTTGTTATAGGCTTGATGTCGGGAACCAGTGCCGATGGCATTGACGCTGCGATTCTGCAAACTGACGGCCAGAAATTTCAAAATACAGGCTGTTCTGGATCGTTTGAATATCGGCCCGAAACGCGCAATGGTATCTGGGCGGCTGTCGCTAATGCATATGATCACATGCATGATGCCCTCGCCCGTCAGCATCTTGATCGGCTAATTGCCGAAGATCACGCAAATGCCGTTTTGAAATTACTAGACAGCAGCAATCAATCGCCGGCATTGATCGGCTTTCATGGCCAGACAATCTATCATAATCCCTCTGGCAGTGATGGTCACCCGCTGGGCCGCACGACAATTCAGCTTGGCGATGCCGCATTATTGGCCGCCAAAACTGGCCTGCCGGTCGTGCATGATGTGCGGCGTGCCGATATGGCGGCTGGCGGGCAGGGCGCGCCCTTGGCACCGGTGTTTCATGCGGCGATGCTGGCGCGTCTTGCCGTCGATTTGCCGGCGGTTCTGGTCAATATCGGGGGGGTTGCCAATCTGACTTGGGTTGCCAATCAAACAGGGGTAAAAGATGGCGCGGGCTTGATCGGATTTGATACCGGACCCGGTAATGCGTTGATGGATGATTATATGCGGCTTTATTGCGATGCTGATTTTGACAAAGATGGCGCATTGGCGGCAAGTGGCATAGCGGATACCACGCTTGTCGATGTATGGCTTGATGAGCCTTATTTTACCGCTGATTGGCCAAAGTCACTCGATCGTCAGGCGTTTCAACATTGCCTTGATGATGCGCGATTGCTGGCCAAAGCGCCAGCTGATGCGATGGCCAGCCTGGCTCTGTTCACGGCAAACAGCATTGCCGCGGCGATTGATCAATTGCCCGCGCCGCCGCAAACAATCCTGATTGCCGGTGGCGGCAGACGCAATCTTTGCCTTAAAGCGCATTTGCAAAACCGGTTTGGCGGTGCCGTGAAAGATGGCAATTTTGTTGGCGACAGGTCGTTATTTTCGCCTGATATGCTTGAGGCCGAATTAATGGCATTTTTGGCAGCGCGGCATATCTCTGGATTGCCAACATCATTTCCGGCAACAACCGGGTGCCATCGACCGGTTTGTGGCGGGGTGCTGGTACGACCGGTTTAGATCAGCGCATCAGATCCTGAAACATAAAATGGCCGGTAAGGTGGCGGCGGTGGCAACAGATCACGGATATCGGTAAATGGAAACCGGCTATCAAGACGATAGGCTTCGGCATAATGGCCGTCAGGCGCATTACATTGGGCGGCACGAAACCGGTTCATGATCGCGCTGGCGCTGGAAAATCGAGATGGATCCTGACTGTGATGCGCCATGATGGCCTTTTGCTTGGCGGCGAAATGCGGAGTAATATCAATATAGTAATCCGGCGTAAAACCAACCCCCATCAAAGTGTCGCAAAACAATACCGGACAGATGAATCCGGCAGCGTCACGAGCATAAGCTGCTAGTGCACGATGATCGGGATGATAATCTTCAGGCGCATGGGTAATCACAAGATCGGGCGCGGCATCGCGAATGAAATCCTTGATGCGGTTTTGGGCATTTGGCGCATCGGCAAGCTGGCCATCGGGAAGATCAAGCAAGGTTGGTGTGCCAAGCGCGGCAAGCCCGTTTCGGGCTTCATCAGCACGTTGCCTTGCGAGTTCGGCGCCTTGATTAACACCGCCAGCCGCACCATCAGTGGCAACGCCAAGGATCAGATTATCGCCGCGCGATGATGCGGCTGCCAAAAAGCCATAGGCAAAGATTTCCAGATCATCAGGATGTGCGCCAATGGCCACAATATTCATTTACTGACTCCGTCTTGATCGCCTGCGATGGCTAAATAGATATCGCAAAGCTTTTGCTTTCGCCCCGAAATAGGTTTTAATAATGCCATGATAGCGAATGCAATAACAATCTTATGATGCGCGGCAAACGGGCAAGGGACAGGGCATAAATGACGCTGATTTTCACCGGCTATATCGAAGGCTATTATGGCAGGCTTTTCGATTGGCATGATCGCAACCGGCTTCTTAGCGGCGTTGCCGCAGCGGAAATGACAAGCTATTTTTACGCACCAAAAGAAGATGCACGTCATCGGCAATTTTGGCGTCAGCCCTATGACAAGGCGTGGCAAGCTGAATTTACCCAATTTGCCACCATTGCAGCGGCCAAGAATATTCACCTGATTGCCGGTATCGCGCCCGGGCTGGATTTTGATTTTGCCAGTCTAGATGCGTCGGTGGATCAGAAAAATGATTTCACCACTTTGGTGGCAAAGGCGCGCCAGTTTTTGGCAAATGGTGCCAGCATGATTGCGCTATTGATGGACGATATCGCCGCTGATTTTGAGGCGCGATCTGGCAGTTTTACAAATGAAGGTAGGGCGCATGCGGCGCTTGCCAACCGGCTTGGGCTGGCCATTGACGCCGCGATCATTATTGTACCACGTATCTATGCCGATAGTCTGATCACGCCAGATGATACGCAATCCTTAGCCTATCTTGAACAATTTACTAGCCACCTCGACCCACAGCATCAGGTGGTCTATTGTGGGGATGATATTGTTGCGCCGCGTCCTTTTGGTGATGCTGGCGGGCATCTTGATCCGGCATCGATCATTATCTGGGATAATTTTTACGCCAATGATTATTGTCCACGGCGGCTATTTCTTGGGCCGTGGCGCAATACTGACATGCCGCATATAATGCTGAATCCAACAGGCATGATCGAGACTGATTTGCTGCTTTTGGGACTAATGGCGGGCGGGCGCGATCAGGCTGGGCGCGGCAGTGAGGCTGGCAAAATATACTGGCGCGAATTGATGCAAAAAGCAGCGGTGCCGGATGTGTTTTTTGACATTGCCGCCTATTTCGATGCGCCTTATGGCTTTGCCGCCGAATTTGCAATGCCATCGGCGAAAACCGCATTGGCGGCGCTGGATATTTTGCTATGGCGTTGGAAATCGCCGCTTCAACGTGAATGGTACCCACATCTGATGGGGCTGAAACAGGATATCCTGCTGGCCAATGGTGAATTGCCATTGGAGCGCATCGAAAAAACGCAAATGGCACCGCTTGCCCGCCAGCTTTCTGGCTTTGCCGCAAAAGGTTAATCCTGTGAAAACTATAGACTTGCCGCGTGTCTGATTTATCATAGCTCGGCCGATAATGGCTCGACTAATCACGGCAAGGGGGTAAAATTCAGATCATGTTGGCGATATTGATCATGTTGAATTGGAAGATGGGCATCATTTCGCCTTTATCGCGCCTTTTGTCGATCGTGTGACGCGCGAGGAGACTATCCCTGTCGCGCTTGATCCGGCAGGGTTTGATCGTGCTGCATGGCTTAATGATGTCAATCAGCAGATTGTCGCGTTTATGCTTTGTTAAAATGACCTAAAGCGTCAGAGATGATAGGCGGTCAGCAAGCTTGACAATCACATCGCGGCCTGCATTGGCAAAGGCAAAGCGAAGAGCGCCATCCTGTCCAGCCCCAAAAAAAGCACCCGGAATAACAAGAACGCCCGCTTTGCGTGCCATGGTTTCGGCAATCTGGCGCGAGCCAACACCGGTAAAGGGGTGACGAACATAGCCAAAATAGGCACCGCTACTTAACAGATCCCAACCGGGTAAATCATCCATGGCGGTTCGAAATACGGCGGCGCGTGCCGCGATTCTTTCGCGATTTTCCTGTCGCCAGCTTGTCATGGATGCCAACATTGGCGTCAAGGCATGCTGTGCCACACGCGGGGCACAAATCTGGATATTATCAATAATTTTTGCCAATTGGGCGACGACGTCGCGGCCGGCAATGATGGCGCCAAGCCGATGCCCGGGAAGACAATATGATTTTGAAAAGCTGTAAAGCTGGATCAGTGATGATTGCCAATCATCCTTTGCAAAAAGATGATGCGGTACATCCATGTCAAGCGGCATAAAATCGCGATAGGTTTCGTCAAGGATAAGCCAGATTCCCCGCTTTTGACATAAGGCCAGAATCTCAGCAAGAAGCGGTGCCGGATAGATGCTGCCTGCCGGATTATTGGGGCTGACCAGCGCGATCGCGCGTGTTTGTGGCCCGATAGCAGCATCAATCAAAGCGCAATTGGGAAGCAGGCCGCCATCATCATCACAATCAACATAATCAATGCCAACACCAAGCATGCCAAGCGTTGATTCATGGTTGAAATAGCAGGGGCGCATCATCAAGATACGGTCGCCATGCCCCGCGAGCGCCAGCACGGTTGCGACAAAGGCCTGATTACAGCCCGAGGTGATTTGCACTTCACTGCGATCAATTTTGGCATTGTAAATCTGGCTTACATGATCGGCATAGGCGCTGCGAAATTCGGGATCCCCCTCAACCGGCCCATAACGCGCCAATGCCGGATCAGATGCCCCCGTGGCCAATGCCGCCAAAATATCGGGATGTGCAGAATAGCCGGGAACCGCCTGACTCATATCAATCAAAGCCCCGTTGGCACCATCATAAGATGATTTCCAGTTTAGCACGATTGAAACAGGCGGCGCATTCAAAGTGGCAACAGCAGAATTAAACATGTGACTTGCCTATGCTAGCAATGTGGGGTGAGAATAGCCTTAGACTAGCCAGAGATAGGGTGCCAGACAAGATGGATATCTGTCTAAGCTTGGTATCGTTGTCAAATTAGTATGTTGGAGAGCTGGCTTAAACATTTGGCCGCCTAGCGTGATTACGTCAATTGAGTGAGGACTGAAAAATGGGGAATTATCACATCATCGGCAGGGCAGGTGCGGGGTCATTGATTGCCGAATTTTTATTTTGTGAGGCCGGTATTGATTATGACATTTCCTTTCCCGATCCGGCCGAGGTGAAAAGCCCTGATTTTTTTGCGGCAAATCCGCTTGGCCGAATTCCTGTTTTGATTTGTCCTGACGGAACGCAGGTTTTTGAAACGCTGGCGATCATTCATCATATCACCAGCCGGTTTGGCGATCTGGCACCGCCTCAAGGCACGCCGCAAAATGATCGCTATCATCAATATCTGGCGCTTTTGGCGACGTCGGTTTATCCGGCTTATCATCGCCAGCATCATACCCGCTATTATGGCGATGCGGCGGCGGCTGAAACGATCCGGCAAAAG
>Ga0209603_1003708_pt1 | contig 13088 bp, 16 predicted proteins | sample COGITO_mtgs_1206_FD_184812 | JGI IMG/M metagenome (GOLD analysis project Ga0209603, IMG submission 184812) | Pelagic marine microbial communities from North Sea - COGITO_mtgs_120607 (SPAdes) (version 2) | ecosystem: Environmental > Aquatic > Marine > Epipelagic ... | reverse complement strand
TTGACCATATAAATAATAATAGGCGTCTTGGGGCATTAGTCCCATAAATGGCAATAAAAAAAAGCGAAATAGTTGAAATCCTAAAACCCAGGAGATTGCAGTATTATTTTTTAAAAATGAAGTAATCTTTTTCAAATTATTAAATCTTTCTTTGGGTTTACTGGTTTTCGTCTAGTAAATCTGGTCTAATTTGTTGTGTTCGTTCATATGCCTTTTCAGATCTCCATTCATCTATTTTAGGAAAATTACCAGACAACAAAATTTCAGGCACTTTCATCCCTTCATAATTTGAGGGTCTTGTATACACAGGAGGTGATAATAAATTATCTTGAAATGAATCAGTTAATGCAGAGGTTTCATCTCCAATAACCCCCGGAATCAAGCGCACTATGCTGTCTATTAAAACTGCTGCAGCTAATTCTCCACCAGTTAACACATAGTCTCCAATAGAAATTTCTTTTGTTATGTATCTATCACGAACTCTTTGATCTACTCCTTTGTAATGACCAGTTAGAATGATAATATTTTTTTGAAGAGATAGTGTGTTTGCCGTAGATTGGTTTAATGTTTTTGCATCTGGAGTCATATATATTATTTCATCATAAACTCGTTCAGCTTTTAGTGCATCGATACATTTAGAAATTGGCTCAATCATTAATACCATTCCTGCACCACCTCCAAATTGAGTATCATCAATTTGTTTGTAGTTTCCTGTACCGAAGGTTCTTAAATCATGAATCACAATTTCTGCCAGACCTTTTTCTTTTGCTCTCTTTACAATAGAATGATTAAAGGGGCTTTCCAATAAATCGGGTGCTGCTGAAATAATATCTATACGCATAGGTGCAAATGTACAAGAAATGTTGGTTTTAAAAGATTAAAAAGGGGGAGTACTTAACGTTTTTTAAAACTACAAAAAATAAAATTTTGAATAGTGTTAAATGGAGTTTGATGATTTTTAATTACACATTTCACTGGTTCAAATTTAGAATTAAAAGTTTTATGCATTTTATTTTTTGAATATTGAGTAATCTCTAAACCACTACATTTTAATGGTCCATTTTTTGAAAAAGTTCCAATAATTAAATTTTTTGACACATATTTTTGAGTTGTTGAAACGTACGTTTTTATATCGTTTTCTTTTGTTAGAAAATGAAAAGCTGCACGATCATGCCATACATCATAGTTTTTTTCTGGTTTAAAGTCAATAATATTTGAAACTATCCAAGTAACTTTGGTTGCTTTTGTGCCTAAACGACTTTTAGCTCTTTCTATCGCTTTACTAGAAATATCTAAAACAGAAATATTGGTGTATCCATCATCTAATAAAAAATCTACTAAAAAACTATCACCTCCACCAATGTCTATAATGCTAGCATCTTTATTTAATTTCAAAGATTGAATAAAATCAAGAGAATCTTTGGGTATTTTTTGAGTCCAACTTACCTGTTCTTGTGTTTTGGTTTCATAAACAGTTTCCCAATGTTTTTTGATGTTAAAAGTCATATAAAAAATTTATGATGATGATGATTAGGTGTTTAATTAGTAATTTATATAAACCTACTTATAATAATTCAATTGCTGCCTCTGCGCATCTTTCACCATCCATAGCTGCAGAGACTATTCCTCCAGCATAGCCTCCCCCTTCACCACAAGGAAATAACCCTTTAATCTCAGGATGTTCTAAATTTTCTTTTCTAGGGATGTTTACTGGTGAAGAAGTTCTGGATTCTACCCCTACAATATTTGCTTCATTTGTGTAATAACCATGCATTTTTTTACCAAAAGCATGAAACCCTTTACGTAAACGATTTCCAATCAATCTGGGTAATAGGGAATGCATGGGTGCTGAGTTTAATCCGGGTTGATAAGAGCTGTCGTTTAAATCTTGAGATATTTTTCCATCTACAAAATCTACTAACCTCTGGGCAGGGGCACTTTGCGTTCTCCCTCCAGATGTAAAAGCAAGACGCTCTAAACTCTTTTGATATTCTAGACCTTTTAATGGACCAAATTGGTCATACTTAGGGATGTCTTTATCTACATTTATTTCTACAACTATACCAGAGTTGGCAAATTTATTATTTCGTCTCGATGGAGACATGCCATTAACAACAACCTCTCCACTAGATGTAGCAGCAGGAACTATAAAGCCCCCAGGACACATGCAAAAAGAATAAACCCCTCTATTATTTACTTGATGAACAAGGCTATATGCAGCAGCTGGTAAAAGTTCATCTCTAACTCCTTTGCAACTATATTGAATGCTGTCTATAATTTCTTGTGGATGTTCTACGCGAACTCCCATAGCAAATGACTTTGCTTTGAGTGCTATATTTTTCTTGTGTAATAATTCATAAATATCTCTAGCCGAATGACCAGTAGCTAAAATAACTGAGTTCACAGTTAATTCATTATTATTTTCTAATCGTATGGCAACTAATTTATTGTTCTCAATAACAAAATCCGATACTTTCGAGTTAAAATGAATTTCACCACCAAAATTTAGGATAGTTTCTCTAATATTTTGAATAATTTTTGGAAGCTTATTGGTTCCAATGTGAGGGTGTGCATCAATTAAGATTTGGTCTGTAGCTCCATGGTAAACCAGATTTTCAAAAATACGCCTAACATCTCCTCTTTTTAAACTTCTTGTATACAATTTTCCATCAGAATAAGTTCCAGCCCCACCTTCACCAAAGCAATAATTAGAATTATCATTAACAATGTGATCTCTATTTATAGCCTTAATATCTCTTCTTCGTTCTTGAACATTTTTTCCACGTTCTAAAACAATGGGTTTGTATCCTAACTCAATACATCGTAATGCTGCATACATCCCGGCAGGACCAAAACCAATAATATGAATTTCTTTAGCTTTAGAAACATCTTTATACTCAAAAGAGTATGCTGATTTTTCAAGAATGTTTTCATCAATATATACTGCAACTTTGTAATTAAAGAAAATTTCTTTTTTTCTGGCATCAATAGATTTTCTGAGTAATTTTATGCCACTAATTTCTTTAGAATCAACTCCAAGTTTTTTTGCAGCTTTGTGCAGTAAAGCTCCTTCTTTTTTTTCTTCAATAAGATTAGTTCGGAGTTGAATCTCTTTTATCATAGTACAAACTTACTAGATATATTTTGTTTTTGATATTCTATTGTTAAAAACAATTTCTTTTGCACAAATAGTTGATAATGTAGAGATAAAGAAATTATTTAAAAGCTGTTACGATCCTATCATTTCCAAAAATATCTTTTTTTAATTGAATATTTTTAAACCCTTTTTCTGCTAATAATTTGATAGTTTCTTTTCCTAAATATTGATTGATTTCAAAGTGTAGTTGGCCATTTTTAGTTAAAAAGTTCTTAGCTAATTCGGCTATTTTATTATAAAATAAAAGTGGATTTTTGTTATCTACAAATAAAGCTAGATGTGGCTCGTTATTTAATACATTATTTTTCATCTCTTTTTTTTCCAGTTCTCTTACGTAAGGTGGATTAGAAACAATCACATCATAAAGTTTGTCTAAATTATTAGTTTTTAAAATATCTAGATGTATAAAATTGATGTCTACCTTATTTAGAAGGGCATTTTTCTTTGCAATACGAAGTGCTTCGTTAGAAACATCTATAGCACTTATTTTTGAGCTAGGAAGCTCTTTTTTTAAGGAAATAGCGATGCATCCACTTCCAGTCCCAATATCTAGTATTTTTAATTGCTTTTCATTTTTGGTTTCATTTGAATCAGTCTTATAAGTTTTTATGAGGGAAACTTCTTTTATAACCCGTTCAACAAGTTCTTCAGTTTCAGGTCTTGGGATTAGCACCTCTTTATTTATGTTAAAGGGTAATCCAAAAAACTCAGTTTTTTCAATAATATATTGTATGGGTATTTCTTGCTCTAATTGTTTAGTTGCAATCTGCATTAGATTAAGTGACTTTTGATCAATATGAAAATCAGATTTTAATACAATATCTATTCTCTTAAAACCCATGTACTCTTCTAATGTTATAAAGAAAAAGGAATCTATTTCTGAAGTAGGGTAAAGATGTTTAAGAGATTCGTTAAAATGTGCTCTATATTGTTTTATTGTCATAATTTTCTAATCATCCAAACATCACAGGAATAATGACACGTGTTCCCCATAGGAGCATTGATTTGTTTAAAGCCATTCTTCTTATATAATTTTTGAGCTGCCGTCATATAAGGCATGGTTTCTAGTAAGGCATGGTTTCTAAGTAGCATTGTTTAAAACCAAACTCTTTGGCCTTAACCATACATTTCTCAATAATTTGTGCTCCTAATCCTTTCCCTCTGATGTCGTTTAAAAAATACATTTTTTGCAATTCGCAGGTATCTTCATCAAAACCATCTAGTTGAGAAACTCCACCACCTCCTAGTACAACCCCATTTGATTCTACAACAAAGTAAATAGACTTGTCTTTCTGGTAAGTTGTATGCATATCCTCCAAAGCTTCATCCTCATAAGCTGTACCTACTTTAGGTGCTCCCATTTCTAAAATAACGTCTTGAACAATGGTTTTTACTTGATCATTGTCACGAGGTTCTATTTCTCTTATGATATAATCTGTATTTGTCATTTAATCCTTTATTTTTGCTTTACAAAGTTACTTTATTTTTGAATCACGAATACTACATAAAAAGATGTCTTGAGATTTCTAAACAAGGAATTGGTACAACTAGACCAAATCCTTCTGTTGGTGCGGTATTAGTAGTTGATGATAAAATTATAGGAGAGGGTTTTACAAGTCCTTATGGTGGTAATCATGCTGAGGTAAATGCAATTTCTTCTGTAAAAAATGATGAAGATTTAAAAAAAGCAACGATGTATGTGACTTTAGAACCCTGTTCCCATTATGGAAAAACTCCACCATGTGCAGATTTAATTGTTAAAAGCGGGATTAAAAAAGTAGTGATTGGATGTTTAGATGTAAATGAAATAGTGGCGGGTAGAGGAATTGAAAGACTCCAAAATGAAGGTTGTGAGGTAGTTGTTGGTGTTTTAGAAAATGAATGTAAAGCTCATCACAAAAGATTTTTTACATTCCATTCAAAAAAGAGGCCCTATATTATTTTAAAATGGGCACAAACCCAAGATGGTTTTATTGCTCCTAATAATAGAGCGAAGCAAGCTCCTGTTTGGATCACCCAAAAAGTATCTAGGCAATTAGTTCATAAATGGAGAAGTGAAGAGCATTCAATTTTAGTGGGTACCACAACTATTTTAGATGACAATCCAAGTTTAGATGTTCGAAGTTGGAGTGGAGAAAACCCTCTGAGAATAGTTATTGATAAAGATTTGACAATACCCAAAGATTTAAAGGTTTATGATGGTTCAGTTAAAACAATCTTTATAAATCAAAAAATTACTACCAATAATGAAAACCTTTTTTTTGAAAAAATAAACTTTTCTAAACCCATTGCTCTTGAAATCTGTAAAGTGCTTTTTAAACACAAAGTTCAATCATTAATAGTAGAAGGAGGAGGAAAAACTATCCAAACTTTTATTGATGAAAACTTATGGGATGAAGCTAGGGTTTTTTCTGGCTTGGTAAATTTTAAAGAGGGGACAAAAGCTCCGATACTAAAGGGTCCTTTTTTAAATGAAGAAAACCTTATGGGTGACAGTCTAAAAACTTATATCAATGATTAAAAATATAGTCTTTGATTTTGGAGATGTATTTATAAATCTAGATAAGGAAGCTACTTTTAGGAGATTAAAAGAATTAGGTGTAAAAGAATTTACTGATGAACTATTGAAATTAGGTAAACAATATGAAATGGGGATAATAACTACACAAGAGTTTGTGAAAACATTTAAAACCTTGTTTCCCTCCATTTCAGAAATAGATTTTAAAAATGCATGGAATTCTATGTTGTTAGATTTTCCTCCTCACAGATTGAGCTTTTTAAAAGTACTAGCCAATTCAAAAAAATATCGAATCTTTTTGTTGAGTAACACAAATGATCTACATATTTCTTGGATTCAAAAAACTTGGGGTCGAAAATTATTTTCAGAATTTAAAAACTGTTTTGAGAAATTTTATTTGTCTCATGAAATACATCTGAGAAAACCGAATAAAGATATTTATGAATTTGTAATTGAATCAAATAAATTAATACCTGAAGAAACTTTCTTTGTAGACGATACTGAAGAGAATACAATCATAGCCAACAGTCTTGGTATTAAAAGTTGGAATTTAAATCCAAATTCAGAGGATGTTGTAGATTTGTTTTCCAAAAAAGAATTTAATTAATGGTTTACTTACTCATTAGTATTTGTATTTCAAGTTTTTTATTTGTCATTTTTAAATTATTTGATGTTTTAAAAATTAACACGTTTCAGGCAATTGTCGTAAACTATTTCACAGCTGCTGTGTTGGGTTTTTTCTTGTCAAATAATTTGGTTTCTTTCCAAGAAATACCAGATCAACCGTGGTTTTTTGGGGCATTTTTATTAGGAATTATGTTTATTCTTGTGTTTAATGTCATGGCTTTGACTTCTCAAAAAAATGGGTTATCGGTAGCATCTGTTTCTAGTAAAATGTCTGTTGTTATTGCTATTGTATTTGGAGTCTGGTATTACCAGGAAAGTCTGAGTTTTATAAAAGTAATTGGTATTTTACTGGCACTTATAGCAGTTTATTTGACTTCATCTAAAGAAAAAAATGGAATAGCTCAAAAAAATAAGGATTTCTTATTTCCAATACTTTTATTTTTTGGTTCAGGTGCTATCGATACTAGCTTAAAGTATGTAGAAACATCATTTGTTGCAGAAGGAGGAGTGCCTTTATTTTCCGCCACAATTTTTGGATGTGCCTTTGTTTTGGGTGTTATTGCTTTGTTATATCAAAAAGCTAAAGGGACATTAAGTTTTGAACTCAAATCTATTTTTGGTGGAATTTTATTAGGAGTACCCAACTATTTTTCTATTGTATATTTACTCAAGGCATTAAGTACAGAAGGAATGGAGAGTTCTACGGCCTTTACTTTAAACAACGTTGGGATTGTTATTTTGTCAACTCTTTTTGGGTTATTTATTTTTAAAGAAAAATTAATTAGCAAGAATTGGTTTGGAATTGTTGTTGCAATAGTTAGTATAATACTAATCATGTCTGTTAATGGATGATTTATATAGAACAATTACTAAACCTTCAATAGAAACACTATTTAAAGATAGAAACAGTAAGTTTTATGGATATGCATTTCCTGTTAAATCAGAGGAAGCCATTAAAACATCCTTAGAGTTTTTGAAAAAGAAACATTATGGTGCTCGTCATTTTTGTTATGCTTGGCAATTAGGAGTCGAATCTTTTAGATACAGAGCTAATGATGATGGAGAACCTAGTAATTCTGCTGGGATGCCAATTTATGGGCAAATTCAATCCTTTGAATTAACTAATATTTTAGTCGTATCTGTTCGTTATTTTGGTGGAACAAAACTTGGAGTTAGTGGGTTAATTAATGCGTACAGATCATCTGCGAGGCTAGCATTGGAATCTTCAATTATTGAAGAAAAAACAATTGATATATTTTTTCAATTAAATTTCGAATATGATTTAATGAGTAAAGTGTTAAGAATTATCAAAGAAAATTCAATACTTATTCAGGATCAAAAATTAGAGATGAATTGTGAATTGATTATATCAGTCAGAAAATCAAATGCAAACAAAATAATTAAAATTTTTGAAGCTTTTTATAAAGTGCAAATAAAATCCTTAGAGATTTAGTTTTTCTAAAATATAATCAGGGCATTTTATCGGCTTGTTTGTTTTCATGTCTATGAAAGCTAAAACTGAATTCCCTGTTGATATCTTTTCATTATTATGATTATAAATTTCATAATCAAATTCTATTTTCACTAATGGGCTTTTTTTTAAAAAAATCAAATTCTATTTTCACTAATGGGCTTTTTTTTAAAAAAACAGAAATACTTAATGTATCGTCATATTTCGCAGATTTTAAAAAATTAAAAGAAAGAGAAATTACTGGAAGTATAATGCCATTATTTTCTAGGCCTTTATAGGTAACTCCCAGATTTCTAAGCCATTCCGTTCTTGCGACTTCAAAATATGTCGCATAATTTCCGTGATATACAACTCCCATTTGATCAGTTTCTCCATAACGAACACGAATATTAGTAGTAAATTTCCTCAATTTTTTTTTGACTATTTAATAAATTCATTTTACGTAAAAAATAATTAATAATCAATAGCAATTTGATTTTTTTTTACTAAAATTTATTCACACATTTGTAATGTTTATTCAAGTAAGCTTACCCCGATAGAATAAAAGAATAAAATTATAAAATTTACTAACCAAATTTATGACTAAAACTGCTGTTTCGGTTTGGGATGAATGTCTCTCTTTTATAAAAGATAATATTAAGCCACAAGCTTATAAAACATGGTTTGAGCCGATCAAACCCGTAAAATTATCTGGAGAAGCTTTAACCATTCAAGTACCAAGTAAGTTTTTTTATGAATGGTTAGAAGAACATTACATAAAACTTTTAAGAGTAGCTTTAGTCAGAGAATTAGGAAAAGACGCCAAATTAATCTACGATGTACGTATGGAAAATACGTACAGTAGCAATCGTCCTCAAATTGTTAAAATACCGAGTTCGAATAGAGATCCTCTAAAGCCTCAAAAAATTGCAGTACCTCTTGAAGTTAATAAAAGAGAATTAAGAAATCCTTTTGTTATTCCTGGATTACAAAAAGTTAAAATTGAATCGCAATTAAATGCAAATTATAATTTTAAAAACTTTGTGGAGGGAGATTCTAACCGATTGGCACGTTCTGCGGGAATGGCTGTAGCAAATAAACCAGGAGGAACTTCTTTCAACCCTCTATTAATTTATGGTGGGGTAGGTTTAGGTAAGACTCACTTAGCACATGCTATAGGGGTTGATATAAAAGACAAATATCCCGATAAAACGGTATTATATATTTCATCCGAAAAATTTACACAACAATTTATTGATTCTGTAAAATCTAATACTAGAAATGACTTTATTCATTTCTACCAAATGGTTGATGTTTTATTGATTGATGATGTACAGTTCCTTTCAGGTAAGGCTGGAACACAAGATGTTTTTTTCCATATATTTAATCATTTGCATCAAAACGGTAAGCAAGTGATCTTAACTTCAGACAAAGCGCCAGTTGATATGCAAGATATCGAACAACGTTTACTTTCTAGATTTAAATGGGGTCTTTCTGCAGAACTACAATTACCAGATTTTGAAACACGTATTTCTATACTTCAAAATAAACTCTTTAGAGATGGAGTTGAAATGCCAGAAGAAATTGTTGAGTATATTGCGAAAAACATTAAATCCAATGTAAGAGAGCTTGAAGGGGTAATAATTTCAATGATTGCCCAGGCTTCTTTTAATAGAAGAGAATTTTCTCTTGAACTTGCCAAACAAATTGTAGATAAGTTTGTAAAAAACACTAAAAAAGAGGTGTCTATTGATTACATTCAAAAAGTTGTGTCAAAGTATTTCGATATGGATGTGGTTACCTTACAATCAAAAACAAGAAAAAGACATATTGCTTACAATCAAAAACAAGAAAAAGACATATTGTTCAGGCTCGTCAATTAGCAATGTATTTTGCTAAAAGAATGACTAAAACTTCACTCGCAAGTATTGGATCTCAAATTGGACAAAGAGATCATGCAACAGTTCTTCATGCCTGTAAAACTGTTGACAATTTAACTGAGACAGATAAGCAATTTAGAAAATACGTTGAAGACCTCAGAAAGAAGTTGACTTTTTAATTACTTATCCTAACATCTTTTTTAAAACCTATTTTTTTAACTTTACAGTATGAAAAGAATATTGATGGTTTGTCTTGGAAATATTTGTCGCTCTCCTTTGGCTGAAGGAATTCTTAAATCAAAGTTAAATCTAAAGTCTTTTATTGTTGATTCTGCAGGAACATCTGCCTACCATATTGGAGAACCACCTGATCACAGATCTATAGCAATTGCAAAAAAAAATGGGATCGACATTTCAAATCAAAGCGCCCGTCAATTTATAGCAAGTGACTTTAATGACTTTGACTTGATTTATGCTATGGATACAGAAAATTATCAAAACATATGTTCTTTATCTAAAAACAAATCTGACTTAGTAAAGGTGAAATTGATTTTAAACGAAATTAATCCTTCAAAAAATTTAAGTGTTCCTGATCCTTACTATGGTGGTAATAATGGTTTTGAAAATGTTTACAACATGTTAGATGAAGCCTGTGATAAAATAAAAAAAAATAATTCATGAAAGGAAAGCTATACCTAATTCCAACAACTTTAGGAGAAAATGAACCTTTGGAGGTTATGCCATATTCAGTAAAGACCATAGTAGAATTATTAAATCATTATGTCGTAGAAAATGAAAAATCTGCTAGAAGATTTATAAAAAAAATTACACCTAAAAAAGTACAGTCTTCCCTAGTCATGATGAAGTTAGATAAGTATGCTATTGAAATAGAAACTCGTACATATTTAGATTTTTGTGATCAGGGAATTTCAGTTGGTTTATTGTCTGAAGCGGGGGTTCCGGCTGTTGCAGATCCGGGAGCCACTATAGTTAAACTAGCTCATGAAAAAGGAATTCAAGTAGTTCCCTTAGTTGGGCCTTCCTCAATTTTAATGGCATTAATGGCCTCTGGTTTAAATGGTCAGAACTTTGCCTTTAATGGATATTTACCAATAGATAATTCTGAAAGAAAAAAAGGAATTAAAGCTTTAGAAAAATTATCTATGGAGAAAAATCAATCTCAAATATTTATTGAAACACCTTATCGAAATCAAAAAATGTTTACAGATTTAAAATCAGTTTTAAGTCCTAGAACATTATTATGTATCGCAATAGATATTTCTCTACCTAATGAATTCATAAAGACTTTTACAATTGCTCATTGGAAGAAACAATCACCAGACTTACATAAAAGACCAGCAATATTTATTATTCAAAAGTAATTGTTTAAATACCTGCTTTTCGGTCTCCTTTTATGAATGATACATCATATCCAGCAAAAGCTTTCATGTAGGAATTAATTGAGGATCCATAGGCATCTGAACAATTTTTTTGCCCATTACTTCGAAGATATTTTTTCACATTACCTGCACCACTTAAATGAGCCGCAGCTAAAATTCCAGATTCTGTAATTTTAACACCATTTATAATTTTACCAACACTTCTTTTGATGTCTTTTCTAAGAATCCATTTATTCACTCTACAATAAGCAATAAATACTTTTTCTTGTAATTCAGGATCATGTAAAAATAGAGTGGTGTTGTAGATTTTAAAACGCTCTAGAGTAGTTGATCCAAATTGGTATTTTCCTAAATACCCAAGCGTGTTTATGACTCTATACTTTCCCTGGGATTCTTTAAAAGCTAGTGCCTCTTTAAATCCAACGAAGTTTCTTTTTAGGTGTAAAATATTTGATCTATCTTCAAAATTCGATAATAAAACCAAAGGAGATATGTTATTTTTTGGGAACTTGTAAAGCACAGGATTTTTTGTAGCACTAACAAACCCTAAAAATAAAATCAATAAAAAAATAATCTTCTTAATATTTATATATCTTTCTGTTAAGCGGGTGCAAAGATACAATTTAATTATAATATGCTGATTATCAGTTTTTTTAAATGTAAATAATGAAAATTTATTCTGGTTTTTATGTGAATAGTAAGATTCAAAGATTATATATTAATAGAATTAACATAAAAAACGGTATTTGATTATATTTATGATTTATTCTTTTTTGATTAAAATCAAATAAATTATCTATTGATACCCTTTCTATTTAACCATCTTTGATATGTAGTTGCATTTTTATTGTGTTGTGACAAGGTACTTGCGAATTCATGAAATCCATATTTTGTAACACTAGCACACATGTAAATATAATTATGCTTTTTATAATTTAATACGGCATCTATTGATGATATATCAGGCATACCTATTAAATTTGGAGGTAAGCCCTTATTTAAGTATGTATTAAAAGGAGATGCTATTTTTAAATCTTTATACAAAACTCTTTTTACTTGAAAATCCATGCCGTTTTTTTTCTTTAACATGTAAATAATTGTTGGGTCTGCTTGTAAGGGAATGCCTCTTTTAATTCTATTTAAGTAAAGACCTGCTACTATTGGTCTTTCAACCGTTTTTACTGTTTCTTTCTGAACTATTGAAGCTAAAGTTATTACTTCCTCCCTAGATAGTTTTAATAACGAAGCTTTAGTTAATCTTTCTTCATTCCAAAACTTATGATATTCTTTTAATAACTTGTTTCTGAAATTTTCAGCAGATACATTCCAGTAAAACTCATAAGTATTAGGAATTATGATGCCTAAAACAGAGGCTGTTGTGAGCTTATTGTTTTTAAGGAAAACAGAATCTTTGAAAACTTTCAAAATTGAAATTGAGTCTGCTTCTATCTGTGATGATATCCGTCCTGAAAATTTTTCAAGTGTATCTTGATTGTTAAAAGAAACTTTTACAGGAGTTTGATTACCACTCCTAAGAAGATTAATTACATCATTTAAAGACATGCCTTTAGTTAGTATGTATTTCCCAGCTTTAGGCTTGGAGTAATTTTTCTGATGTGCTAACCAATTAAATTTAGGTATTGTATGAGTAGAAGGGTTTTGTTCATTATCAAGGTTTTTGGATAAAGTTTTTTCAATAGCACTGATAGTATCAGAAGAACCGACGAAAACTATACAATTTTTAGTGATCAACTCACCATAAATAGATTGATAAAAATTATAAGATAAAACACCAGTTAGAATGCTAATACCTAAAAAGAGAAAAAGGATTTTTTGTTTATTCATTAATCAATTGAAATATAAATTCATCTTTAAAGGCTCCATTAAAAAAAAGCCAATCTTTTTTTTCTCCAATTTTTTTAAAATTAAAACCTGAAAATAAAGCGATACTTTGTTCATTGTCTGGAATAATATTTGCAAAGATTTGATGTAGATTTAGTGTTTTAAAACAGTAGGGTATTAAAACAGACAATGCATCAGTAGCAAAGCCAGATTT
>Ga0209603_1003702_pt1 | contig 13094 bp, 12 predicted proteins | sample COGITO_mtgs_1206_FD_184812 | JGI IMG/M metagenome (GOLD analysis project Ga0209603, IMG submission 184812) | Pelagic marine microbial communities from North Sea - COGITO_mtgs_120607 (SPAdes) (version 2) | ecosystem: Environmental > Aquatic > Marine > Epipelagic ... | reverse complement strand
TTTGGAACTGTTGAAGCAGTAAAAACTGTTTCAGACTTGTTTTTACCATTACCTGGTGAAGTTTTAGAATTGAACACAACAATTGAAGATGCTCCTGAAACAGTTAACGAAGATCCTTACGGAGAGGGTTGGATGATTAAAATGAAAGTATCAGATGTAGCAGCTTTTGAAGCGCTTTTATCTGCTGATGATTACAAAGTGTTAATTGCTTAATAAAAACGTTTTTATTAATGCTTTTAGTTTAAAGGGATTTAACGAATTTTTAGTAAAAGTTTCCCTGAATGTTTATCAAACGCGATGTGTATATTTCGGCAACACCTCCTATAATTATTATTTTCAGCACTATTAACCCAAATGCTAAGTACCCTGATTTAGAGTTTTTAAACCTTAAATCTGGCAATAATATTATAATCCCTCAGCACCCACTGGGGGATTTCTTTTTTTAAGCGAGTTTGTTTTAGAACGGAGTAGATTAAAGTTTAGGTTTGAAAATTCATATCGAATGTTAAATTTTTTAAAAATGTAATTACAAGCTCTTCGACTACGCTCAGAGTGACAACCATATCTTTACGATAAATTCGCCTTTCTATGGGTTTTGTCAGTCTGAGCGAAGTCCAAGACATCGTCCATCAAACTTAATTTTGCAGTAATTGTATAGTACCTCGAATGATCTAAACCAAAACATTTTTCACTCTTCCAACCTTACCATCATCCAGCATAACCTTAATTCCATGAGGATGCTGTGGTGATTTCGTTAAAAGCTTTTTAACTGTACCAGCCGTTAGCTCTCCAGTTTTTTGATGATGCTTTTGTACGATTTCTACCTCGTAACCAAACTTTATGTTTTTTCTGTATTTCCCGTCTGTTTCGTCCATATTATTAATTTTTGGACATAAAAAAAGGGCGGGCATAAAACCCGCCCCCATAATTATGTATTGCTGTCTAACCTAATTCAGTTTTAATAGCGTTAATTAAAAGGTCACATTCTTTTTTAGTAATGTTCATTGGAGGTAATAACCTTAAAATATTTGGATTACCACAACCACCAGTGAATATTTTATGTTTCGTTAATAAAGCCGATCGAAGCGCTTTTCCATCACCCTTAACAACCAAACCCAACATTAAACCTCTACCTGTAATTTTTTCAATCGCTTTAATTTTCGAAAGCTCTTCCGTAAGATAGCTTCCTAAGCCCTTAGCATTATCTAGTAAGTTTTCTTGCTCAATGATATCTAAAACTGCAGTTGCTGCAGCGCAAGCTAAGTGATTACCTCCAAAAGTAGTTCCTAACAAACCATAGCTTGCTTCGAATTTAGGATTGATAATAATTCCTCCAATAGGAAAACCATTACCCATTCCTTTTGCCATCGTTACAATATCAGCTTGAATACCCGAAGCCTGATGTGCGAAGAAATCTCCCGATCGTCCAAAACCACTTTGCACTTCATCCAAGATTAAGACAACACCATACTTATCAGCTAAATCTCTAAGTCCCTGTAAAAACTCACTCGTTGGCTCGATAATACCAGCAACACCTTGAATACCTTCAACAATAATACCCGCAACATCACCTTCTGACAAAGCTTCTGATACAGCGTTAAGATTGTTTAAAGGCAAGTATTTAGTATTAATAGCTCCGTTAAATTCAGATTTTAACTTAGGACCATCGGTTACTTGTAAAGCGCCTGATGTTCTTCCATGAAACCCTTTTTGAAAAGCTAAAATTTTAGAGTTTGCAGTTTTAAAACTAGCGACTTTTAACGCATTTTCAACAGCTTCAGCTCCACTGTTACAGAAAAACAAGCTGTAATTATCGTACCCTGAAACTTTCCCCAACTTTTCAGCAAATTCAACTTGAAGATTGTTGATTACAGAGTTAGAGTAAAAACCAATGTTATTTAATTGGTTGGTAATTTTCTCAACATAATAAGGGTGAGAATGACCCACAGATATTACAGCGTGACCACCATAAAAATCTAAATATTCAGTTCCTTCTTTATTATAAAGATAAGCGCCTTGAGCCTTTACAGGTTCAACTTGAAAAAGAGGATATACGTCAAATAATTTCATTGTAATTTTCGTTTTTGATCACTTCAAAATGATCAATGATTAAAATTAAAAGGCGACTGTTTTTAAACGAAGACCAGCTTTTTCTTCTAACCCAAACATTAAATTCATGTTTTGAACAGCTTGTCCTGAAGCACCTTTCAGTAAATTGTCAATTGCACTTTGGATGTAAATATTGCCATCATGCAACTCAACTTGAAGCACGCATTTATTTGTGTTTACAACTTGCTTTAAATCAAGTGCAGCATCTACAAAATGCACAAAAGGGTGTTCTGCGTAAAAGTCTTTGTACAACTGCCTAGCCTCCTCCAATGTTCCATCAAATTTAGTGTAAACACTTGCTAAAATTCCACGTGAGAAATTTCCACGGTAAGGAATGAAGTTTACAGCATTATCAAAACTAGGTTGTAAATGTTTTAGAGTAGCCTTGATTTCTTTTAAATGTTGGTGAGAAAACTGCTTATAAACACTAATATTTCCAGTTCTCCATGAAAAATGGGAAGTGTCACTTGGGACTCTTCCCGCTCCTGTAGAACCTGTTACAGCGCTTACATGAATATCATCCGAAATTTTCCCAGCCTTAGCCAAAGGAAGTAACGTAAACTGAATTCCAGTAGCAAAACAACCAGGGTTGGCAATTTTTGTTGCCGATTTTATTGCTTCTCTTTGAAATTCAGGTAATCCGTAAACAAATCCAGATTTATCACTTTCAAACTCTTCAATTGAATGACGGAAATCGGTACTTAAATCAATTATTTTTGTGTTTTCAGAAATCGTATTGTCTTGTAAGAATGTTTTTGAAGTCCCATGCGGTAAACACAAGAATAAAACATCAACCTCCAATAATTCATTCGTAAAAACTAAATCAGTTTCCCCTAATAAATCCTTGTGCGTATTGTGAACTGGGTTTCCAGCTTGCGAAGTACTGTAAACGTATTTTATATCAACGTTAGGGTGGTTAATTATGATTCGTAATAATTCACCACCTGTATATCCAGCACCTCCTGCAACTCCAACCTTTATCATGATAAAGAATTTTAAATTTTGAAGTTCAAATTTTGAATGATCGAGACCGTTTAAAATTTAAACTTTAATATTTTTAATTAATCTAATATTGATCCGTTTACTGCATTGAAAATAATGTTTGGAACTGCAGCGATTTTAGAAAAACCTCTAACATCATCACCGTTCCAAAGCGTATTAATTTCACCGTATTGTGCAGCATCACTATTCATTAAATCATGCTTACTTTCAATTCCTAAAACTTGGAAATGGTTTGGCGATAATTTAACACTAGCTATACCAGAAACATATTTTTGAGTGTCTTGCAAAAAGGTTTCAATGTTTCGCATAACAGGGTCTAAATACTGCCCTTCATGCAACAAGTTTCCGTACCAGTTTGCCAATTGTTCTTTCCAGTACAATTGCCATTTAGCCAATGTATGCTTCTCTAAAGTATGATGTGCTTTTATGATAATTAACGGTGCAGCAGCTTCAAAGCCAACTCTACCTTTAATTCCAACAATTGTGTCACCAACATGAACATCACGTCCAATTCCGTACTGACAAGCAATTTCGTTTAATTTATTAATTGCCGAAACAGGATCTAACTCTTCTCCATTAATTCCAACAACTTCACCTTCTTTAAAAGTTAATACAACCTCTTCAGAATCGGTTTTTTGAATTTGCGATGGAAAAGCATCTTCAGGCAAAAACTGATCAGAAGTTAAGGTTTCTCTTCCTCCAACAGATGTTCCCCAAATACCTTTGTTAATAGAGTATTCAGCTTTACTCCAATCTCCTTCAACACCATGTTTCGTTAAGAAATCAATTTCTTCCTGACGTGTTAAATTGTTATCACGAATTGGAGTGATAATTTCAGCTTGAGGGTAAATAATATGGAAAGCCATATCAAAACGAACCTGATCATTACCAGCTCCTGTACTACCGTGAGCAATAGCATCGGCACCCAATTCCTTCGCGTATTGCGCAATTGCAACCGCTTGAAAAATACGTTCAGCACTAACAGATAATGGATAAGTATTATTTTTTAAGATGTTCCCGAATATTAAGTATTTAATACACTTATCGTAAAACTTTTGCGTAACTCTAATCGCCTTATAAGAAGCAACACCAATTGTACTGGCTCTCTTTTCTACAAAAGCTAATTCTTCTTCCGAAAACCCACCCGTATCAACCAATACGGCATGAACTTCATATCCTAAATCTCCTAAGTATTTTACACAGTAAGTAGTATCTAAACCACCACTGTATGCTAAAACTACCTTTTTCATCACTTAAAATTATACGCAGAACACTGCAATTATAAGGTGCAAAGTTAAGAATTAAACGGGAGTTAGGGGCAGTATAGCATTGGTTATTTTGATGTGTAAATATAGGTGCAGAAATAGGAATAATGATGCTTATCTTTAAGCCATGTTCGAAGCGCCAATTAATTTGCCACAAAAAAGATTAAAAGCCACTTGGGAAAAACATGATTTGGTTTTTAAACGCCCGGCAAAAACATCTCGTGAAACCTTTAAAACAAAGGATACTTATTTGCTTAAAGTTGGTTTTAAGGACGAGGCAATTAAAGGTGTTGGAGAATGTAGTCCACTCTGGAGTTTAAGCATTGATCCGCGGGAGAATTACAGCGAAAAACTAACCTGGGTTTGCGATCATATTAACAATTGGCAAAGCTTTATTTACAGCTCCGATTTAGCCGATTATCCAAGTATACAGTTTGGATTGGAGATGGCCTTATTGGATTTGCAAAACGGAGGAGAACAAGTAATTTACCCATCAGATTTTACCCTGGGGAAAAAAAATATAGAGATTAACGGGTTAATTTGGATGGGTGATTATGAGTACATGACCCAACAAATTGAAGCTAAAATTGCAGCCGGATTTAAATGCGTAAAACTAAAAATTGGCGCAATCAATTGGGAAAAGGAAAAAGCATTATTGCAAAGTATCCGAAACCGATTTTCGGCAGATCAAATAGAATTACGTGTTGATGCCAACGGAGCTTTTGATTCAGCAACAGCAATGGAAAAACTACAAGTATTGGCTGATTTACAAATTCATTCCATCGAACAACCTATCCTGGCGAAACAATGGGATAAAATGAAAGCTCTGTGTGCCAAAACACCAGTTCCAATTGCATTAGATGAAGAGTTAATTGGTGTGAAACTGTACGCCGAAAAAGAAGACTTATTAAAAACCATTCAACCACAATACATCATTTTAAAACCAAGTTTAATAGGTGGGATTAAATCCTGTAATGAATGGATTAAAATTGCCGAAGAAAACAACATCGGCTGGTGGGCAACATCAGCTTTAGAAGGGAATGTAGGTTTAAGTGCAATTGCGCAATTTGCTTTCCAAACAGGCAATCAAATGCCACAAGGTTTAGGCACTGGGCAGTTGTTTGAAACCAATTTTGAAACGCCAATTACTCTGGAAGGGAATACCGTAATTTTTAAGTCATAATGAACGAATTCTTTGTGAATATTGCGGAAGAGAATTTATTGAAAATAAGAAATTCAGTTTCAGAGTCTTTAAATTATGACGAGTTCATTTGCGATGATGAGCATGGTATTGATCAAAGGGATATCATAGAATTTCTAGAAAAAAACAGTTTCATCGAAACCGACAAAGATCCGGAAGTGTTTTATTTAACTAATGACACATACGATATACTTGACGAGGGAAATATTTACACGGAAATTTTTGAATTGCTGGATTCTGAAAATGACGAAGATTATTATGATGAAAGTAATTTTGGATATAATGACACAAAACTAGAACTGTCAGATGGAGAATTAAACGAGCTTGTCGTAAAAAACAAATCGGAAAGAATCCAGCGTAAGGTTGCTGGTTACATTACTTTCATCTTGATTCTAATTGTAGTTGGGGTTATATCTTATTATTTGAAGGGTTCTAAGGAATCAAATGGTTTAGATGAAAAGTTGTTGAAAGAGATTAAGAATCAACTCGATAAGATCGATCTTAGGGAATAAGTAAGTTCGATTGAGTAATTAGACTGATTTTGGAAGTACTCCTTCTTTAAGTTAACCATGATTTAGACTTTCTAAAATTAAGGTTAAAAGTTCTGTTAAATTTTTCTGCGATTGCGTTTATAAAATTTAGTTCAGCAGACGGAATCCCTCTTTGGGTATGCCTTTTTACTGTAGTCCAGGCAGTTAACTTATCCGTTGAATCATCACTCGTGGAGGTCTTCAAATACTCCAGCCAATCAGGAATGTTAAATCTGGCACTGGTCCATGGATAAGAAGCAATGTTTCTTTCCATTTTAGCACTAAAAGGATTGAGTTCAACATACCGGATGGCTTCAAATAAATGTTCCTCATCAAGAATAGAAGAGAAAAACCGATTGCCAAACAAGCGTCCAGACTTTTTATATACTGAATTGTAATACATCACGTATTTTGTATTTAAGTCATGAAAAAGCTTTCCCAAACTACAAATACTTTTGGGCTCAAGAATAAAATGAACATGGTTATCCATTAAAGCCCAAGCATAAACTTTCACACGGTATTTCTTTTTATACTCCATGAATGATTTAATATAAAAGGCTTTATCCTCTTCCGAATGGAAAATATTCTGTCGATTATTTCCTCTTTGATTAATGTGGATAGGATTGTTTGCAATAATGAATCGTGCTTTTCTAGGCATTCGGATTGTGGTGTTTTAATTTTTTACGCAACGAACATTAGCAGATAGGTCAAGATATGTGTAGTTTCTGAAAAGCTGATTGTTCATAGGGTGGAAAAATTTCCCAGATTTAATACTATCGTTTTCTTCAATGCTCCACCAAATACCACTTGTATTGCAAAATTCAAGACCACTAGGGTGGTTACCATATCTTACGCTTCCAGTATCACTATTAAACCCATAATAACCTGTTCCCAAGTCATGCATACTACCTAGAGCAGAATATACTTTGTCTTCAAACCCATCGGTTTTTAATTGATTTACTAAGTTGTCCCAATCATTTTTATTGGCTACATGCCAACCTGATGGACAAATATTTCGAGTATCGGTAATTGCATGCCAATTGTAAATTTTCCCGCTATTAGTTTCGTTAACCTCATTGTTGTTTTTCCAACAAAATGCACCAGATTTTGAGTTGCTCCATTGGGTGCTGTCTTCAATGTGTATAATACTATCACCATTAGCATATTTGGAGGCTCTTAGATTTTCGGCCATCCATTCTTGGTTTCCTATAATGACTGTTTTATAGTTGTTTCCATCAAAATCAATTACCCCGGTACCATCATTGTTTGAGGAGGCAGTGGTGAAGCTTTCTTCATTTCCATATGCAATACCATTTCCAGTTTCTACAAAAGATCGGATGTAATATTTTGTGTTTGTTAATAAGCCAAAAACAACAGTGCTAAAATCTAAACTGTCACCTATATTGTAGGCGTCTTGAATTTGGTTGCCTGCGCTATTAAATGTAATAATACCTTGAGTACTCTGGTTATCAACCGTTGGAGAAGGGGATGTGCTCCAACAAACACCTAACTCAAGATTAAAAACATCTTGCCCATAAGAGATATTACTTTTTATAACTGCACCTCTACCGTTTGTAGTTTCAACTGGAAGCGTGTTTAAAGTCACAAGAAGTTCTTCTTGGTCAATATTAGAGGACTTCTCTTTAGTTGGCTCATCTTTCTTACAGCCAGTTATTAACGCTAATGCAATTATGGAAATAGCTATCTTTTTCATGTCATTTAAATTTAAAGACAAATAACACTTTTCATTTTAAATAAAAAAACTAAAATTTTTTAAAAATCGTTTTTAATTTGAATATATTTAAGGGTTAACTTGTTGTTTAACAGTTTTTTTCGTTGTTTTTTTTCGTTTTTGTAATTTTTTTCGTTTTTGTAATTAGTGGCTCGTCCCTTAATTATTATATCAGAATAATCACTAAAAAGGAAATATTTGATTTCAAATTTCTGGGGGTTGTAACAACAGGGTATTTGCTCAAACCTAGCATCTGATAGTGTTTTCCAAGTCTAATTTTTTTGAATCTAAACAATGGGCTGCTATTAAATTAATATATCCTTCCTCATTATAACGGCTATGTGGACTGTACCCTTATTTGTATAACCTCTTCGACTCCGCTCAGAGTGACAAGTAGTACTTATAACTAATTACGTCACTCTGAGCGGAGTCGAAGAGGCCACGTGCAAAAGAGTTTGTTTTTAAGTTATAGTGCTTGTTCCTGGTTTGCTTAAAGCCCCTAAAACAATTCATTACTCTGGTCAATATCAAGTTGATGATATTAATCCAAATTACAGAAGAATTGTAGTAAGAGATTATAAAGTTTTATACAAAGAAGAAGGTAGTGTAATTCAAATTCTGGATATTGTTTGCACGAAGCAATCACCTGAAATTCTTGAAAAGAAATAAGTTTCTTCCTCATTAATAACAGATATTATTTATTTCTTAAAAACGTTAACCAAAGAAATATAATCAGGAATTAGGTTCGAAATTTCGATACTCGACTCCACTCGAAGGTACTCATCTAAATAATCAGAGGGGGCTTTTTTGTTTTCATACCGTTAACATCCTTAGCGGAGAATATACTTAAGACTCTTACCTGTTCCTTCAGTATCGATTATTTTATGTACCTCTAATAACTGAGCTAAAATTGATGTTAATTTTGATTTTTTATACCCTAATGCTTCTCTAATACTACTTGCGCTTACGCCTGGTTTGTTTTGAATGTGCAAGTAAACCGATCGCTCATCTGTAGTTAACTTTGTTTCCTGTCCTTTTGTATCAAGCTTATTTGTTAGTTTGCCTTGAATGCTCAATAATGCATCTAAAAAGAACATTACCCAATCTGTTACATCTTCTCCTGGTCTGCTCGCTTGACATGATCTTAGTGTACTGTAATATTGAGCTTTTCTATTTTCTATCTCATGTTCAAAGCTCACATACTGGATCCAAACATATCCACTTTGCATTAACAATAAAGATGAAAGTAATCTACTTAACCTTCCATTCCCATCTTGAAATGGATGTATGCTTAGAAACTCGTACGCGAAAATGGCGCACTTTACTAATTTGTGAGTTGTTTTATCCTTCTTATACCAGTCCATTAAACTTCTCATTGCTTCTTCCGTTTCCAGCCCCGGCTCAGCGGTTTGGAAAATGACTGTTTTCGATCCGTCTGGATATTCAGCTTCAACGGCATTAGATTGTTTTTTGTAATTTCCTTTATGCCATTGATCTTTATCACTATGTTTCAGCAGTACTTTGTGAAGGTTTTTTAAATCACCTTCAATAATATTGATGTTAGGATAGCTTTCAGAAATTAAATCCAATGCATCAAAATAACCTATAACTTCTTGTTTGTCTCTTTCTTCTAATTTTTCTGTATTAACATTGGATATAAGATGCTCAATTTCATTATTAGACATTTGCACTCCTTCAATTCTTGTTGAAGCTCCAACACTACTTACCGTTGCAATGGATTTTAATTGTTTAAGGGTGACTCCTTCACGTTTTTCAATAGACGACCAATTGGCGTCAAATCGATCTATCTTACTAACTAAGTCCATTAGTTTCCAAGTTGGCGGGAATTTTAATGTGTGCACCAGTTCTTTCATTTTGGGAATATACATATAACGAATCAAAAACAATCGTATTCAATCGAATAAAATCAAAAAACAATCGTATCAAACAATCGTATTCAGTCGTATTAAATCGATTGAGCAGGGAGAATCACTTTTAATTAATTAGCAATTACTATTGCTTAAAAACGTTAACCAAAGGAATATAACACCTAAAAAAAACACTACTCGGCCGGGTACAAATGACTGTTTAGAGCAGAAAGTGTAAATAACTTGGAACAGCCCTGCTCTTACAATTCCCTTTTTGTATTAACGTTTATGTTTTGGAGGTTTTCTTCCATTTCTGTTTTTATGATAAATAAATTGCAGGAAGTACATTGTAAATTAACGGAGTATTATTGGAGGTGATTCCAGTATCGTTTTCCGTTTATTTTGGTTTGTACGTTAAAATCCAACTGTCTTCTTTTTTGGAAACGTTTAATGAACATCTTAAACAATTTATTTTACGGGTATTTGGGTGGTTTTAGAGAGAGAGGAAACAAGATGAAAAACAATTACACGTTAAAAACGTTTTTTATAAATTCACTTTTAATACATAAGTATCAGTAAATAAGTGAAATAAGGTTATTTTATTATGGTTTTTAAAGATAAATTCAGGAAGGGGGGTAGTAGTTTTTTAAAAAAAAAATCTTGAAAAAGTTAGATTTTTTAAATATTTTTACCTCTGATTTTTCAAAAAACGTTCCCAATGAAAATATTAAATACATTGCTTATTAGCTTATTCTGCTTCGGCACAATTAGGAATAGGAACCTCATCGCCAACCAGTCCGTTGGATATCGAAACAAATACATCAACAACATACTTAGATATAAACAACACGGCAGGCGATGGAGATCCGGCTATAAATTTTCAGCTATCTGGTACTACCACTTTTTCACTAGGCCTTGACGATGGTGATTCTGATAAATTTAAAATCGGTACCACAGCTATTGGTACGAACACCAGATTGACTATTGATGGTTCTGGTAATGTAGGGATTGGTACAACTGGGCCACAAAATTTATTAGATGTTCGTGGAGAAGCTAGATTTGGGCCTAACCTTAGTGAAGGGATCAAGCTTGGAGAGCATGAAATTAAACTTCTTAACAATGGGACAGGACATTTCAGTATAGTAAATACTGATGCGGCTGGATTGCAAATTCAAACTACAAGTTCATCCGTTGCTTTGGGGACTGCAGCAACTAATGTTATAATGACATTTGAGACAGCAGGAGACGTGGGTATTGGAACGACTAACCCTACCGCAACTTTAGAAGTAGACGGTGATGCTATTTTCAATAATAGTGGAGCAGACGTTGATTTTAGAGTAGAGGGTGATACCGATACCGAGCTTTTATTTATAGACGCAAGTGCCGATATGGTTGGTATTAGCACCACTGTGCCATCTCATACATTAGATGTAGCTGGAGAAGCTAGATTTGGGCCTAACGCTAATGAAGGAGTCAAACTAGGAAATCATGAAATTAAGCTATTGAATGCAGGTGTAGGACATTTCAGTATAGTAAATACTGATGCGGCTGGATTACAAATTCAAACTACAAGTAGCAGCTCAGCCTTGGGGACTGCAGCAAGTAATGTTATAATGACATTTGAGTCTGGAGGAGACGTAGGTATTGGAACTACATCGCCAACCGCAACTTTAGATGTTGATGGAGATATGATATTGCAAAATGGTACAGATATAAATGAGTTTAGTATTGATGGGACTATGGCTGGAAATAGTGATGACGCTGTACCTACAGAACAAGCTGTTAAAGAATATGTGGATGCGAAAAGATACATTTATAATGCCCATGGGGTAGATATTGACAATATGGCTGCATCAAACGGGCACGCCAACGCGTGGAATAAGTATGGAGCAATAGTAACATCAAGCAATAATGGCGTAAATATGGTAGTTTCGGGTAGAGCCAATGAAAGAAAAGCCTTTATTCAGTGTGGACATTCATCTTCTGGCTATGCGTCATATGTGGGTACTCTTGCATTGAATCCTTATGGTGGTAATGTTGGTGTCGGAGTTTTGAATCCAGGTTATAAACTTACTGTAAACGGTCAGCCAGGAGCAAATGGATATACTGCTTTTACGAACTATTCTGATAAAAGATTAAAAACCAATATTTCAACTTTAGATACTGGAGTGTTAAGTAAAATTTTACAATTAAATCCAGTTGAATTTCAGTACAACGAAAAGTACTTGCAGCTTTATCCAGAGTCTAATTTAGAAAAAGTTCACAAAGGATTTATAGCTCAGGAAATTCAAAAGGTATTCCCAGAAATGGTTTCGGAAATGAAGGAATCTTCTGATAGTGTTAACTACCTTGATTTGGATATCTCACACCTTCAAGTGTATTTAGTACAAGCACTACAAGAACAACAAGCAATCATAGAAGCACAGAAAAAGGAAATAGCTACAGAAAAAGCAGAAAACGAATCTCAAAAACAAGAAATCGAAACCATAAAAGCAGAAGCATCCAGCTCATCTGTAGAAACAAATCAGAAGTTAAAAGAAACAGCTCAAAAACTCGCAGCGTTAGAAGCAAAACTAAACGCATTGTTATTACTAAATAGCAAAGGGGCAGTTTTAACAGCTGAGAATTAATATAACGATACAATCTCTCACGGTTAATGCTTTTTAAAGAAATAGAGCTACACTTTACTTACCGCTTAAAAACATTAACCAAAGAAATATAATCAGGAATTAGGTTCGAAATTTCGATACTCGACTCCACTCGAAGGGACTTATCTTAATGATAATTATACCTGGACAGTTTTACGGTAAGGAAGTAATTTTTGCTGAATGTATAAAGTTGTTTTAGATGGTTTTACGGCATCAATAAAAGGTGCTTTTTGAATTGTTTTTTAAAGTTAAATTATGAACATCCGAATTTCAACAAAGGTAATCATCACGCTGTTTTTACTAGGTGGTTTAAGCAGTAAAGCTCAATTGGCTGTAAATAACAATGGAAGTTTAACCTTGAAAATAGATGATGGCTTGGTGGTGCATTCGGAAGGTGATTTTGCAAACCTGAATACATCAAGTTTAGTTTTCGAATCTTTAGGTGAACCACACCTAGAGTTTGATGGAGATTTTACCAATGGAACTTCTGCTACATTAACAGCCGGTTTAGGATTGTTGGATTTAACAGGAAGTGCTAGTCAGGATCTTGATTTTGGTGGTGATGATTTATACAACTTAGAAATTAACAACGCTGCTGGTGGAATTTTCACGCGCCCAGCTACTGTAAACAACGAGGTACAATTTACAACCGGAGATTTTACAACTACGGATGCTAATTTGCTAACCTTTGAAACTGGAGCAACCGCGGCCGGAGCTACAGATGCTAGTCATGTAAACG
>Ga0209603_1003694_pt1 | contig 13118 bp, 11 predicted proteins | sample COGITO_mtgs_1206_FD_184812 | JGI IMG/M metagenome (GOLD analysis project Ga0209603, IMG submission 184812) | Pelagic marine microbial communities from North Sea - COGITO_mtgs_120607 (SPAdes) (version 2) | ecosystem: Environmental > Aquatic > Marine > Epipelagic ... | reverse complement strand
CGCTGAAGAAGCCCTTTGCACCTTGGAACTTGGTGTCGGTCACGACGTTGAGGGTTGAAGCGAGGTAGGAGCCTCCTTGAATGAAAAGAGCTTGACCAGGAACGAGGTCGAAGCCTTGGATGTCACCGGGAGATCCTGGTGCAACGCTGACCCAGCCGCCTGCTGCGCCTGCGGTGAAGGTGTTGAGGAAGAAGGACTCTCCACCGAGTGCCATCTTCTTGAGGCTCTTGAAAATTCCACCGCCACTCTTGCGGGTTTGCATTTCGACGCCGCCCATAGCCACCATGGCTCCGGGTTCGACGTTGACTGACTCACCTGGGGACAGTGCGTAGGTCATTAGCGTGTACGAGGGGTTGAATTCAACGTGTTCTTCCATGTATTTCCCTCGAGGCGATGAGTTATGATGGTTCCGGAGACAGAAACAAGGGCTTAACTCGATTTTGTGTCGCTTCTTACCCAACATATCGATGCGGCTTTGTCATGAAGAAATGCCCTAAGGTTGTCGTAATTCTCTGAAATATGCACGAACAATCGCATCCATGTGCGATGTGAATCCATGACAATAATTCGACCACTTACTGTCTTCACCGATTATTTTCACCCTCTCCTTGCTGGTGTAATGATCGTAAACCCGTTCATCGATGAATGCCTCAATCCACTCGATTGCAACTTCAGTTGGGATCATGGCTTTACCACTCAAGCCGTTCCCAGAGAATACAATACAGTGTTCATCGATATGCATACAATTGTAAAATTTGTTTTTCGCTTTTCCTGGAATTGTTTTATTGTGAAGGCACGACACCAAGCCCGGATAAATATCTGTCATATTTTTCCATAACCAGGGTCGGCGTATAATTCATATGGCGTCGCCTCTACGTGGAACCATGAACAAATACATTGGTGATGATTTTGCGGGCAATGTCTCAGACATCGTCAATATTTCAATCGAAGCCGTCATAGCCGAGCTTGTTGACAATTGCTTGGATGCTAAGGCTAAAAACATCCATGTGGAGATGTCGGGGACTGATTGGTCAAATTTTTCGGTTGTTGTGTATGATGACAGTGAGATGGGGTTCGGAAGTGAGAACGCTCTAGATCAAGCATTCCGATTGGCTGGTAAAAAAGACAGATCTGAAGGTGAGATTGGGTCATTTCATATGGGGATGAAAATATCAACTCTCTCCAAATTCAATGATGTAGCTGCCTTCACAAGGGTAGGATCCGAGGTGTTTCATCGCAGAATTAACCAAACTCACACAAAATCAGTTGCCTATGAGCCTCTCTCCGACATCACATATCCCGGTCATGCCCATGTTTGTGGCGAACTAGACTCTGGAAAGTGGACCACTGCAATCTGTCTCAGCAATCCCCCAAGCCTACTTTTCGGTAAGCCCGGAACAATCAAGGCAAAACATCTTGCAGGTTTTTCTCGTCAAGTGGCCATGTTTCTAGGAATTACATATGAGACGGTCTTGCGCACCAACGGAGATCTTTCAATCAAAATCAACAATCAGCCGGTACTCCCGCTCGATCCCTTCTGGAAGGACTTTACTCCTTCGAAAATTGAAACAACTCTTAGGATTCCGGCCGGAAGCGCCGGTCATATATCTGATCCCCTTCAGAGAAACACGCTGAGATGCTCCATCCCGTGGGGTACCATAGCAACAACACCTTTGCAAATCGAAATTGAACACAACGGAAAAAGCTATCCTCTAAAGGTTCAAGGGTTTGTGATTCCCTACGGAAATGTACGGAGAAAGCTGTCCGATGGAGATCTCACAGAACAAGTGTTTGTGGAAAAACCAAATGACGCTGGAACTAAAACACTTAACGCGGAATTCTTACAGGGTTTTTTCTTTTATCGAAACGGTAGATGTATTGCTTTCGGACGCACTGGGCATGATTCCAACGGTGGGTGGTATGCATATGGGGCGCCGGGTAACAACACAATGCTTGGTGTCCGGTTCAAAATCGAATTCGGTGAAGAATTGGATGATTTTATGCACCTTTCTCCAACCAAAAGCGAAGTGTTGCCAGAACCAGAATTCTACAACTTAATTCAGGTAGCATGGGACCAGCACATCACTCAACCGCTTCTGAGAAATAAGCTTGGGAACGGAAAGAGAATTTTCTATGCCAAAACAGATACTTCGAAGACGGTTGTTGGTGCAGCAACGGCTCCAGCCAATCAATCAAAACTCTGGGAAGACGACTGCGAATACTGCGAGGGCTTTCATGTCAAAGGAATCCCATGCCATTTTGCTCCATGTTTAGTTTGTGGCGGCACAATTTGTGAACCAAACGCATGTACCTATGAGTGTCCATATTGCAAAGTCACTGGACAACATTTGAAGGAAAATTGTCCACTGAACTGTCCAGACTGCGGAATGGAAGGTGGCCATGACCCAGGAGAAATCTGTCCTCAACGCTGCGAAACTTGCCAAGAATTGAACACAAGTTGTGATTGTCCATGCGAGGAGTGCAACAAACCACAACTTTCGGAGTGTAAGTGTGTTCAGAATTGTGAAAATTGTGGCAAACCAAACGATAATTGTGAATGCGGACAGGGTGATTCATTCTGCACTCCAGTCCCAGAAGAATCAGTCATCACACTTGAACTGTTCAAGAAAAACAAGATTGAGAACATCAAATACCTCCGGGAGGCATTTGAATTCTTGGACATAAAGAAAGAAGAACTTTGAAAGGAGTTTGGCAAAATATGAGTTCTAGCTTCTCCAGCATGGAAACTTTTTTGGCTCATTGTCTGGCACTCGAGGATCATGAAATATTCCAGTTCCTCACATCGGAAACACTCACACTGCTGCAAACAGAAAAATTACTCAATCAATTGGGATTGACCGATCACCCAGATTCGCCTCTTCAAATACAAAAAAACGTTAAGAATAAACCTCTTCCGAGATTCAAAAAACAACACTCAGGTGTGTTCGGGCACTACCTTGAAACTCTTAGGGGAAATCCCCATTTCGATGAAGATGCCGTCAAATCAATTAGCGAATCGGTGCTTGAAACTCGTTTACGTATGAAACTCAGAACACCCCTTCTACGAACAAATGCCTACGGGCTTGTTCTTGGCCGCATTCAAAGTGGAAAAACAGCTCATCTAATCGGTACAGTGCTTCATTCAATTGATTCTGATGTCACGGATGTTCCATACGACACTGTGATTATCTTATCAGGGCTCATTGATGATTTGCGAATGCAAACACGTGATCGCCTTGCCAAGGTGCTCGATGCCTATGGTGGCTCCAAAATTGAAATTCTTCCAGGTAGAGACGAGGATCTCAACGCAAATAATGAGGATTCAATCACGCAACTCGAGAAGCATCTTCTCCCTCACCAGCATTCAAGCACCATTCTTGTTGTGAAAAAGAACCATAAAATTTTGGAAAACATACTTGATATCCTTTCCAAAAAAGCCGTACATGGGAGGAAAAAATTCCTGATAATCGATGACGAAGCAGACCATGCAAGCATGGATACAAATGCTTCAACTTACGAGGTCGATCATGATGTCATTGATGAAAATCCCAGTCTAACAAATCAACTCCTGCGTCAAATTATTCAGATTCTCACAAAATCCTCGCGATGTTGGTACATTGGATATACGGCCACCCCGTACGCGAATCTGCTCATGAGTGCAACAAGAGAGGAAGAAGTTGGCGATTACGGGTTGCCGCTTTTTCCTCGTGATTTCCTCCACGGCCTACCAAAGCCCAAAGGTCATTTAGATAACGAATATTATTTCTCAACACCCCCCGGGCACAGCCATGTGGAACTTCGGAACCCTCCAGAAGTGGACTCTCTCGAGGAAGAACAACTCGTTAGCGAATTATTTCATCGACATCTCCTGACACAGATCATCAAAAATTTGCGGGGGCTCAATATTCATCACACCACGTTAGTTCACACTGACATAGGCGTTAATGAACATCATCGTTTTGTTGAAACTTTCAAGGCACAAATCAAAGGTATTAGAGAAGATAGGTCGCCAACGAAAACCGTTGGTATTCTCAAACAATTATTATCGGATTATACATTAGAACCTGCAGAAAGAAAATTATTCTTAGAATACTTAGATCAGATGAGTACCAATTGGGAACTGGTAGCAAAAGAAATACGCAGAATAAAAATTGTTGAAGTAAATCGCAGGCCTCAGGCCATCGAGGAAAAATCCTCACAAGATTTGGAATATGGGCGAGGTCTTTCGAAAAAATCCTATATTGCGGTGGGTGGCACACGACTTTCACGTGGGCTCACGCTTGAGGGTCTCACGACAACATGGTTCACCAGAGCGGCTCAAACGCCAGTCTACGATACAATGCTACAAATGGCGCGGTGGTGTGGTTATAGAGGTGAATACGACGATTTGGTAAAAATTTACACTACTTCCGACATACGGGATTACTATCGGCACATCACAATGGTCGAACAAGAAATTCGATATCAAGTGGGTGCTTTGGCACCAGATGCTGATCCGATGGACACGCTCATTTGGATTAAGGAACATTCAAACATGAATGTAACCGCAAAAATGCCTGCCGAATATAATCGCAGTGATTGGGGGGAGGTTAGCCACCCTTATTTCTGGTCCTATGAAACTCCGTACTTCGGGGCATCGGCACTTCAAGCAAGCAAGCAAATCTACCACTCATTCGAACGACTTGTATCACAAGTTGGAGGCGTGAAGGCGATCAATTCACCCCCGCTCAATGGTCTTAGTTCATTCAAAATCGCAAATTCTGTTCGAAATAGAAAAATCAAATCTTTCCTTCAGAATTATCTTGATTCATACGCGGGAAATTTAAATTCTAAAAGTGCTGTACGCTTGAAGCAAATTCTGTCCCAATGGAACTCAGATTATCATTGGAATTTAGCAGTCCATACCCCTTCTGGCTCTATGATACGGAGGCGAGTGAGTGTTCGTCGTTTAGAAATTGGTCTAGTTCAAAGAGCGACAGAACTTGAAAATCCTGAGCGATTCTCAATTATACAGTCATCTAATGATGATGTATTCGTTGACACCCGCCCCGGCCAAGGAAGGGATCACCCTCTATTGCTAATATACTTGATCAACCCTGATTCGAAACGAGGAAATAACCGAACCGATCGGGTGTTTGACAAGTCCATCGAAGTTCCTGTAATCGGGCTCGGTATCATATTGCCAAATGAATTGGTTGGTGATGGTGGAACAATGATTTCTAGAAAAGAAGAGGTGTGATAAAATGACTTTGGACATCGAACAAATAAAACAAGCAATGAAAATTGTTACGACACAAATCACCGGCAGGCTTCTGACGAAAAATGATACAAAAATTCAAATTGGACTTGACCCTTTGAATGACTTGTGGCTCATTCACGAGAATGGATTGTTGACTCTTTGGGGTCCACTCACATCAGAGATCTATCCAAAATACCCTGATTGGGTTACGTTTGAAAAAGACTCGGACCAATTTAGAATCATTGCAAAAGCTAATCCTTATTCTCCTGAGATTGCATTTTTACTTATTGAGGTATGGAAAGGGCTCAAAACCGACCCGACAACAAGCCTCGAACACCAGATCGAATCCTCACTTTCATTGATCGAAAAGCGCTGGAAATTGAATGGAGAGCCACTCGATAAGAGAGCACAACGCGGTCTGATTGGAGAGGTTGAAGCTGTGATTCACGCTTACTCGGTAAAGGGTGTTCAAGCGGTAGAGGGATGGGATCACACGAGCCATGCAAAACATGACATCACCGGGGACGGTTGGGCCATCGAGGCCAAGTCTCGGGGTGTGGATGCCGATGTTGTTACAATCTCTTCACTTAATCAACTGAAATGGGATGTTGGTGTCGACCTCGTCTTATCTGTTACAACAGTGATGAATGATCAAGACGGGCTTACATTCCCTGAATACATTGATGCTCGAGTTGAGGAACTTTCCAATGTCGATGCTGATGCCGCTGCAAAATTTCTATTGAAGTTACAGACCTGTGGTTACAATGAAGCAACTCGGCACAGATTCAAATCTAAATGGGATCTTCCAGATGAAGAATCGACTGAATTCTACCTTATTGGAGAAGACTCACCGACCAACTGGTGGTCAGCAAGCGTTGTACCGGAAATGCCAGATGAGATTCTTGTCAAAAATTACAAACTCGACATTTCCTCTGAGTATTTCACCGCGGTAAAACTCGTTGACATTTTCACTCCGGCCAATCTTCAATAAGAGTTTTAACCATTCGTTGCATAGCCAATGGAGGGATGCTTTCTCCTAAAGATTGCCGAATAATGTTCTTCTGCAATGCGTAATCTTTCTCAGCCATTACACAGCAAAATGAGTACTTGCCGGCCCATTCATGTGTAGTTTGCGTGGTCTTCTTGTTTGTGATGTCGTGAAAGGTCGACAAGACCATGATCTCTTTCAGGGTTAAGACGCGCGCTTGATTGTAATGCAATTTGACATCACTTGAGGCCACTCCACTGTTCATTGTGATCGTATTCGCAGGAGCGTGGGAAGACATTCGACGGTAACTCGTCTTGTATCCTTTAATGGCCCGGACAGCACCATCTTTTTCGATGACGTGTGGCCGAGGTAACAATTCTCCACACTTCGTACACACGACCACACGAAACTCATCGATATGCTTGCAGGACGTATTTGAACAGGCATTCATATGGGCGGTATTGCCTGAATTTTTTGGTATGTGTGATGCCCAGAAGATATGACGTTCGTTCATTTTTGGATGTCTATGCAATCGATCACTTTTTTTGGTTCGCAGGAGATTGCCGATTGCTTCTCTAACAGAAATTTGCTCCGACTCACTCCCTGAATTAAACCAGTGCGGCGGTTTCGAATTTTCTGAAAGAGTACTTTTCTTTGCACCTGTACGCCTTCCAATTGTAATCAGGCGTTTCCGGTGATGAGGCACCCCGTAGTTGGCAAAGTCAATAATAAACGAATGAATTTCATACCCCTTTCCTACGGATTTTGGTATCAACTCTATCAATCTCTTGGGTTTGTTCTTATTCCATGAGACCACTGTGTTTTTCATGTTTGAAACATTCTCAATTAGGAAATATTCAGGTTGAAGTGATTTTACAACTCCAAGGCCTGGGATCAATAATTTGTTTCGTTCATCTTCTTTGGGGCGTTTTCCTTTTTTGACTTCAGCCGCAATTTTACCAGCGCCGTTGGTCGACATCCCTTGGCAAGGTGGAGATAGCGTAACGAGGAGCGGTCGAGCATTGGAGTGCTTGTTTTTCCAAACCTCTATGACCTCAGGCGCCGTTTTGGTAATGTCGCCTTCGATCACTGTACTCTTGGGATAGTTATGTCGGAGAAGTTTGACTCTTTCGGGTAAGAGTTCAGCAGAAATCGAGACTTCTATCCCGCATCCATACTCGATCCCGAGGTCTCCTATCCCAGAACTTGAAAACAAGCTGATAGAGGCCTCCACCAGATGTTTTCGTTTGCCCATGGAATGCCCATGGCACGAATGTATTTAACGTGAACGTCGTATCTGAATGCCTATCGGGAAAAAGTATATGTCAATCGTTCACATGTGCGACTTATGGATAACTTCGATCTTCTCAAAGAAGAGTTCCTCATTCACGGGAAGAAGAATGGATTAGCTCCAGAACTTCTCGAAGAGGTTCTCCAATTTCTTCAAACTAATCGAAACTATGCAGCAGGTAACCGTGAGCATATCCGAAGAGATTTGTTGAAATTACTCAAAGATTCCCTGGGGTCAAAATCATGAAACTCCAGCACTTAGTTCTACACAATATCGGTCCATTTCATGGTCGCTATAACATTGATTTCACATCTGAAAGCAGCGGGAGTGGTTACGCATTCTTCGCAGAAAATAATCGTGGAAAGACTTCAATTTACAATGCAATGCGTTGGTGTCTCTTTGGGAAAGTCGAAGAGCGGGCAAAGACCGTTGAGGGCCGCAGATACAAGGGTGCAACGAAAGCAATCGTTGGTGAAGGGAAGATTCTGATGAACGATGTTGCTTACGAATCTGATGATGTTCAAGAGATGTCTGTTATTCTTTTCGCTCAAGGTAGCAGGGGGACAATTCAAGTCACTCGAGCGGCGAAGTCGATGACAAAGTTCGCTCGCTCGGATGATGAAATTGAAGTGTCTCTCAATGTGAAGATTGGGGACGCCCCTCTTCTTGAAGGACGAAAGGCACAGGAAGCCATAGAGTCCTTTTTCCCAACAGATTTAGCCCGTTTCTTTTTCATCGATGGCGAATCATTGGAAGAGTACACGGAAATGATGCAAGCATCAAGTCAATCAGGTTTGAAAGACGAGGTAAATGCAGTTTTGGGCATTCCGGCTTTGGTCCGGGGCGATGAAGATCTGACAAGATTACGCCGCACTCTGAAGAGCAAAATAGATTCGACAACCAAAGCCGCAAAGCAATCGACAAAAGCCAGAGATGACGCACTGGCTCAAAAACGAATTCTCAAGGAAAAGATGGTAGTCTCAGATGAAATAAAAAAGAAATTAGAAGCAGTTCTAGAAAAATTAGAACAAACCAAAAAAGAGATGGAAACTCACGCAGAGCTAGCACCCATCGTTGAAGAAATCCGAAGCCTGGATACTCAGATTGAACTAAAAAAAGCGAACTTACTCGAATCAGCAAAAGACAAGGCATCCGAGGCTAAGATTGCATGGAAAGTTATGTTGTGGGATCGATGCGAAACGGTTCACGATGACTTTGTCTCGTCTCAAGAACTTGCCTCCACAGCCGAAGCAACGAGAAAAAGCACTATCAAATCAATCGAAGATTTAGAGAGAGATCTTGCCGATATGTCTGGCCTCTGCGACGCCTGCGGGCAACCTCTGCCCGATCTTGAGAAATACAAGAATAAGAAAAAACAAGAGTTAGATCAAAGAACAGCTGTACTTGAGAAATTAAATGATCAAGTACACGTGTCCCAAGATGAGTTGGCCATCAAAGTCGGAGATCTCAAGAAACTTCGCCCACTTGATGATTCCAGGACCCGGATCATAGCCGCAGATGAAAAATGGAAGCGGATGAAGAATGATCTCGAATCACTAAACGAACAACACCGACACCTTAATTCAAAATTGACCGAAGGCAAGAAAGAAGACATTGTGGAACTTGGTGAACGGAAAGGTCGCCAGGAAGCAATGATTCAAAGACGTCAGAATGAATGGAAAATTGCTCGCGGAGAAGTCGAACTTGCAGAATTAGAGTTGAACCGGCTCCAAAAACTCACGACTGGTGGCGAGGTGAATTCTGAGGACCACAAACTTGACAATTTGATCGGCAAACTCATCGTGACTGTTAAAGACACATTACTTTCCTATAGAGAATCCGCAAGGAAAAAAGTGGAACTGTTAGCATCAGAAACATTCAGGAAGATGAACAATGCGCCCGAGGTGTATACGGACATACGCGTCGACAAGGATTTCAAAACCACAATTTTGAACTCAAAGGGCCGGCCATCTAGGGACCCCTCGAGCGGTGCGGTGAGCATTATGACAATGAGCGTGATTGATGCTCTTCGACAAGTTTCCGGACTAGACGCACCTGTCTTTTTTGACACCCCTGGACGTTCATTGGATGAGCAACACAAGGAAAAATTGCTTGAATACTTCTGGGCACCTGACGGGCAACAATTCCTAATTTTTGCACACAGTGGTGAGTTTACCGTTGATGAAACATTGGAGAACTTTTCGGGAAAGATTGCCAGAGCCTACACAATTTCACTCCCCGGCGATCACAAAACCTGCTACAAAGAAGGATGTGGGAGTGACGATGTCCTTCACGATGCTTACGGTAAGAAAAACACCTGCAACTCATGCGGTTTCGTTTGGGATCTTACCTCTCAAAAAACCCTTCTTCTTCCAGTCAAAATCAAAGAGGTGGTTTGAATTTCATATGTAATAAAAGACGGTACGCTCTATCTGTCAAAAAAATCTCATGCATTGGCTGGTAGATTATTACTGAAAAATTCCCAAAGTATTGATGATGATACTCCGTTTGAGTCTTTGATCGATGTGTTCATGTTTGCATTTGCTTTAGGTTATAAGCTAGGCAAAAGAAACCAAATCCCTTCCAACTCACCTGATCTGACTTCTAGAGGATTTAAAGGCGATTTATATTTGCCTCTCGTTGAAAATGAATGTCAACTCGAAGAGCGAACAATCGCATTCATTATGAGTGAGTACGCTGAAGCCGGGTGTCTGCATTTAGCATCTGTTATTTCCAATGGGAAAACAGTTCTTTCTGTCATCACAAAGCACTTTGATTCGCTTTAGCGACGAATGCGTCTAAGCGAAGTACCTGTATATTTGCATCATTATTGACCCACTCTTTGAGTTCTCCAAGAAAGAAATTATGCTTTGTCCATCCATCGCCTCCAATAACGATGTAACCTCTTGAAACATCTTCGTGCAAATTTACAGTATTTGCAAGGCACATGTATTCGTACGGAACCTTTTGCTCCGCAGTACCTGAGGTTTGTTGCCATTTCAAAGATACAATAATCGATTCATCACCTTTCGTGGCTAAAATATCAGCGTAATGCTTTCCACCACCGAGCCTCTCGCCAAGTCGTACTTGCTTTTCTACAAAATATCCACCCATTTCAAGTGCAGGTAACACCATCATTTCCAATACCTGTCCAGTCTTTGTATTCCTCGCCATTAAAATCCTCTCCGCTCACATTCCTCTGAAATTTCGCGCCACGGTCTCCCACGTGACCAGTTTGCGGCAGCATCCACTTCCATGCCTTCCATCAACATTTGGTGTATGCCCAAGCGTTTCAGTCTTTTGCCAAGTTTTGTCCCTTGGTAATTTTCTTCAGCCACCATTGCAAGGTAGAGAATGGTGAAGTATGTTTGGCAAGATCTTTCCTCATTCGGGAAATCCGCTGATATTTTGTCAATAAGAGAAATCGAATTCTCTGAGAGATTTTTTTCGACATGCTCATACAATGTGACAAATCTTCTGTAGACCATTATGGGTGAATAAGTGAGTGATAAATCCTTGATGAATTCAAAATATTCTGTATCAAGTGGAGCGCGTGTCAATCCCTCGATTCGATGATAAACACAAAAATTATCAATTCTACCCCTTCCAAATCCGATTGCTTCTCCATCGGAGAATGTCCTAAATGGTGGGGTAAACATTTCAATCGTAATTTGAGACAAGAATTTCGGTAATTTTCCCTCTACCGTCACCTTTGCTGTTGATCATTCTCGAGGCTAAAATCCGCTTGATATGGAATCCTTCATACAACACATCAAAAAATTCATCATTTGGATCTGCAACTTTGGGGTCTGAGTTTGAGAGGAGAATTTGAGTGTCAGTTTTTGAGACGGTATTGACAAAGCTCGCCAAATCTTTTTGATTTTCGTCAGTGAATCCTGATTTGTTGTATGCAGTAAAACTGGAACTTGTGGTCAATGGTCTGTATGGCGGATCAAAATAGATGAAATCAAACGATTCCTTTTGCTTGGCTAATCTCGAATAATCACCGCATAACAATTTGACATCTTGCAATGATTCTGATACACTTCTCAAGTTTGGTTCATCACAAATTTTGGGATTTTTGTATTTTCCAAAAGGGGTATTGAATTCTCCTTTACTATTCACGCGAAATAATCCATTGTAACATGTTTTGTTTAAGAAAATAGTGAGTGCGACTCGACGTGCAATAAGCTTCTTTGGATAACGTGCAACGGACTTGCAGATCTTGGAATTCCATTCCTTTCGTGCCTGGTAAAAATAATCACTTTGTAATTCTAAACTCTCAGGGAACGAACTTTCGATGCTTCGTAATTCCTTTACAACATCAGGTAGTGAATCACGAATCGCTTTGTAGCATAGTATCAATTCTGGATTCGCATCATTCAGTGTTGCAGACTTGATCCACCCTCTACTCTTCAACTCGAAAAAGAGGGCTCCACCCCCTAAGAAAGCCTCCGCATAATTGTAACCATTCTTTGGACGGATTGGCAATGACTCGATCAAGACCGGAAGTAACTGGGTTTTTCCACCAGCCCACTTCAGAAACGGTCTCGCCATGGTTACCAAACAAAGTCGACCGCTTTTGAAGAATGTCATGCTTGCAGATGGTGCATCTTAACAATTACAATTGGTATGGCCTGCACATCGAAACCTTTGGCTTAACGCTGTAGGTTGTTGGCTTGAGGTGAGCCTCGTAGATATCAGCATGTGCTTTCTTGAATGCCGTGGAATCAAATTCGATGGTTTCCTTCACTTCTCGCTTCCACATCACGACGTCTTCAATGCCGTCTGAAGTTCCAACGGTTTCAGCAAGTTTTGCCTTGATGGTTTCCAACTCAAACTCCGCCTCAGAGAGTTCACCCAACGCAGCCACATAGACTGCATGAGCCTCTTTCACGCTGTTTGTCGGGGCTTCTTGATCTGCTTCAAGCAAGGTTACATCGAGTGATTTCACTCGCTTCGCAGCAGCCTTATTCGCCGTGTCCAATTCTTTGTCGATTTTGCTCAAAGCCGCTCCAGTTTTGAACGAAAGCGTGCCCTTTGGTTCGCTGACCTTGGTCACAAGAAAAGATTCGTAGAGCGTTTCATTTGCGTTTTTGAAGGCTGTTTTGTCAAAGGTCCCCCCGGATTTGTTTCGTTGAAGGTCAACCACCCCTTCCATGCCTCCGACTTCACCCATGGCATCCAAAATGAGTGCTCGTAGAATTTCCTTCTTTGCCTTTGCAGCATCGACTCGAGCCTTTGATGCGGCGTACTCTGCCCCAAGTGCTGTTTCAGCCTTGGTTGCTTCGCGCACAACACCATCTGATTCGATGTTCGTAAGTGCCTTCTTGTTCTCGAACGCACCATGTGAGTCGACTTGAGTTTCAATCATCTCCAAAGCCTTGGGAATTACTTGAGAATTGACAAAATCTTCGTCCATGTCGAACCATTCGCCGATGACCCAACGCTCTGCAAACCAGTGGTGGAGCCTTGTCTCGAGGTTTTCTACCATCGGTGCAGGTACTTCATGAAGAATGTGAATTCGTCGAGGGTTGCCTGTTTGGTGCTCTTTGGTACGATCTGATGCTTCTTTTTCGTTACGAACGATGCCAATTTTG